>Ga0126336_10001299_pt1 | contig 12703 bp, 6 predicted proteins | sample SidCmetagenome_FD_92530 | JGI IMG/M metagenome (GOLD analysis project Ga0126336, IMG submission 92530) | Coral microbial communities from El Islote,Puerto Morelos, Mexico - Siderastrea C C metagenome | ecosystem: Host-associated > Invertebrates > Cnidaria > Coral | place: El Islote,Puerto... | reverse complement strand
GCGTCCAGAAAGGTGCCTTAAACACGTTTTTCCTGTCTTTCGACATCTTCAGTGCGCTAGCTTCAATCTTCCACCTTACAACTGTCAGCTTAGAGCGTTGGCTTGCGATTTCAAGGCCATTTGTTTATGAGACGCTTTCTACTGTGCATTACTCGCTTATGATCTGTGGCGTATGGCTCACGGCTTTTGCTGTTGCTGCAGTTCGTCCTGCGCTGGACAAAACAACAAGTAACAATCCTCACAGAATCTACACCCCGTTTCTCCTGCTCGTGGGCTACGTCGGACCGGGTATTCTCATTTCCGTCGTGAACTACTCCATTTTCAAAGTGGCTCGTGCGCTCATTGCCAATCTTCCAACATACACGGTTCAAGACTCGGAAGAAAGTACCGAAATTCGCAAGAATATAAACAGACAAAGACGTACTGCCCTTACGCTCGCATTAGTCACCGCAATGTTCCTAGTTTCTTGGTCAGCGTTCTTCGTAATCAGCACCATATTGGTTTTTTGCACGCATTGTGTGCCTTTCGATGAAGTGACTCATTTTCTCCTCTTTGCGAAATGGCTGCAGTATTGTAACAGCGCTATGAATCCAATGGTGTATGCCTTCCGCGATGTTGAAATGAGAGAAACGTTTGTCCGTCTTCTTGGACCATGCAGGCGTGTTTTAGCGGGCTGCAGCCGACGTGTCGCGCCAGTTATCGTTGTTCCACTGAGGCAGACCAGTGTGAGACTTCAAGCTGACAATGAAATAACGCAGCAAGATGAACCTCAGCTATAAATGCCAAAAAATGCAAAAGAATATAAGGAAAACACTGTAATAAAGTTTAAAAACCAATAATAAATTACCACATTAGCTTAGAAACTTACCAAGGGTTGTGATTACGTATTACCTTCATTCGATATATGAACTGAAGCTGCCTAAGAACTCAAAGTCATTAAATAGCCAGCGTTACCCCAGCGGTTTTATGTAACGGTGTCTTTCACCATCGACAAATGCCTGTAACGTTCATAGCCTGTAGCGTCTGTCTTATCAGTTTTCAGCTGAATTTGAACCTCGGGTAGCGTTTGACTTATTAGCAGAGTCTGAAACGTGAGGCAGGCTGGCATATGATCGCATATGATCTTTACGATCCCTACATTTGCGGCGATCGCTGAAAAAAAGTCCAGCAATTGTTGGGATTATATGGACACCACTCTTCAGCGACCGTTGCGACGACGATCGCTGAGATAGACGTTGGTTCTATTTCGGCGATTATAGCTACCCACTGGCGATCGTTGCGATCATAGAAAAACCAGTGTCTAGCAATCGTAGCGATCCTTGCGATGGTAAATTTACCAGAGTGCACTGTGTCCTATACAGTATGTTGCCCAGTATCTGACCAGAACCAGTATCCGACCAACAAAACTTTAGCTTAAATTTTTCGTGCGGACTTAAAAATTGGCGAAAAACTAAGTATTCCGAAAAAAAGTATATTATATCAGCTTCCGATTGCTTGGTTTATTGGTCTCATTGCGCAAAGGAGACTTGTTGAAGTCGCCGCTCTGTTTAGATGAGTAAAACCTCGAGGGGTACTTTTGACGTTTTTCACTGCGCAGTGAAATTACCGTTGTTCAAAGGAGGGCCTGTTACCTGCGATATTTTCGAGAAAAAAATCAAGAGATTTGGCGTTATTAGAAATAAAGAGATAAAGTATTCAGAGCCTAATCGAATTTCGAAATAGATTCAAAATTTTTAGCAAAACAGAAGTTAATAGTTTTCACTGAGTTTCGAGCTAAGGTGCCCAGTATCCGACCAGTTTTCTGTTGATGTCTAAAATTATTTTATAGGTTTCTACAGCATTTATTTCGGCACTTCAACTGATGTCAAAAGTATTATTAAATGGCTAGTCTAAAAAAGTGTGTAAAAAGTGGCTTTTGTTATTATGCGAGGCAAATCATTTTCCTTGTTATTAATATCAGGCCACGAAATGTGATCACGTCACGTCGGACAATTCGGACGACTTCAAAATCATTCAAATTTCGAACATTTCGGTTTCTTTTGTAGAAAAAACAAACTCTTGAAAATTCCTAATGGTAAAGGAAAGTTTGGCATAACGAGCAACGCTTAAATTCTGTTTCGGATTCGTACATTATGGCTCCGACTTTGTTTACAACGTACGTGGAAGACTAACATTCCTCTCGTCAATAAAGGATGTTCGGGTGCTTAAATCTCCACTGTTTTTGAGGTCCTCGTTAAATTTGACAGAGTTTGATGGTAAATTTATTGGAATTTGTAGACATTTGCTGTCGGTCGTACGACTCAGAAGTGTGCGTTTCTCCTAATAATATCCTGCGATTTATTCGGGTTGAGTCCTGACCGAGGATAAGATGTCTAAAATAAGCATATACCCGAAAATTGAAGGCATTTACAGTCGAAAATCAGTTCATAATGGAGATGAGAAAGTTGTTCACATTTATTTACCAAGATTCAGCCTTACTGTATGCCATTTCCGTGTTGAGTGAAAATATTTTAATTCTTTGCTTTACATGTTTCCCACATCGCGTGACGTTTCGTTCTTGATCAATTTGTGGAATTTACTGAATCGAAATCGTTGAAATGCACTCTTTATCCCTTTAGTCTCTCAATTTAGACCAGAATCTTACTTATTCCTATCTAAAAGACTTTCGCTTAGCTTTAAAAGAATATCTTAACGTTTCTTTGGCTGATATGTTTGAACCTGCGCGGGTCATCTGTATGAGAAGAGAGTTCGATGTCAGTGGTGACGGTATTTATACATGACGCTAGTATCAGGTTTTAACACCCTACAAACTCAATTCTATTTCCGATTCGAACACCTAACTATTTGAGTGATCTTCAAAGGTAAGTGCATGTGGCTTGGGTTTTGAAATGTTCTGTGGATAACACACTTATTGCGGTGGTCGGATACTGGGCCCGGTGTACGGATACTGGGCAACGTATGACCTTTCCAAAAATTTAAATTGCGCAACGGATACTCAACTGAAAACGTCAACATTTTAACGTTACAATTGCCACTAAATTTGCTGTGTCAGGACCAAATTTCAGAACTCGTTCTCCGAGTGAAGGGAGATAGAGCCTTTTTAAACTGAAGTGGTCGGATACTGGGCAACATACTGTACCAATCACAAGATAGGACAAACGTTGTGGCGTACAGCAGTACGACTGCTTAGTGACAACAGGTTTAAATTTCAAGAGATTACAAGAATAATTATATGAACCAGCAATCGGCGAAAAGTTCGACATGTCTGCATGCCGAAAATGACGATAAGAAGTTTAAAAATACAAGGACAGCATACTAGGGCAGATTTTTGCGAGAGGAGAAAACAGTGCTACCTGGTTCCGGTAGAGCGACAAGAAGAAAATACGAAGCTTCGAGTGCGCCATGTTGAATTTAAGAAGTGGTTGTTTTATCTAGGTCCTCTCGGTCATTTTTAATTTTGTCAGCGATCGCAGCGATCATATGCAAACCGGTTAACGATCAAAGCCGCTACAATCACCAAACTTTTTTGTAGCGATAGTATAGTAGTGATCACAATGAACGCAGCGATAGTAGCGATTATTTGAAAACCAGCCGGCTTCATGACCGTTCCTAATGTAAACTAAAGAATAATATATTTGTGTATATTCTTTCCCAGAAATACTGACGTGTCGCTTACCTTTCAACGGAAACAAACTCGTCATGACCTTCGCAAATACTGGAAGGCTTTAGATCATTCGCATATCATGCGAAGCCGTCTCTGTTCTTCCAAGGAGCTCACCTTGTCTGTGGGCTTGCAGAGGAAAGTCCTTCTTTTAAAAAAGTCTTGTTTACAAGCGTTGTCTGTATACACTCCTTGTAATACCTGTATGCTTTGTTGGGCGGGCGATTCTAAGAAGATACTTCCATGTCAGATATCAATTGTGACGGTTCATTCATAACAAAGGGATTGATTCATTCTTGCATGGATTCAAGACAATGTTAAAGATCCCTGAATAGTTCACCTATTTCTCTCGCCTCAGTCAACTCAAAGCGAGTAATCTCTGGCCTCTTTTTCAAAGCTAGGCCTAGTGTTCATTCTTTGATATCGAACTGAGTTTTGCTTGCGCGTGAATGAACTCATTTTTATGTGAAATGTTACGCACAAGGCCTCGCTTTGAAAAAGAGGCTAAAGGCAATTCGAGAATGGCCTGTTGTTACTCCCCGCAAAGTCCAAAAAAAGCTTATGATAACAAATTTTTACGCCGGACAATACATCACTCACAGGAGAGAGAAAAGTAAACTTTGCATGCCAAACTGATCATTCTTGCACAGCAATCATGTTAAACAGGATGAATTTGAGCATTTTTGCATTTTTTGTTGTGCAGTAATGATTACTTTAAAGTTTGTGTTTAGTGTTTGTGTCTACTGATCTGATTAATAAACACGGAAAAAGAAAAAAAAGCTTCTGTCCCCCCTGCGCTAGGGTGCTCAACACAATTTCAGGTGTGAGGTTACTGGCCTTAACCGCTTGGCGTTAATCCTATTTCTGGCAAAACAGTATAGTATTTTCCGGAAATATTTGTAATCCAATTCTCAGAATATTTCTGCTTTTCAGGCCAAAAAGATTCAAGTCTATAACTTGCTAGAGGCCAGTGTGAAAAGTATATCACATTTTAGACCAACACAGATGATTTGATTTCAACGTGCTTGCTTCCCATCTCACTATGGACAGAACGGAACACTGTCTCAACATTCGTGACCATGTTTACGAGACGCTTACTAACAGTACATTCAACACTTGATAATTTATGGCGGGCGTATAGCTCTCGATTAACTTTGGTGATAACGGAAGACTAACTCAAAGGAAGATGCTTTTAAGGATACACAAAAATGAAAACAAGCAAAGATGCTTGAAGCTGACCCTCGTATTTACCACCGAATGACGTTAGTTTCGACCATTAACCAGACTAATCTTTCAAACAAGCATCATCTTGGTTTTTTGTACGCATTGCGTGCCTTTCAAGCTTCTCCTGAATGCAAAGAATTTCGAACATAGGGAAATCTAATTCCTGTCTTAAATTAACTAATGGACGTGAGTTTGAAACAGATGTGTCCATTGTACAAGAATGTTGACGAAGCGTCTATACAGATTAAGTGTTTGAAAATGAATAGAACAAAATGCCGATTGGATAGACTTAGAATCTGACTAAAACAGCCATCGTCAAAATTTCTCTCAGGTGTAGATTTTCGTCTGATTCTGTCTCACTGGCCCCTGCTGCAGTTAGTTGTACGTGTTCGTCCTGGTTGAGTAACGACAGCGGAAGAATTACAACATTTCTTCTCTTCACAGTAGTCGCATATTTGTCGTGACTAGACGTTCCTATCGCGCTGAGGACGCCCAGTGCTATAGCTAAGAATGGGATGCCAAATTTAAAGGGAACCTCGGCTGTTACAACACGTTGACGCTAAATTGTTGAAAATAAGGTCTAAATTTCATTTTTTTTTAAGTTAACAAGTGGAAAGAAAGTTTTTGTGTACCAAAAAGCTAGATATGAATGTCCGGTACCTATTTTCGATTTCGAATTTCTAGTGCACCGTCAATTAGATTTTTTCAGACGTCATGTGGTTGCCACTATTGTTAAGAAGCAACGTTCTTTTGTGTGCAACAATACGGGCAACCGTATGGTGTCATAAAAATTCAAAATGGCAGCGCGCCGGAAATTCGAAAGCGGAAGTAGGTGGTATTCATCTAGTAATGTCTGGTAAACTAAAACTTTTTCTCCATTTGCTAGCTTAAAGAATTCGAATTGAGGCTTTATCTCCAAAATTTAACATCAATTTTAGTTAACAGTGGAGTATTGCAAGACGAAAAGCATCTGAGGGCAAAAACAACTTCTGAGGAAAACAGGGTTGTTATTCCTTGTACAATACCCTGAGAACATCGACGTGGCGCAATAGAGCTTTCCGGCATGGATCATCAGGATCTTCAAAGTACAAACCAGCATACGGACAACAGAAAGCCAGTCCAACATGTAGCGTCTTTTGCTGGATTCGGCCTGTTGCTTCGGAAATTTTCGGGAGTATTCACTAGGACATCTCAGTTCATCGTGATACTGACTGTACGTATTCAAGCCTTGCAGATATTTGCCGGGTATCCGATACTGGCAGCACTGACATCTTCTGGCAGAAGCAGAAGCAGATAACCGCTCTTTCCACTACTGCTTGCTACTCGTCTGCAATTCTCTTCGCAATCGTAGAATGCTTCGCTGAACCTCGTTTTCCAAGAATCCCCTGTGGACATCATATTTGCCGGTTATGGTTGATTGGGAGTTAACCTTAATTATTCCGGCTCGATATCAAGACCGTGTGTTAAAGTCAGCACGAACAAACTAACTGTATGTCAAGGTTTTAATGCAGAACAAAAAAATATATGCTTTCAGAAATGTGACGAAAGAACGGATTAAATGAATTCTTTCTTTTCCCTCACTCCTTATTTTGAGAAATTAAACGAAAATTACTGTCTGCATGACAACAACAAATTTTTGCTCTGGGGCTGGGTGCAACCATTTCGCGGGAATCATTGCTGACACTGTTATACATTCTGCCACTAGAAACTCACCTTATATCCTGTACAGAAGTCACTATCTTTAGGCCTACTCTGGGACCTTAAGGGGCCGATTGCATGAGGCGGGCTGGATCGGTTTGCCAGGATCTCGGCACGTCTGTGAAACACACTAAAAATCAACTTCGCGATTACATGGAAACATTTCAGCCCGGCTAGCTGGGATGAAAATTTACCATGTAATCGCGATTGCCGGGCCAGCCGACACTCTCTCGTCACTAAATTTCGTTTCAGAGCAAAATGGCTCACCAGAAGATCGATATTTCTCTTTCTATATAACACATAAAGGTTTATCAGATCATAAAGCTACGTAAAACTAAAAATGATACGCCAAAATAATGGATTAGCGACAATAAAAACACTTGATTCATGCTTTTCGATGTAACCATCTTTTCACACGACAGCTTCTAAATTTAGCCGCAGGCAGGCTGGCCTGCTTCATGTAATACCGGGTTGAGCAGTCACCTCGGCAGACAGAGCCAGCCCTTCTACCAAGCCAGCCCGGCTCATGTAATTGGCCCCTAAGTCGCCGTAACTTTGGGCGACTTCAGGCAATTTTGGGCGACTTAAGGCGATTTTAGGCAACTTAAGGGAAATTTTAGGTAAGTTGAGGGTGAATTCTAATGGCCCGGGCCCAACCAGCAACCTCGAGGACCAGGAGTTGTCCTCTTTAAAGGTTAAATAAACCAAAATTTTGACAATTCCGCTTTAGTCGTTTAAACGCGTCTTGTCAGGAAAAGAAATCATTGTAAAGCAAAACTGGACCGAAATTTTCCTTCCTGAAACCTTAAAGGAGCAATAAAGCCAAAAGGACGAAGATATCCGAAGGTTTCACGAAATCGTTTCTGAAATGACCGCGCGCTTGAATGGAAGGAATGGAAACGACCTCTGATTCTGTGACGTCACTGTTGATGAGCAGCGAAAAAAAAAAGCTCAAGATCCAAAGGCGACTATTGAAAAGTATTGTTGTAATTTTTTGGAAAATTCTCTGTTTTCACCCGTTTTCTTTGCGTTGAAAATGGCTGACTGAGCTCAAACCTGTGGCATTTAACGTAGAGCCGTACCAGTTTGAGCAAATTGCCACAGAATCGGACTGCGAAATCTCAGATGATATTCGACCGACAACAATGGTTTCGAAAGTAAACGACCGAATTGGTAAAGTTTACTGGTGAGCGTTTAAGATTATTTATTCATTACACTGTAAAACTTCAACGTAGAATTGTTAATAAACGCATTACCACTTTATTTGAGGCATTTTTGTTGTTCTTCGCAGCCCTTTTGTAGACTTATCGATGTTTGTTGTTATGCCTTACTAACTAGACTGACTAGAGTAAAGCAAAGCTTCTTATACATGTACCCATTATAGTTCCTGCGTGAGTACGGTTTTTTTCCTCGTGGCAACAGCGACAGGAAATCCAGCTCAAATTGTGAACATAGACGAAACCAGAGGTTACAGTTCCTGTTGAATGTATTTGTAACTTGTTGAATGTATCTGTCTACATTGCAAAGTGTTACTAGTGACTGTGTTTGTTTGTTGTTTTGCACGTATACAATCTAGGGCTCAAAATTTAGGTGCATTTAAATTTTGGCAAGTGTGTACCAATGCAAACTGGGCGAGAAAGTGTTTGCTGTCGTGCAATCCCCAAATCCTGAGATAAGATACGACCTGCTACGGTCCTACAGACAGATGAAGAGAATTTTACCTCTGTATGCAAAAATCCAGCTGTCATTGAGACAGATTTTAATCAGTATTTTGAAAATGAAGGCTGGAGTACGAACATATGAATGTAAAATGTAATTTTGCTCTGGGCTCTTCTTTTTTTTTGGAGGGGGGGAGGGGGGTAGAGAACAAACTCCGTGTATAGATTGGTGAAACCCAAATGGGTATGGTTTTAGAGCCATTATGGTCTGAAAATGGTTGTTGACTTAAGAGTCAGGTCTAAAAATGGTAATTGATTCGGCGGTGACAGTTATGTCTTGTCAGTTCTGAAAATGGGTAGGAAAAATTACACATCTTGTTCTCAAGATGGGTAGGGAATATTACATGTTTGGTCTGACAGTGAGTACAATGAGAGCTGCTTTGTGGTTGACTTTTGTTTGGAAAAAGAGAAAGAAAAATCTCTGGGACCAGGGGAGCGACCAGGGGACAAGTGGGGAGGGAAAATTACATATTTTGGTCCGAAAATGAACAGCCTATAACTGTGTTCGTGAGATAACAGCCTTCATTGATACGTGATGAGAATGAAAAACAATGCTTATGGGGTTGTGTGCTAAACACTCACATATTTGACAAAAGGTGATGTAAAAGTAGCAAAAGATCAAGGAACAATAATGAAATGACAATTACAAAAACCCTTGTTACATGAATGAACATGGTTACACAAACAGTATACCTTGTTAAGTTCTTAGCATCATTGTGCACTTTATGACTTCTTTAATGGTTTGACAATTATTGGGTTTACAATCAATTGTACTACCAGTACAACATATGTCATATAATTGTTTGTTAAAAGCAAAAACAAACTCTAAACTTTAAGGTTACGCAAATCAAATGTGATTTCATTATTTCTAGGACTGTGAAATCGACTTAATGTAGTTTCTCTACTGTTGTTACTGGTTAGCTAACCTGTTTATTTTTTTAAATTAAAATAAATATATTTTATATGTATTTATTTTTGTAGTTGACATATTTAATTAATCCCTTTACTGATGAGTTACCTTTAACTCATCTGTGTATCTTTCTTATGTTTTGAGTGTTTCCTCTTTCTCTCTCAGAACATGTATACAGTAATGTTGCTTATAGGCAATACACTACTTACTGGATACGTGTGAAGCTGGGACGACAAATCCCAATAGTCATTCCATCTTGTCTGGTTTTAAAAATTTGGAGAGCTTCCCAAGTAAAAGTGGAAACTGTAAGGGCTTTGAATATGTCCATTAACAGCCTGGCAGTCTTGCTCGATAATATTAACATCATATTTGGTTGACAGTTGTACTACTCTTTGAAAGGTTTCTAAACTTTGTATTTTCTTCAATTAATTACTACAGAGTGGTACTCAACCTAGGAGGTGAGAGGGGAGGGGCTCCCATAGTGTAGTGAATGGGTCACCGTGATTACAATTCATGCTTTGGTACCACCTAGGGTGTTTGAATTAAAAATGACCATTGTCAGCGTGTTTTGATACTTTCTAGGGTTTTAAGGTACTATAATGTCAGAAATTTATGCTGGCAGGAAACAACTTTTCAAGAGGTATTAGTACTTGTTGAAGTACCGGTAACAATAAACGTATGCGACACTCACAAAAGGAGTTTTTTTTTGTTTCAAAAATTTCAACAATCGATTCCTTCAATTTTTGTGGGTCATCCATTTTCCCCTCCTGGGGATACTTAGATAGCAACTGTACGAAGGGTGGACCCCATAATTACATTAAGTGTACACCTGTCATAACTTAGGGGCATGCTCATCTTGATATGATGATTGTCATTTTTGCCTCACCTAAAAAGCTTGAACATGGAATAGCTTGGAGCACCTGCTTGCCAGTGAAAAGCCACAACACTTAGCAATTAGGTCAGTTTATTAACTCTGGGTTTATGTAGTCTCCTACGCAGCCGTTCTTAGGGTCGTCACGCAACGCTCCTCCCCACTGAGCGTTAGGAGACTAATGTTTATGTTGCGTTACAACTTTTGGTTGTCTTGAGTGTTGGCTTGTGAGAGGCTTAGGAAGGGCCTGCAGCCGCTGTATGAAAGCGACAAAAATGAAATATTTTAGTGTGTTAAAAATATTATCCAGAGCTCGAAATTAACGTTTGTAAACTCGACATACATGTTAGTTTTAGCGATTGTAAATACAGTCTTGTAGCCTTATTTATGCGCCAAAAACCCGAGGTTTCTGTTAATGTTTAGTAGCTGCTATGACTTATAATTTTCAAATAAACTAACTGAGAGAGGAACAACCACCTGAAGATACAAGCTAGTCATAGTTATATTAAACAAAATACAAAATTCTTACCTCTTACTTTCTACGTTGTGCAAATGCTGAACACGCAATTGGAATTCCTGTGTGAAGTTGTTCCATTCTTCGGCGGACATCGATGGTTTATACCGCTGTAACTTATCGCTCAAAACGAACTCCAGAAGCTCGGAAAACCGGCAAAAACACAGCAGTCACATAACAGGTAAGGTTCTTCAAACTTTATTTGGATTTTTAGGTATTTTCCATGGAAAACGGCCAATTATTTTCGATCGCATCGCTTTGATTACCTGTGGTGTAAACTGGTCTGCACAGACGCGTGAATGTTTTGTAGGTTGAAACGATCCTCATTTGATTCTTTGAGCCATTCTTGTGGCAGTTTTGGATCTTCTGGAAACTTGAAATTACTTACTTTACACTTATAGCAGCACAAAACACCATGACTTTCCGGTCAAGTCCTCACACTTCGAATCCCCGCAATTTTCCAGCTGGCCAACAGTGACGTCACTAGTGTCATTTCCGACAATTTACCGACAACTTTCCCGACCACTCTACGATTACGAAGGCCAAAAAGTAGCACTTTTAACGTACCATTATCTCTGCAATATTAAGTCCAATTGACTTGAAACTTCAGAATATGTTTATTTGTTACTTAATGAACACATAACAAGGAAATTGAATTGAAAGGAAAAATGTCGAAATTTTGGTTTATTTGACCTTTAAGACCTCTACCCCCACGACCTCTCTTGATCAATGCGACAAATTAAATTTGAATGTGCACAGGTAGTGAAGCCCCAGCCATTTACACATTCACTTCTTAGAACACGGGCCTTACCATCAAAACAAGGTCTCATGTCCAGATCTTATTATTTACACTCAACTTACTAATATAACACTAAACAGACTTGAAGTGAATCAGTCAATTCCAAGGTGTGATAATTATTGCAACTTAAACAGAGCATGCTTTATGCCCACAATGATCACAACTGAAATTGCCTGATACATAATTCATCTAGTTCACTAGAAGCTAACAGAAAACTTCTTTTTTTATATTGACCATTAAACTAAAATGTACTGCAATAATATAACAATAACAGTCATCATATCAGTCATGATTATATTTTCAAAGATATACACATCAACAGATGAAATGACATGCATAAAAGCAATGCTATGTTGCCTACACTGAAAACATAAAACTTAGTTTTTGGTAAACTTCCAGGACACTCCAGGGTACTCCAAAACAGCTTGCCGATGGGTCTTTTTAGAAACTATAAATTGTAATCAATTGGCTGCTTTCCTGTCACGTACAAAATACTCCACGAACACTTTTGGAAACAAAGGATAAATTTCTCTGCAATGTGACTTGCCTCTGAATTTCTCCATCTACACCTTTTCATACTGCTGCAAACTTGAGCATCATCTTGAACACAATCACCAGCTCAACAAAAGTAAGAGTTATGGACGATTTCACCGACCAGTGTTTTGCATGTCGCTCAAGCAAATGATCTTCTCTTTAGCTGGCACAATACGCTAGCCCTATCCCAAATTCGTCAACAACAACCACAGGCGGCCCAAGCTCAAAATGAGAATACGATCGATCGAGCACAGGCTTACCATTCATTGTTTGTGTGGTGGGCTGTGCATTTATAATGACTGTGTCGGTTTATCAAATTTGCAAAACTAAAGCCGAAAATTACGAGTTTTAATACTGAGGAATATGAAATAAAAACTCATAAAATTGCTGCCATGGTGTTTTGATTTGTGGTTCTGTGTTTATTTTGGCGATTTAAGGCTCGCCAAAGCGACGTTTTCAAAATAACGGTCAGACTCGCTCAAAAGTAGAGAAAGAGAACAAGGCATGTAACTCGGCGACCCGCAAATTACACTACCCAGTCGAACGTTTCGCCAAAAAAGTCGTACTTGCCCGATTCGCTCACACAAAAAATTCTTAGTCCTCGAAAGAACAGTCTTCGAACAAAGTTTTGGCCAAGTGTGAGTTAGATTCGATCGCGGATATCTAGACCTTTAGAATCACGCTCAGACTTTTGAATACGACCGTCAATTTGCTTTCTCCCTATGATCTGCAAGAAATCCGAACTCAAAGGAATTCGAAGAATGCATTTTCCCG
>Ga0126336_10001298_pt1 | contig 12703 bp, 7 predicted proteins | sample SidCmetagenome_FD_92530 | JGI IMG/M metagenome (GOLD analysis project Ga0126336, IMG submission 92530) | Coral microbial communities from El Islote,Puerto Morelos, Mexico - Siderastrea C C metagenome | ecosystem: Host-associated > Invertebrates > Cnidaria > Coral | place: El Islote,Puerto... | reverse complement strand
CCCATAACAGAAGTGTTCAACAGCAAAAGTTTGCAAAGCCATTTGTCTCCTGTTGGCAGTTGGAGACTGGGTACAAGATGTGATTCCCAAATATGGAATATCAAATCATGGGTTGTTTTTTGCAGGTTATCACGTGCTGGTGGCAACAATGACTGTTATGTCGATTTGATATATATTTTTTTCCTTTTGTGAGGAAAACAGGTAGATAACTTGTGTGGTATCGACTCAACATGGTCGATATTCGATTTCATCTACAAGTTCGCCCTGAATCATTCATCATTCACCGACTACGCAGTATGTGTTTGTAATGTGATCTTGAACTTGGTGTATATACTTTGCTGCATGCGTTCAAGCGCTCATTTCCTGTGAAAATCATCTAAGGCTTCCTTGGCTGAGTTTAACAGAGTATAATCTGATGGCAGCGATGGAGTTCTTGCAGCAGGAACAGGTAAAAAATATAAAGTCCATTTTTCCATATGGAAACATATCTAAGCTTCCAGTCTCGATAACAATTTGAAACCCTTGCAAAACATGCAAAAATTGCTCCTGTGGTCCATGAGGTCACCGATTTTTAGTTCAAAGATCATAAAGCCGGCGTGACAGATTATTAATTCAATTTGATATTTCCCGTGCAATTTGCTTTTGTGATTTGATCATTTGTAGACAGAATTTTCTTGCTAAAATTGACTTTATAAAAATACTAGTACGTTTTGTTTGTGTGTAAAAACATAAACTTTTACGTCTGGGTGTCAAGTATGGTGCGAAGTGAAATGGTTGTGTGGAAATCAAAGTCAAACTAAAAGTATAAGCTTAAGCATGCCGCTGTGTGTGACCTGTGGTCTAGTTTCACTGTCAAAGCGTTAAAAATACTCCCCAAGAACTTAAATAACAAAAACTAAAGTCACAATGATTAGAAATCATTCATTCTTATAGTTTAAACTAAAACAGAAACTTTTACTTAATGGATACATTTGATAATTATCCAGAAGCCAAAGCAGCTTTCTACTGCAGTTATTTCAACCATCAAGACTAAGGCTAATTGCAAGGAGTGATGTTCTGTTTTTGTTTTTTCTGCATTATGTATACAAATAGCATGGATAAGATTGCACCATTGTAAGCAAATTTCATAAAGACTAAGTTCTCAGTGAAACACTCCACTGTTAGTACTGTTAGGAGCCATCAGTAAGGTTGAAGATCAAACATCATAAACACTAATGATGACCAAATTGCATAACCTATGATTTTATTAAAACTGTGTTGAGTTCAATCCAAGGACATTTTCTTGTCTGCGACACCTGCTTGTAATTGTTTATTTAATTACGTATTTCCTTATTTATTTCTTATTTTTTGCAGAACACGTCCTGTAATTTAACCTGCACAGTTAGCTACAGACACATGAAACCAGAAGCAAGAAAGAGATGTTGGTAGTCCAAAAACAATTTGGTGAAGGATACTGATTACAGAATGAGAGAGACAGAGACAGCATTGGTTGGGGCTATGGTTTTCGTTTATGATGCGGTGTAAATAAATAAATAAATAAATAAATAAATGTGGGCTTCTAGAAAAGTGAGTTGGGCTCCTAACTTTTGATTTTGGGAACTCCCGAAAATTCTCCTTAGGCAGCAGCCTTGCCTCAATGTTCTTCTTGTTATTAGTTTATTGCATTTCTTGCTGTGACAACCATTACCCTGAGTAACTTAATTTATAAATGTAGGTTAGATAAGGCTGGAGGACTACCTTGAAAAAGCCTAAAAAGGCTTCCTTTGTCCTCCTCCCTACCTTGTATTATACAATGAAAATTGTAATGAAAGCATTATTGACTGATGGGAAATAAAGCAATCAATCAATGTTAAATAAAAGGTGAAAAATCTTACTTATGATTAGGATAAAAGAGTTCTTTCAAGTACTGAGTCTCACTCTGGACAGGAGTAGTGGGTCAGCGGTCTGAAAATTATGACCATGTGTGTGATTTTATTTTGTGGGACGTTTTGTTTTATTTCATGTACTTCTTCATCTTCTTGTCAGCCAACAAGTGTAATATTGCTACTGAAAATCAAAACATAACACGATTTCATCAATAGCAAAAATGTCAGTAGGTGGCAGGCCAAAAAAAATAAATAACAGGTCAAAACTTGTATGGCCTGCCAAAAATAAAAAAAATTGGCAGGCTATAATTTTTTTCTATTTTGAGCCCTGATTATGGGTCACTAGCAAACAACATCTGGTAGTATTCAAACAACTTTATCCCTCATTTTTTCTTGAAAAAGTATTAATTTCAAAATATTTCCAGGTAAAAATCACCATAGAAACTCGCCAATTATATCTGGGGTTTCTTATGGTGAGACAGTAGAAGAGCTAGTAAGTTTGCTGACGATTTTCCTTTTCATTTATAGTTTTCTACAAACTTGGCTTACTACGTGTATATCCATGTATATTAAAGGAGAAATACAATTTTGGTCACTTCTGTGATCTTAATGAGAAGTAAACAAAGAACATCACAACCTCGTCTGACCTCTTTGAGTGACAATTAGAATTTGTTATAAATAAATAATGACGCATGATAGCAAACCCAAACAGTTTTCTTGTGAAAGATAAAGAAAAATTAACGATACATGGCATTTCGTAAAATTTCTTCTCGCCAGCAAAAACCCAAACAAAGAAAATAAATAAATACGTATTGAAACAAGCCAGCCTAATTTTGAGTAGGAACTGGCTTGCCACACCGATTGTCGATTTCAAATCACATGAAGTGTGTAAGATTATACCATAGAGATCGTCGCAAACATTAAGCTACAAAAACATTTTAGCAATTGCTGGACAAAAAAATCAGATGTTTAAGGGCTGATAGTTTTAGCAATGAAAGTACCATCTTATAATCCCAGAAAAAGCCAAGCTAAGAAGAGAAGACGTTGGAACATCTGTACTACCGTGAACGTGTTTTCAACCTTGACTGCTAACTAGACGGCGTACAAAGTACAACTTGCATAGCGTTCGCAAATTTATAAACTAAGTATTTCAGTAATACAAAGCTGACAAAGGAAAGAAACTCTTACCCTCAAAGAGAAATACTTCTTGGCTTGTTCTTTCCTCATTTTCTCGCCCATCTCTTTTACTTCTTCATCGCTTAGCTGTCCTCGTAAGGTTGGCTGCGACTGGAATGGTGCGTGTTTCACTTCCACGTTTGGAACGGTGACCACTTCATCTATTTCAATATTTGACATGTTTGGTGCAGATGTGCTTCTGGTAGAGCCTTCAGCTCCCTGTGCAGCTGTACCACTCGGAGGAGAAGACATTTTCGCTGAGTTTTCTGTGACGAAGCTTTCCGAAGCAGAAGGAACAAACACGGGTGGATCATTCGTTCCTAGTCTCTCTCGAAGTTCCAGCATGACTATTTTTGGTAACTACGTCGTTTAAACGTAAATGAATTATGAAGAAGTTTGAATTGTAGGGTCGAGGAATACCTCCCAATTATTTTTGCTATATGGTTAGCCAAATGCCCTCTCCACTGAACTATATCGCGCGTATCGTCTTTCCCCGATGTCAACAATTACGAAATCGTAAACGTGCGCTAAATGGCATCGTTGAAATAGTCACATGATTTTTAAGATAGGGGTGGGTCAAACCACAGGTTACCCAGGTCCAGGCTCACAGGGCAAACTGAACGGAAAGGAGTTTGTATGGTACTTGACGGTTTCTTAACAAAGAGAGGGGGCGGGGGGGTGGAGAGGGGGGGAGGAGGCCAAGGGACTGGCAAAATGTGTTCCTTGTAACTGGGCTGATGAGCAGTCCAGATTGTGTCACTTACGCTCAAATGTGAACATATTACACCGGTACTTTATAAACTTCACTGGCTACCTACAGAAGAGCGCATAGTTTTTAAGATTCTTCTAATGACATTTAAGTGCACGATGGGCTTAGCCCCATCATATCTGTCTGATTTAGTTGAGAGATATGTCCCAAGACGCAACCTACGTCCTATGAATGGCCATCGGTTGGTTGAGGTTAAGCATAATCTGCGCAACTACGGTTTTCGATCATTCTCGGTAGCCGCGACGCAACTGTGGAATTCTTTACCGTCTGACATTCGAGCTTGCGATAATATATCAGAGTTTAAGGGCAAGCTAAAGACATATCTTTTTACGAAAGCTTTTAGTTAGGTATTTTTATAATTCAGTGTTTTCTTTTGAGAATTACTTAATATACTACGTAAACTAGCTAGTCTTTTTATTCTTTTTAAGTCATTTTTTAGTGTTTTTACTCTTTTATTGATCTTTATCTTTTATTATATACATATTGTAACGTTTTTATATAGATGTGTAATTTTAAACAACTTGTTAAGCGCTATTGGATAGCGACAGAAATAGCGCTATATAAAAAAAAGTATTATTATTATTATTATTCTTATTATTATCATTATTATTATTATTATTATTATTATTATTATTATTATTCTTATGAATACAGTTCGTTATACCGGGTTTTCCCATGATAGAGGGGTTCGTTATATCGGGGTTCAACTCTAGAAGAATCGCATTTAACTACAGTCAAACTTATGTTACTACTTGTAATACATGTAATAATTCAGCTTTGAGACTTTCTTACACAAGAACTCTTGCGTCGAATATATTGCTAATGAAAGGCTGTAGTAAGATATTTGAAACCCTACTGACCCTATTACGCTTCAGTTTGCCCTTTGTAAAGAAATACCTTTAATTCACCGATCTAAGATCATTTTATAAAGTGGCCGAAAGTAGATAACCATCACATGCATGTCTGACCAAAGTGCAATAAATTTTAAGGATTGTTTGCAAGCGTTCAGTGGTCTGTTGGATAACAGGTTTATACGATTCTTAAGATAAGTAGCATAATCACCTACATTTTGCAATTAATCTGAAGGCATTTTGCTGTCGCAAAAATAGTATTGCGACAACCTATTCATAATGGCGCAGTCGTTGGTCTTTAATTATGCAGAAGAAAGTCCCACAGTTTTCAGCCATTGATCTAAGTCCAGAATCCAATGCATGGTTAACAAGGGGTTGAAATTAATGCGCTCTAACGAGTTCAAAAATTGCTCCAAACAGAAAGATCTATTTATGAAAACTTTCAGTCAAGAAGCCGAGAAAAATTTATATGTGAATAAAGAAGCCCCCTACAGTGCATGCTTAGCGAATTTTGTCGTCGGGGAACACTAAAGTGTTCTTTTAATTTTTGCCTAACGATGCTACTGATGGGCTCAGATTATGGTGAAATCAAAAGGGTTTGGCGAAAGCTTGCTCAAAACTGTGGTCGATTATTACAATAAAATGTTAGAGTGAATTGTAACCCGGCGTATCTAATCGAACGTTCGGTAATCGAACCGGGTTTTGTAAAGATTCATCAATGAGAACAAAGAAAACGTTACTAAACGGTCTTATAATTAGAAGCAAGTTGAGACTTTCAGCTGAAATAAAACAAAACTCTTTAATCTTAACATGTTTCCACAGTGCAACTGTCAGCGTTAGAATATTGCTCGTAGCACGAAGTTGCATTTTAATACTGCGAGCAGTATTCTAACGATGACGGTTGAAGCTGTCGAAACATTAAGAAAGTGTTGTTTTATCACAGTTCTCGAAATCGTGACAAAGCAAATAAATTAAAATAGTGTTGTCAACCTTAAACCTTGATAACCGAATAACTATGATCAATTTTCATCGTGTAAAGTACAGTACATACCTTTCCACGAAACAATGGATCTTGCTGATATTTGGCCGCCTGACTAGATGGCCTCTCTCAATGCTTCTCTGTGGCTCCAGATCAATTTAACAGGGTTATCAGTCCTTACTTATGGCTGTGTTAAAGAGGAATGTCTGCACAAGGATGATGCCAGATGTGGCGTGTTTTTCAGCGCTCACCGACCTAAGTCCAAATTCCAGGGCACGGTCAACATTAGGGCTAGAAATTCAAATGTGCTCCAAATTGGTACAAAAATTATTTAAAACAGAAAGATCCATTCACGAAAACTTCACTTAATTACAAACCCGAAATAAATTAATCTGTGAACATGGTTAAAAAAGCTCGCAAAACGGATCAATGTTTGGCGAATTTTGTCTTACCGTTTGCCTCACTGTGCTCTGCTTAGACAGTCTAATGCCGGGCTTTCAATTCAATAGTAATTTTCTCAGTTGTCAGTTATTGGAATGACAAGTCAAATTGCTTTTTTTAATCGTGTTAAATATGTACGTAAGAGCCATGGCAAATTTGAATCTATGTTTAAAAGCTACAGCTATACAGGCTACAAGTAAAAGTGTTGAGTTCAGAGATTCGAAAGATAACTCAATTTTGCCCGCCGATAGTATTGCGGGCGCACCCTTCGCATGCCTGGTGAAGATTTTAAAATACGATTCGGGGACAAGGTCTTCTCTGATTTGCTGAGAAAACAACAGAACAAACGACAAAACAATGGACCCTAGCCCTGAAAACAATAGAGCTGCGTGATACCAAAGTCCAATGATATTAGAGGTTGTTAAGAGTTGCGTCGCATCTCGGGACTCGGAAAGAGAGCCTCAAATTTTTATTACAACTCTGCCAAAGAAAGCGTCAACTAGCTGTCAACTTTAAACCTGTTCCTTGAACGACAAAGCTAGTTTGTGCATAGTTCAACGTATTGCATTTATTCTGATCGAAGTAAGAAAAGTTTTCGTCATTTGTGGCCGAAAGGTGCCTATCACACTACAAAAGTAGTATTTGAATGTCCTATTTATACGATATTGTTTCTGTAGACATTGACGTATATAAACTGACCCAAGCAGAACGCACCGTTGTATAAAATGTGTAGTATAGTATAAAATGTTTTTGGTATTTTGTCAAGTTTTACAATACGGGGCATTTTATTTAGGGATTGTAACAGTACACTTGTTTAATTTATTTATTATAATCAGTTTTCGTGCGCCGTATTTTGTCCTTGCATGATTGGCCCGCTTGCGCGCGAGGAAGAGGAATGCTGACGTAAGACAAACTGTGAAGCAGTATGGTCAACAATTATCTTGTTTCTAGGAAAAGTTTTAGCACATAACAGCTTTAATAACTTACTCAGATAGATTTCAGTTATCACATCTTCCATCAGTAATATGTCTTTTTCCCTATAAAGTAATACATCTCTACAATTTGTATAACAGCACACTTTTATCTTCCATGTCAGCCGATTATTTTCTATTTTTGCCTCCTTTTAAATAGATATTCTAATCTTCCTAAAAAGTGTTCTTCTTTTTGCAGCATCTCTTTGGCCAGTTGATCCCCAGAGCCGGTTTGCTCTAATTATGTCTTGAGCTCCTTTTACCTGCAAAAAGTGCCATAAATGATTCATAAGATATAGACTAGTAGATACGAAGGTTTCTTCAGAGTTTGAAAATGTTCAAAAATACATGTACGCTATAGTTGGTGAAAGTTCATTCATTAGATCTCCACAATGCACACGCCGGCCTTGCCTTACTTAAGTTCCTGTACGGCTTTTTTCGGGACAATTCGCTTCGGTGATATATCCGAGACGAACTTCCAGGACCAAGCAAGGCCTCGGCAACAGGCGCCCTAACGTTACACAGGAGCTTTATTAAGTTTTATACAATGGAGGTAGTAAAACGCCAATTCTGTTTGGTCTAGGAGAGTTTGTGATTAAAGTACAGAAGTACGAATGAGCAGCAAATCATTACCGGGGGAACTAATCTTGTGCAGATTGTCCGAAAAACTCCTGCACCTTTAAGAGGCGGCGGTTGGTGATCTATTGTGAGACCCTCACGCCTGGCTATGTCGTGCTTGGATGAATCCTGAGAAGGACGAAATAGTTGTCCATGGCTGCCACTACCCGGGTGATATGGCTGTGCGCATGCGTAAGGCACTGGCCATACCGCAGGAATTAAAACCGCGGGAATGGTGTGGTGTGCCTTATGCTTTATCATTGTCTGATCATTAACAGTACCAACTTTATTTTTCTTTTAGACCAAATCATAATAAGGAAAGGATATTGGAAAGGTATAAGCATTAACGTAATTGATAAAATTTGAGTGAAACTTTCTAAAAGTTGTTAACTTTTTTTCTGAAAACTCCATAAACTAATAGCAAATTTAGCTCTTCTTAAAACGTATTTACCAAATTAATCAGATTACAATAGCTTAAGGTTACTTAAAAACTCAACTCTAGTTTTAATCACGCCTACCCTTAAGTGAGGTATCTAAGCCGACTAACAGCGTAAATCAAGTCTTTGAGTTATCGAAATGTTATCACTCTTAAAAAAAGGTTCTTGCAAACCTACCTTTACAGGCTTTGGAGTCTTACGGCAACATTTAAATGAGGTAAATCCGCAAAAGCAGCGAGACACCCTTTCAGATGTTCCCAGATGATTCCTGAATTCAATTAGATGATTCACATTTTGTGCCTTGCCGTTTTCAACAAAAGCTAGGGATTGTGCTGCCAAACTGATAAGAATAATCAAAACGAGCAAACTGTGTCTTCGAAACATATTTCGATCGTTGTCCAAGAATTTAAGCCAAATGCAACTTGCAAGTTAATAAAGATTTCCGTGAAATGCAAGTCTAAGAGAAGTGTTCAGTTAAAGAGCCCTTTCCGAACATTTTTATTTGCTTTCAAATGAACAGGTGTTTACTTCAAACGATAGAGTACGTTGGTGGAGTTTTTTCATCCTGTTTTGTGCTTTGTTCGAAAAACTTATATGACGTTTCAAAAATCCAGATTGTGGGCGTTTCTACAGAAAAGAGTCGACTTTCGGTCTACTGTAGTCACTTAATTCTGATAAGTTTTTTAATTACGTTACGACACAATGCTTAACCTTTACTTAGGTGATTTTGATTTTGAAGGGTTTTTGCTTTAATTTGTTTTTCCAAAAGATAAGAACATTTTATAGCGCTTTTATTCATATACTGTTGGGTCATTTCTGATACGTGATGCGTGATCCGTAGGACCTCTTTTGAAATAGCTTTACTTTCGAAATATTTTTTGTTTTAATTTTTTGTTTTAATTTGCTATGGTAAGAATATTTCAAAGTAAACTAGACAGTGGAATAACGTTTCCGCACGTCATTAAAAGCGAAGAATGATAAAGAAATTATCCAGAGTAATTAGAAACTGGTAGGTTTACCATCTGCAACCCTTGGCAAAGGTCATGGCGACTCTGAGGTATTGTCCTCATTGATATAAGATTCATGCCCTTCATACGGTTTCGCCTGTAAACTGATTTAAGGGAAACGGATTGCGTTTGGTGCGTCACTATGATCGGATTTCTTCGGACTTATAAGCTGTTCCGAGAAGCGAACAGGGAGAGGATAGAAGACTAATGCCAATATAAAAGTCCAGGCTGGAAAAATATTGGAGTATATGTATACAGCCAAATAAAGCCGTTTCATTTTTTTATCATTCTTGAGCAAGATATTAAAAGGTCTTGATTTCATTTTAGTTATTTATTTTTTCTGAACGACTAGGCTTAGAATCGACAAACGTTAGAATTTTTTTTTTGGCTTTTAAAACTCTTCTTTGTTCAATCAAAATAGTCGTTTCCGTTTTGCCAAATAATTAACGGGATGAACGTGAGAAAACTCAGTTTTACGTGGGATATCGCTTGGGGGATATTCGAGGGATATCCGCGGCCCGCAGACAATGGGTGAACGAGTGACGCGTGAGAGAAAACATTTCATGCATTTACCTCTTGGTTAAAGTATGAAATTCGCTTACGCTGATTTTGGTCTTACTTTCGGAAATGCTCCTTGATTTTCTTCGCCCAAGGCGAGCAAATATTAATTATCAAAAAATCTGCAAACTTCATGTGGTAACGAATAACACATAAAGAGCAAGAAGGTAGAAAGAAATTAACACCTCATTCACTGTAGAGGAACAAGGCGTCTATCCCACTTCTTGGAAGTATTTTTTATAGGTGGCATCGCAAAACGCATACGAGAATATACAAATGGTTGAAATTCCTGTTATTCAATAACAAATTGTTCATTCCCTTTGAAGATAAAAGTACTTATGCAGATATGGAAACTTAAGTGGTTGTTAGCTTTTGACTTATGAGTCGTTAATTAGTTTTATGCAGCTATGATTTGCAGTTACGGGGACTTTATTTCAAATTTAACTTTCCGCCAAATTGGAATATTGCAAAAGGCGACGGCAAAAAAGGAAAGGTTAATTTTATCTACGGTTAACAGTATGTATACGAGGATCTTTGTGAAGGAGTACAAAAAAATACAGAGTGCACGATGTATAAATACAGAATACAAAATGTGACATATCATACAAAATTCATTTACGAAATAAAGATAGATCTGCTGCCTTATCTACAAGCCACGTTGTATTTCGTTGACGGGAAAAACAGGGGCTAGGAGCTTGCATGATGGGAAAAAGATTCCCACAACTCCATGTGAACCGCGTTCTGTTAGCGAGCGAGCCTGGGAACGTGGTAGGATACACCCGTCTATGTTTAGACTTCACTTTGGCATAAATGATCGCTGTTTAGGCAAAACTGAAGGTTAATATTTCCTGATATTAAACAATTCTTTAATTGCTTCCCATAAAAGTAGAAGTTTCTCAACTTATCTAAAATTTCTAAAATTAAGAAATCAAAGCAGACTGCAAATCGGAAGATAGAATGGTCAGGCCGCGTATGGCCCTCTCGCTATCTCCATTCTCGAAACGATTTCCTCTTCCTCCAACTCTTATACGGTATATACCACTGTCTATCTAGAACCTCCACTTTCTAGAACATTTTTTTGTTTCTTATATTAACGATTGAACCAGTGGAAAGTTATTCATTTTGGTGGGAAGTTTCGTTTCCCGGTTTCGAGTCCCCCTCGACACCACAAAGAGATTAAAGTGATTGAGCAGTGGTATCTTTATTGCCATGTAGATACTTTTGTTAATATCGAAGAAAACAGGATCAAGAGCAGTAAACTCAGAAACCTTTAGGCTGTTGTATTTTTTTCAAGTCACGCGAAACTTGAAGTAAGCTGCATTGCCATTACAAATTACTTTGTATTTCATCAAAACAGTTTCCATATATTCAGAAAATCGAAAGAGCGACCTATTAACCTCACCAAGCCGAAGGAATAATCTACAAAATGAAGTACTACGACTGCCCATTCACTTATGCGTTGTGGAAAGCAGTTAACAATTATCCCGGCTGCGCGAGATACAGTGACTCAGCGATCAAGCAGCACGCCAAAACAACCTATCGTGATATGCTTCCTACACGCTTAGATCCTCGAACCCGGAGTCGTAGCACTTCCTTGAGTTGGAAGGGCTAATTTTCTGCGAGGAGAAAGCTCCAAAGTGGCATGGAAAATTTAGGTGCTTTCAACTGCCAATGCGGTTCATTTTTTTATTCTATCACATCTACACTGCAGGTTCTTGAAGCCATAGTATAGTGGCACCCCGCTGCCGTGAATAACAAAGGGAGTGACGCCATTAATAATTCACGATCGAAAAGCCTGAGTGCTAACCAGCGTTTGAATTCTAAAACAATAAATAAATAAATAACTGTTTTAATTTTCAAGAAGACGTTTAAAAGCTCAAGAAGAAAGCAAAATAATCTACTCAGGTTGCACATAGAGAAATAGACACAATCTTTAACAAAACGGATACACACTTCTTTCCCGATCTATTCCTAGAAAGCTCTAAGTGTTTTGGGGTTTCTAATTTTTGTACAGGCTAACATGAAAAATTATCATTTGTTTTTCGTTAGCGCATACAACCGTTTCCTGTCTTTTAAATGTGTTTAGCAGTCTTCTAGTTCTCTGAAACTTGACTTCATTTACAAAGACAGTTTACCCCTGGAAATACGCGAAAGAGCCTATTTGCTAGACAGCGAGTAGTCTCTAGATTGTGAAGCGGGCGAAATACACACGCACAACCGAAATTTCGAGGAGACGCGACGAGAGGGGAGCGCCGAAAATTAGAAAAATTTTTCGGCGACCCCTCGCGTCGCCTCTCCTCGAAATTTCGGCGCGTGCGTGAATGTTTCGCCCGCCCCACCCGCCCCACAATCGCTATCGCCAAAATCAGAGACTACTCGCAGTTTACCTATTTGCGTGAACAAGCGTCAATATGAAGGTATCCCGTCGTGCGTTATCCGTATTCAAGAGTAAAGGGAACGATTGGTGAACTAAATTGGTCAGCTCATGAATTTAGCAGGATACACTTTGATGAAATATTTTGAGACTTTCAATGGAACATACATTAACGGGGTGAGAACTTTCAGTTATTTTACTTTTTTCTCTTCGACAGCTTTTATTTATTATGGCAGGTGCAGGTGTTTATTTGAGACGTTAGATGTTCCTAGGTCCAATTAGTGGGTGAGTTGGTAGGCGACTTTTGGTCTACAAGTAAGTTAGATTATTTTTGGGGCCCACAGTTTTAGCTAAAACTGTGGGCCCCAAATAATTATTTCACACTCAAAATATGTCACACCTTTAATATTTTTCCGCCTGTTTCCTAGACGCATTACCGAGTGGATTGTGTACGCAAATCCGTAGGTGTGTTTTTTGCGAAATGTAGACTGTGTTTAGGTATATATACAGGTATACTTGGTTGTATTGTAAAATAAACTCCCTGAAGAAGTGTGCGCTAGTCACACGAAACGCGTAGGAGAAATAAAAAAGTTCTACAACTCAAGTAGTTCGCAGAAGTGCTGCTCACTGGTTTAACTTTAAAAAATTTTAAAAAAT
>Ga0126336_10001297_pt1 | contig 12704 bp, 4 predicted proteins | sample SidCmetagenome_FD_92530 | JGI IMG/M metagenome (GOLD analysis project Ga0126336, IMG submission 92530) | Coral microbial communities from El Islote,Puerto Morelos, Mexico - Siderastrea C C metagenome | ecosystem: Host-associated > Invertebrates > Cnidaria > Coral | place: El Islote,Puerto... | reverse complement strand
GTTTTAAAAGTTTAGGTCTAGATGTCGAGAAAATTGCTGATATACAAAAATCATGACGTCATCGTTTCGTTGCTATGGTAACACCGATGTCAATCAAACCTACTTTTTTGACAAGTTCATTCAGTCTCTACTAAACGTGTGAAGCAGCTTGCCCAACCGAGCTCAGACAGTAAAGTATTAGCCGTTCAAAGTTGGGATGGTGTGCCTCAGAAAAATCCAGATGAGCCACCTTAATCCACCTTATACTGACTTGGTTTTCTAAAGGTTCTTTGACTGAAATACTAAAAATGACAGCTTTTTTTTTCCGAATAACTAAACGTTTTTAAGTTATCCACGATTGTACATGAGGGATTCCCAGTCGCCGTGCCTGTCTTCATATAGTACTCCCACGTCGCTCCCACATCCGGCCGGAAAGATGCATGTATTTCAAAGCAACCATGAAGCGGAAAGGAAGGGGCTTTGGGCTTGTGCTGGCGTTGAGAGGGTGTGGGAAATAGACCGCAGTTTTTGTTGGGGGTAAGAATTGTCGTTGTGCCATCCCCCCTTTATACCAGAGCTTGTTTCCATATACAAGTTTGGAACTGACCATCGATTATGAAAAGCATGCCAACATGGTCAAAGGAGCGCAATGAAACGGATTAAGGAATCCACAACACCAAGCGTCTAACGTGCCTAAACATTTAAACCATTGCTTTTTCTCCTTATAATTTGCAGATACTTTATAGCTTTACAACGAATTGGTATTCGGAAGCATACTGGCTTGATTGAAGAACTCTAACGTTTTTCAGTTCTTGAACAATGACAACATTTTCTTCAGAGCAACTGAACTTTTTTAAGTTCTCAGCTGCTGTCATCGATGAGTTTCCAGCGGCCTTGCGTCAAGTGTTTGTGTACATGTGGGACACCCAAGTCGCTCCTACGCCTGGCTTTAAGAAATGGGATGACTCACTTCTGGTGCGGAACATGTTTCTTCATAGGGAGGGTGGAAAGACAAAATACGTGCCAACAAACAAATCCTATATGGAGTGGGACTGTACAGCTCTGTTTGAGGCCACTCTCTTCGCTCAAAGCTTTGCGATGCCTGACAAAAGAGGGGTTTTACGCACTTTGGACACGTTGTATGCGAAACCCCAGCGCCGTCGTTTATTGAGTGGCACATTTCACCCCTTTCTTACCAGCCCTTCTGGAAATCAAGCTGAGACGTTTGCCTTAGCGTTGGATCAGCTCCGTTTACTTAGAAACACTCTTTGTCACCAGATTAGTACCCAAAAGATTGTCAAGGCAAACTTTGATAATTACATACAATTAGCAAAAGATGCCTTTGCCGCACTTGGCCAAAGCGTTACTAAGATTGACGATATTGGAAAGCTAGGTGAAAAAGACTTTCCTACAACAAGGCTTCAAGAGTTGGAAGCAGAGCTAAGAAGTGAAAAGTTTAAGCAGATCGAAGATAATCTGGATCAAATTGAGTCTCAAATTACGGATATGGAATCAGACGTAAAAGATGTGAAGTCTGGAGTAACAGATGTGAAGACAAAAGTGGATGAAGTCAGGTCAGACGTGAAATCGGCAGTGACAGGTATGAACGCAAAAGTGAGTGAAGTGGCGTTAGAGGTGAAATCGGCAGCAACAGATGTGAAAACAAAAGTGGCTGAAGTCGGGTCAGACGTGAAAACGGCAGTAACAGGTGTGAACTCAAAAGTGGATGAAGTCGCGTTAGAGGTGAAATTGGCAGCAACGGATGTGAAGACAAAAGTGGATGAAGTCGCGTCAGACGTGAAATCAGCAGTAACAGGTGTGAACGCAAAAGTGGATGAAGTCGCGTCAGATGTGAATTCAGCAGTGACAGATGTAAACATAAGAGTGGATAAAGTCGGGTCAGCGGTGCAAAAGGCAGCAATGAATGTGAAGACAAAAGTGGATGAAGTCGAATCGGCAGTAACGGAAGTGAAGACAAAAGTGAATGAAATCGGGTCCGACGTAAAGATAAAAGTGGATGAATTCAGGTCAGACGTGATAACGGCAGTAACAGATGTGAAGACGAAAGTGGATGAAGTCGGGTCAGGCATTAAAGATGTTAAGGCCAACGTTGATGACATAAAACAGGCAATACAGGCAGGAATTTCAAAAGGTTAACCCAATGTTATTTCATTTTTCGTATCTTAGGTTTAAGTTGGTAACTAAAATCCCCTATGAAATAGATAGATAGCTTTATTAAGTAAAAACATTGCAGCCCCCAGGCCGGCAAATAAACCCTCTCCCTCTAATGAGCCTCCCCCCCCTTTTGGAGTAAGAAATTTGTTTAAGCCCCCCGTCCCAGGAATAAAAGGATAGTATTACTGGTGCATTTTTACCGCATCAATCCGGGCACGCATTCACATATAGTACGCGTGAACGTTGCGGGAGATTGTTTCACTTGCACTGCACGGTAATCATGAATATCACATTTCAGTGTTCAAACACTGATAACCTACTAGCGTTTGGCTGCAATAAATAAACCCCCACTCAAATAAGCCGCCCCCGCTCTCCATTACGCCCCCACCCCCTTCAAACGTGCTGGAAATAAATAAGCCGCCCCCCCCCCCGGGGGGGGGAGATTTAACGCTGTATTGGTGTTATTTTATTGCACTTTTCATGTAACTGTAACAATTCCCGGCACGTGAGGACTTACCGGTAATTTTGGTGTTTGAGCTACTTTCCAACTGTAAATTGAAAGGTGGCCTTTTCTAAACCTGGACGTTTGTTTGCCGGCCTTACGCGACAGCAAAATCGTGGCATTTCAATGGTTACCTCACCTGGCCACGTCTTTGAGTTACTTTCGTTCATCTTGAAGGTTATGGCTATCTTTCACATCAATAGGTTTCAGACGTACTGTAGGAGATAGACCGCCCTCCCCCCGTTATTTATGTATGATTTACATCTTATTGCACTTGAGCACTAGGGGATTGTAGATTAGACGTGGGTGGCCTAAGTTTGGATTTGTTACCATGACTACGCAGTGCATCACTATGGTCCCAGTTACGTTTTTGTGACCCTGAAAGCTCATACGTCGAAATAATATGTGTCGTGGGAGTTAGAAAAGTGAATTACAGCACTTCACAGTACATTCATTAGAAATAACACTGTGGCAAAGAATTTTGTGGGTTTATTATTTATTGTCCCCTATTAGGTATAGTAGAACTGAAAACGCTTGGTTCCTTTTAAGGTCCTTTCGTTCCCGACTCCTGCGTACCTGATAACATTCCACACTTTGTTGGTCGCCAATTAGAGCGTCAAGCAATAATTGGTCATCTAACCAATGAAATCACCCGAATGGTTAACGTCTGGGGCCCACCAGGATTTGGGAAGACGTCCGTGGCTATTAACGTCGCACATTACTTACAAGACATGAAGATTCCAGTGTATTTCGCACCCCTACGTGGAATGAAGAGTAAGGAGGAGCTGGTCTCAAAGCTGCTGAGCATTTTTGCAGACGCTTCACAAGGTTCTCATATGTTATCGTCCCACTGGCTTATTCAGTGTTTACAGCAACACCAGAATCCTTTTGTCTTAATCTTAGACAATGCCGATGAGTTACTTGAATCTGAAGACGCCAAACGGAAACAAGAAGTGCTCAGGTTTATCGACGAGATTTCTGCCCAGTGCAAACAGATCAAAATTCTCCTAACTACTCGTGAATCTCTTGACTTCTTAAGCCATAAGCTTCCCATCCACCTAGAGAAAATTAATGTATTGGATGAATCTTCCTCGGCCAGCCTAGTAAATTTCCTCTTGCCAGATATCTCGGAAGATGATTGTTCTGGCGTAGTAAAGGAATGTGGGCAAGTTCCTTTATCCATGCGATTGATGTGTGGCATCATGAGAGAAGAACATATTTCCCTCACTGAGCTTCTAAACGAACTAAAGGATTCGCCGCTTGTTGAAGTCTTAGACAGTGGAAGCTTTCCCGATGATTCACGGCTAAAGCCCTTAATTAACACGTCTTTTCAGAGACTCCCTGCTCGCGAGAGAAAAGCATTTGTCTCCCTGGCTGTTTTCCCTGGGTGGTTTGGAATAAAGGAAGCCACTGCCGTTTTAGACGTAAAAACAGAGCTAACAACCAAGAAAATTATTCGGTCACTGGAGCGAAAGTCTCTTGTAAATTGCAGCGGCCATTTCAGTCTCTTCACGATTCATTCACTTCTTCGTTCCTTTGTTGATGATAAGAGGATGACCGACCAAGAAATATCAGACATGTTCCATGAGGCACAGCTAAATTTTTACGAATATTATATATCTAAATTTGAAATGGCTAATGAGAGTTTTTTGACCGGCCATTCTGTGGACGCGTTTTCATGTTTCTTGCGGTGGAGGGAGCACATCCTTTTGTCCCTTGATAATGGAACACGGAAAGACAAGCTTTACCACAAGACTGTAGGAGTATTGTCCAAGGCAGAGCTATTGCTATATGCGATATTGCCTAATGAAGAGTCATGGTTTGAGAAGCTTTATGACACGGCGGTAGAAGAAGCAAGAAGAAGGAAACTTGTCCGGGATGAACGGCGGCTACTCGCCTCCAAATCCTTTCTCCACTGGGGCTGGTTTTCGTCTGACCGTCAAAGCTGGGACGATTCCCTGTTTGCTGGCTGCATTGATGAAACTGATTGTCCAGCAAAACTCCTTTGTTATCATGGCATTCATCAGCTACTTTGTGGCAATCGTGATAAGGGATCCACAGAACTTAAACGTGCTGTTGATCGTCTGAACGGCTCTTGTGATGAGAACGTTCTTAAAATACTTGTTTATGAAATGCTCGTAATAACTCTAGAGGAAAAGCTAGATCACGAAGGGGCATCACATTTCCAAAGGCTTCTGGAGAGTAAGATAAAAGATAGATTGGAAGGAACAAGTGAAGAAGTTAATTTTGATGTGCCAATTTTTCATCCATGGAGGGATGCTTTCTTTCATGAGGTAAAGTCAAATTTAATCTCTGTATACTTTAACCAAGGACGAAGCTCAGTGATCGGTTTCCCTGAGAATGCACTTCAGGCGCTTGATCTAGTAAGAGATGAGTGTTTGGAATCTGTTCGGAAAGGAGAATATAATGTGATCCCTAAAACAGTGGGCAAGCTCACCAAAGAGTTCGTCGAAGAATTCACGAAAAATGAACACACGACTGGGAAATGGCTATTGGATGACTTTGGGGGACTGCCAGACATTCAGACGATAGAACCTTTGGTTCTACGTTGTTTAGAGAACAGGAATAAACTGTTAGCAAACCCGCTGGACATTCTGAGTAGTTACAATGTAAATAGGCAGCTATTGGAGCCTATTGTGAAAATCGCTGAAACCCTTTTTCAGATACATGGTTCTTGCTCTGTCCCAATACAATGTCGGAATACGTTCAAGATGACCATTCCACTTCGCGACAATTTTAGAAATATCTTAAGGTCTTACGAAAATGTTGCTGGTAGAGATGCTGTTGAACTTGCACGAGGTTATGACCTTCTTGGTAAACTGGAGCGCTTAACAAACGACTTCAAAGGAGCACTAGACTCTCATCAGCACGCCATAAAATTGAGGGAAGCAGCAAACTTTGGAGACCATGTAGATACAGCTTCAAGTCTAACAAACATTGGATACGTGTATCTTGACATGGAGAATGCAACCGAAGCTCATAAGGCATTTCAAAGTGCTTTGGAGCTGAGGAAACAGTTGGGTGTTTATGATCACTTGGACACTATAAGCATTTATTTCGCTCTCGGACAACATCACCGCACTCTTGAGAACTACGAGGAAGCTCTTGAAGCACACTTGCAGGTTTTAACGCTTAGAAGCAAACTCTTAGGAGAGCATTTTCTTACAGCTAGAGCTTTTAACGAGGTAGGTTACGATTATTGCGTCATCGGTCATTTACAATCTGGTAAAGATTCCTTTCAGAGTGCACTGGAGATAAACAAGAAGCTACTTGGCGAAAACGAAGAAACAGCCCTTAGTTTTCACCTTCTAGCAGGAACGTGTTGTCGCATGAAGAACTACCAAGAAGCTCTCGAGTTTTGTGAAGAAGCTTTGGCAATGAGACTTGAGTTATTAGGTGACCACGTACAATCAGCTGAAAGCTTTGGACTGTTAGCCTTAATTCATATTGAAATGGGAGACAATGAGTCAGCTGTTCAGGCTTTGGAGGTAGCGGCAGACATGAGTTTTAATCTGCGTGGTAATAGCATACATACAGCGGGCAGCTACGCCTTGCTTGGTGGGATGCAATGTGAAATGGGAAACTTCAATGAAAGTGTGGTATTTCTACAGAAAGCGGCAGACATGTTCTCAAATGTACCTGGTCATGACGACATGACGGCGACGTGTTACCACGGTCTTGGAGACGCGTATCGGATGATGGGAGACTTCAATGGAGCGTTGGAACCTCTGCAGAAAGCCTGGCGAATGAGGAATAATCTGTTTGGCGAAGATCACCCTGACACTGTCGAAAGCTTTCAACTGCTGTATAGTGTCTCTGAGGCTTTGGCCTTAGGGTTGGATTGATTATAAATAAATTCTTAACATGCATGATTGCAAGGCTGCCAGTAGAAAATGATAAGCAGGCATGACATCCTGGATCCTGTCAACATTAAACGAGCAAGGAATGAGTTACAGTTCTTGGCTAATGCTTGTGCAGAAAGCCGTAAAATTCCATCAACTAGCACTAACCGGCGTTAAAATAAAATACCACTACGCAAAGTAGTAAAAAAAATCCTGACCGGTTTTCACGTCCCAGGAAATGGATTTTACATTCCTCACGTTGCTAACCAGCCGCTGATCGAAAAGCCCGCAGACTTTGACTTTGGGTACGAAATTAATTAGGTGGAATTGCTTGAATTTCTTTTAATGAAAAACAAATTATCGTTTTACGTAATCAAGTGTACTTCATATTTATAGTTGTTGGGCATGTTAGGAGCTCATAGTATGGACTTACTCAACGTAGCCATCTACCGGCATAAGAAAGAAGTCGGACAGGGGCGTTCCCAGGCAATTTTTGGCGGTACGCATAAAGCCAGTCCGACACTTAGCCAAGGGAAGGGAAACATAATTACCGTTATTATTACAATTACAGTCAGAAAACCATTTTATTATTTCTTTGGCATTCTTGTTCTTACATAACGACTTAGGCTGAGTCGCTCATTACGCTTTCCAGCAATATTTTGATTTCCTGTGTAAGACAACTGCACGCAGTCGCACGTTTAAATAGTTCTTCTGATAGGACTGCAAAATAAGTTCTCTTATTTTCTTGGTAACTGAAAAGTAACTCGACACAATTACTCCTGCCAGGAAGTATTTACAATTAAAAAAGAAAAAGTTCCTGTTTTACGTAGCACAAAATTCTTATATTACACTCTTGGTGTCCATCGGAGTGTGTCTGTAAGCTTGCATGCGCCAGAAAAGGGAGCTGCTCATGCAGTTCTCATGATTTAACGCTTGTAGGTTTGGATTCTGTGCACTGTACTAAATGAACACCCTAGCGTTACAGTAGACATATCATAGGCATTGTAAGAAGAATAGTGGAAACTGTTGATAGTTTCCATGGTCTCTACTAGTCCACTAGTTTCTTTTGGCAGCACGCGCCCTCTTTGTCTTCCATCTTAGAACTTCTTTGTCGTAGGTCACTTTATCGGAAAGATCGCTCTTGTAAGTACTAGTGTTGTAGATCGTATCAAGTATTACTTTGCTAGCGGACGAAACATAAGTGAGCAACAAATATTGAACTATAACCTTGCAAGCAGGCTTAATTATTGACTCATACGCACAAGCAATTTGACGGCGTAGCCGTGATTCGCGACCCAACGAGAACAATCGGGCTGATCTGCGCTAATACTGCTTGGGGGTTCCTATCTGCTGGCACATTGATGCGGTGTCGTTGCGCTACACATAAACACAGCATGATGGGTTTCATGCCACATTCGGCTGCTATCTCCTCTGTGCCCTAATACAGTTCGTCCCAAACCATGGGTTCGTTTCGTTCTTCCGTCATTACTTTGTTACCGCCATCCCCACTTCCTTTTTTCTTGTATGAGGATGTCGTTCTCTCCTCGGAGCATATTGGATAAGGCAATTGTGTTGGACAAGACATGTCTTGTGACGCAAAGAGCAAAAATGGAATCAAACCGCTTGATAGACACTGAACTAACATTGAGTGCGACCACAGCTATGCAATAAGTCGCGCAATAAATGGAAGAGGTGTACAACACTCCCGGGCGCATCCTTCTGCATCATGTGATGAGGAAATGTCAATATCGAATTGCACAATATTACCTTTTCACTTCATCTATGTGAATTTTCCATTTCTTCTGTATTATAATCCGTCAAATTAAGCAAAACAACATTATCGACAGAAAATCCTGGTACGCACTTGCGTATTTCGCGTAAAGGCAGGAACGCCCCTGGAAGATTTAATGATTATTTGTCAGGCTAAAATAGAGTCCGTAAAAGCAAGGTGGCAGTATCAACGATATTCAGAAGACATCAATAATTTTGGGTGGAATAGTTTAAGTGTATTAGCTTTACAGGGTGAGAGGTTATAGATCGTTTATTGATTCCTGTATACCCCAACGTTTAAGTTTTGGACAAGAGTACTGAACCGTCTGCACTGTATCTTCTCACCAACTCGTGCTATGGCTCTAAATCTCTGTGCAATGATTCTTCTGACCAAATTTTTACCACTTTCGCAACTTGCTCAACTATCTGAGTAAGTGACCACCATTTTACAGTAAGTTCTATACAATGTCATTTTTAATTGGGATCAGCAGATAACGTTAATTTATATGGTCACCTCGTGCTTACGACCACTTTATTTTATATACCAAAAAAATAAAGTGATCATTAAGTCTTTGTTGTTAAGTAGAAATCATCGTTCGGTTCGGCCAGATTTTAGTGATCCTTGTTAGTGTTTGTGGAAAATATTATCAAATACCAAAAAAAATAGTTTTTCAAATGTTTCACCAATCAAAACCAATCACTGAATTTTGTGGAGGACGGGGAATGGGACAACTGTTCTCTCCGTCGCGAGCTATTCTTGCATGTACATTTGTTTGCTTTTGATTGGGTGAAAGGTTTGCAAATACTAACAGAAAGTTCTGATAAAGTTGCCAGTAGAGTTACTAAGAACTTTCGCGTCTTACTTAAGGAGAGAATAGACACTTTTGTTTGGATGGTGTCAGCATTTCTCTTAGGAGATCCGGGAAACAAGCACCCATTCTCAATTCATTTCCCATCCATACAAAACCAGGAATTCTTAATTTTTCCCGGTGTTACGTTTTGCTATGACAATCTCTAGTTACAAAAGTTTCAACAATTATTTCTTAGTGGCGGATCTGAGGAGGAGCGGGGAGGTGGGGGGTGTCCAGGGGCTCCAGACCCTCCTCCCTTCCTTCCAACCTGTACTTGTCTCTTTCTTTATTTTGAAATAGTCAGGTGCACTTCATAAAAAGAACAAAAAGAAAGAAAAGTTTTGTTTTCTAAACTAACCATGGTTTTAATAGTTTCAAGTTTGGATCGAGCCATTTCTGAAAATCTAACTATTTTTTAATTATAGTTTTTGTTCTAGCTATTGTTTCAAATACATCCGTTATTTAAAAAGTTTCGTTACAGTTAGTTGATCAATTTTACAGGAAAATTATATCGCTTGAAAAATTTACAAGACCTGATCTATCCCTGATTCTAGTTTTAGTTTTCACAGTATCAAGTACAAGCTGCCAATTGGATCCCTCCTACTGAAATTTCCTCGATCCGCCCCTAGACTTTTTAATGTGTACTGATGGAAAATATAACAGCAATAGTAGAAGACAATAAACACTTTGTAACCTCAGCGAGAAAAAGCTTCGCTATTTCGTATCGTAGTAATTTCAACTCACCCAGGTTTTGCGGGTGTCTCAGTCCTCAGCAGCAAGGTGACTTAGACCCGGTTCAAACGTCGCACTTTCGTCGCGTCGAACTCATTTGAAACAAAAGATAATTAGGCGGCTTCTTTTGATCCAGTTGAGTTCCACTCGACGTAAGCGCGGCAGTTTGAACCGAGTCTTAAACTGTGGAATGAAGAGCTAGAGGACCATGGGTTCGAGTAAGCACGAGATTGGCACCATTCTCGTTCCCCCGGTTAAGGCCCCGGTCAAACAAATTCATAGGTTGTTTACAAATACAACGTGAAATGACCAAATTCAAAGTTTTGTGTAGAACGCGAACACACGATGGTGAATTTTCGTTTTGATAATAGTAATAATATAACAATAATAACTTAATTTTTGTGTCAAGTGATCTAGCAACCTGTAAAGAAAGGGCGCTAATTGGGGAAACATAACCATTTTCTAATTAATTTTCGAAAGCATTTCTTCCTGAGCTGAAACACCGTCCTTATAAATTCAGCTTCTGGATAATTCGACTGCATTAGACAGGTTAAACGAGTCGGAACAATTGCTAAGAAGTTTAAAAGATTGTGAAATCATTTTAAAAGTGACGTTTCCTTCCCATCGCTGTCGTGGTTGCTTAGCTCCCTAATTAATTGTGTTGGGACAGAAAATGGCCGCGAGAGCCTGAAACTGGTATCAAAGATGAGGTTTGAACAAATGGAACACGAATTTCCGCTTGGAACATTCCGTCTAGAAAAACAGGACTTCCTTTTCAGACGTTCCGTTGCTCCCGGAAATTTTCCACTGGAACGAGCCGAAAAGTCGCGTACTGTTTACTTTCCAACTGGAATTCCCGGAAAGTTTTTGTAAATGGTAAACAACCAAAATTTCCATGCAACATCTTCCAACATTGCGATTACTATCAAACATTCGTGCAACAAGGTTCTATTCAACAATGTTAGATGACGCTGAATCTGTTTGATCGAGCCTGGTAAGAGCACGGGATAGGTCCAAATCTCACGAACTCTTGGTCTGTCAGCGTCCCTCCTTCCCTTCCCAATTAAAATGTTTTAATTAATCAAGTGATTAATTGATTGATTTCTGATTTTGTTTTCCACGCGTACCACGTACATCCCCACGCGGAGTGGGTGATGCTGATCAGTTTCCTCAGGCGAGTCACGCGTGATTCGCGGAGGTGATTAAGGATTTAAGGTCACTGCCCTGTATTGCATTGCGCATCCTTACTGCGCACGATTTGTTGCGTCATTAGCGCGCGCTCACAGCGCGCGCACGTCCAGGGAGTAATAGGTTTCCTATGAGGCTAAGCTCACCAGAGAAAAGAAAAGTCATTTACTCTTAAACAAGCACGGTGACCTATCTTTTGTTGAAAGAGTTAGAAAAAAACATATGTTCGAAAAAATAATTATTACTAGAAACGCGTTTATACTCATGCAGATGAAATCACGACCTCGAGAACACGCACGTGAGGAAGGTTTTAAGTCAATTTCGTCTGATGCTTCGAGCATCTGCCATAAAAACATCTAATTGTTCCTTGTTATCGATATTTTACATCTAGTACATTCCTTCAAGATTTGCTTTAATTATATGCTTCCTGTTCCTATGGAAAGTAGCGTAAACTGATCAAATAAACATGTGTTTGTTAGGCAAAATTGCAAGGAATTATGAGGTAACTTGAGACGATGATATCTCGTAAACGGACATGGGGACCTATTCTTTTTATTTTATACTTCAAAACATTGCAAGATAGATAACAACTTGTGAAAGTTTGACAAAAATCTAATGTTGAATTTTATTTCGTGGGAATGACCTTAAGTGAAACTCGCGCGCCCTCCTTTGGGATCAATTACCCGAGATTCTTGTTAAAAGGCATTAAAGGCTTAAAACGTTTGACAGGATTTGTCCTTACTTACAAAAAAATTTGATTATTTGAAAATCATCCTATAACGATTTCAAATGACTGTTCGAGGCGAATGTTTCTTGCTGGAAAAAACTGTTCGACTGTGAACTGTCGTGTTTCCTCAAAAGTGGAAATAACAAACACGCTACTCTGTTCACTACCCAAGTGATTAACTTGTTTATCCTTGTACAATGAATAGTTCAAATAATTCTTATTTCCCGTGAGAAAGTGGTCGTCATGTCCGACTCCCCCTGCACTCCCTCTTCACTGCCTCGTCACGTCGAAACAACTAGACGACAGGGAAAAACATTCAAGACCTCGAGCCGTGTGAAAAAACAGCGTGCGAGTGAATGAAATCGGTTACAATTTTATTTGCAAATCGCCAAAGTTTCCTGTCCATGAGGTGTGATCCAAACTTTCGCTAACTCAGGAAAGTTTGGATCACACTTCATGGGCTCTGCCGGAAAACTCCTTAAAAACTATTCATGAAGTAATCGCGACATAATTTGGGTTTATCATAGATGACATCTGTGTTGAAAATGGACACATCCCTTTAGGAAAATTTGCCAAGCGAATTTTTGTTATAAAGTTCACATGTACAAAGCAGACAGTTTCATAGACTTTTGACAATGTTAGGATATGTGTGAAGGTGACCGGAAACAAAATCTCGAATAACTTCTTAGTCACTATAGAAACTTTTGTACAGAGGCGTCGAGATGTGACAAATCTGCTAAGCCCATTGGCCAACAGCTGTTAGACAGTGAAAAGCGAGATCAATAGAGACTTCCCGTCACCTCATTTGCGTAGATTTTCCGGATGGCTGGATAAAGGAATGTGTTTTGTATGAGTGTCTTATTATCTATAGTTATAAATCTTTCGTTCATTTCGATAGCTGCCACTGCTAGAGCTGG
>Ga0126336_10001296_pt1 | contig 12708 bp, 6 predicted proteins | sample SidCmetagenome_FD_92530 | JGI IMG/M metagenome (GOLD analysis project Ga0126336, IMG submission 92530) | Coral microbial communities from El Islote,Puerto Morelos, Mexico - Siderastrea C C metagenome | ecosystem: Host-associated > Invertebrates > Cnidaria > Coral | place: El Islote,Puerto... | reverse complement strand
GACACTTGTGGATGCTTTGGTGTCTCTGAGGCTGTCGATTTCCCAGAAATTGGAGAAATAGTCCACAGTGATGGGGTAGTCTTTGCAATCAATGTTGTAGATGTCTGCTGCGATCTTTTCCCATCGCCTGTCTGTGGCTTCATGGCTCATTAGCGTTTCCTTGGGTTTCTTGGCTGAGCACTGGTTACATATTTCACTTTGGGCGATATATTTCTTGATCTTAGCGGGTCTTGACAAACTGCAAGCCAGCGAGCCATGCGAGTCATGCGAGTCGTGCATGCGAGGGAAATATTAGTTCCCAGTCCTGTTGTATTGAACAATACCTTTATTATTCCTTTTTGTCCATCTATTAAAAGTGACATTGTATTTCGACCCAGATTTAACGTAAGAACAGAGACTTAGCCTTGAATTATCTAGATTTAATACTACTTGTACTTCTTGATATATATATATATAGTTCATTGCGGTTCATATTAACTTAATTCAGTGACCAACTGCATGTAGTGAAAAATTGAACAATTGAAAAATTAATCAAAATTGAAAATTAATCTGCAAGTCCATATGTATATTTAGTGAAGTTTTTAACAAAATAAAAGTTGACTTTAATGACACAAACAGCTTTGCCATGAAAGCAACGTTAGGGACGCTAATTTTTTAGATAAATTCCCGAGTAAATTGTACAGATGTTTTAACCCTTCAAGTACCACCAGTCACAATCAAATTTCTCCCCAGAGTATCAATGCACTTGTCAATACTTGAGAATAAAGGAAGTGACCACGAAAGAGAAATTGTCTTGAATTTTAAACGAATTCTCTAAACTAGTCATAGGCTACAGGAAACGTTTAGAGACCGGAAGGAGAAATTGTATATTGGCATCAGGGCTTTAAAAAATCCGCCATCCAGCTGTCAATGTAATCGAAATGTAATACCCTGCGTAGATGACGGTTTCTTTGGCAGGCAAAACCGCGAGAGTTTGCCACAAGGAAACTGACAACCATCGTAGACTATAAAGCGTAATGATTCGGGAAAGAATGGTCGGTCCTGGGAAGACGTTAGGTAAATCCATTTTATGATTTGAGGGAATAAATTAAACAACTAAACAAGGAACTCGAGAGAGATGAAGGATATTGTCCGCCACTTGTACTTCCATAAATAAACAAATAAATAAATAAATAAAAAAGTAAGTAAATAAATAAGCAAAGAAATAAATAATCCGCTGACCAAAAATACGGGAGTGTCCCCACAGAGTCCCTTAAAGAGATTAGTTTCGTAGTTTAAAAAAAAAAAGAAAGAAAGAAACAAGTAGAAACGGGTTAAAAACATTCAAGTCGTGACGTGACAGTGACTCGCATGGCTCGCATGAATGGCTCGCATGCCTCGCACGTTGACTCGCATGGCTCGCATGCCTCGCTGGCTCGCATGTTGTACACACTCGATCTTAGCATTCATTCCGGGCCAAAAGAGGCACTCACGGGCTCTCCTTAGACATCCATTGATTCCTATGTGGGAACCGTGTAGCTGCTTCATGGTCTGATAGCGAAGGGCTTTTGGGATGAAAGGCATTCTCCCCTGACTGAAGGTCAGTCCGTCATAAATGGACAACTCATCTTGGTAACTGTAGTAGGATTCAGCACAGCAAGGAGGCACTTCTTGTCTCCTGGCCATCAAGTTAGCATTACCTTCTTGAGCAGTTGTAAGACTTCATCTTGACTGGTGTGCTTCAGGATATCATCATGCTTCTCTTCAGACACCAGTAAGATTTTCAGCATGCTGACCATCTCAAAGTTTCCCCGAGTGTTCTTACTCGAGGTTAGGTATGCTTGGCTCAGTGTGTCAGCCAGGTACATTCAAGATCCTGGGTTGTAGATGATGTTGGTGTCGAACTTCTGAATCTTGAGAAACATTCCTTTTAGTCTCTTACATGTAGGTGCACATTAGGTGCTTCTTTGCAATGGCTTCTAACAATCACTCTTGATTATGATGGGTCTGCCGTATGTGTATTGCTCAAACTTGTCTAGTGGGAATACCACAGCAACCAGTTCTTTGTATTCCTTTTAGTCTCTTAGGTGCACATTAGGTGCTTCTTTGCAACGGCTTCTAACAATCACTCTTGATTATGACAGGTCTGCCGTATGTGTATTGCTCAAACTTGTCTAGTGCGAATACCACAGCAAGCAGCTCTTTGTCAATTTGTGCATATCTCGATTCGGTTTCTGTTAGGGCACGGCTTGTGAAAGCGACAGGTTGACCCTTCTGTGGTAGTGCTGCTCCTAGTCCCCTCTCACTAGCGTCACATTGGAGCATGAGTTCTTCTGGGTTGTAGTACTAGTGCTGTGGTGGCCATTTCTTTGATTCGCATGAAGGCTGCATCATGTTCGTGGGTCCAGTTCCATTCATTCTCTTTGCAAGTGAGGTTTCTGATGGGCTTCATGTCTTCACTTAGCTTTGGCAAAAACTTTGCTATGTAATTGATAAATCCACAGAATCGTCTCACTGCTTTGATGTTGTCTGGTCTCGGCATCTCTTACACAGCTTTTATCTTGTGAAGATCAGGTTTCAGGCCTTCTTTGGTGACGAGGCATCGCAGACAGGGAAATACGGTGCACTCAAGTTTCAGCTTCTGTTTGTTTCGTTTGATTCCCTGTTCTCTACATCGCTACAAAAACATCTCTAGATTTCTGTCGTGATCGGCGTTGTCCTGCTCATCATATATGACCATGTCATCATGTACATCAAGCAAGCCAGGTAATCCATCTAAAGCTTGGTGGATTCATTTCTGGAAAATTTCTGAAGAGACACTGAGACCAAAGCGTAGTCTTCACCAGTAGTAATATCCAAAAATTGATGTAATAACAACTGTGGACTACTGTACAATAAAAGGCTAAGAATAAAATCCAAAAATGGGATCCTTGGCGTTTGCGGTTTTCTTTGCAGACGTATGTTGTTATCCTTGACCGTTCGTACTTGTTCCTTTACAGACTGACCAAGTGACTTTATCTGCGTGTGTGAGGCTTCACTCGCTAGAGGGTTCATCGTTGTTGTTGTTTTGGAGAACTTCTGAAAATACATGTACATAGAAACGTGTAAATAGAATTGAAAGAAAATAAAAAATGGGAATTTGCCGTGGCATTAAGCACACAGTAGTTCTTCATCCACATTTTTCACATGGAGTTGGTCTGAATTGGTATTCAGGAAATATTGGTTTTGAAGAAGAAGAACCCTAGAACCAGGAGAGAACATTTGGTGGAAGGACGAGAAGCAGCAACGAAGTGTGAGTAAGCCAAGTTCGGGATTCCAACCTGGGTTAAATTAGAGGCACAAAAAATTAAAGCACTTTACTCTGCAAAGCTATCTTTGGGTACGCATCTGGCTGTGCAGATACCGTGTACTAGGTTGACTGCTACAGTGTACATCTCAGTCAGCGGTACACCAAACAAACAGAAACATGCAAATTACCCCCTGAATCCTTCGTGCGAGTAACCAAGAACTTCCTAATTAATTTTTATAGCTGAGCGCTTTTGAATTCAAGGCTCAAAGTTCGAGAGAACAATTTAGTCTTCTTCTAAGCTTCTTATCAGCCCAACAAAAAATGGATCCCAAACATAACCAAAGTACCCAGAAGTATGAGATCCAACATGGCGTTGACAGTAGAATTGAATGATGTTGACTCGACTGGAGGCTGTTGACAGTGTATTTGTCAACCTTTAGCAGTTGAAGCAAACTTTATGGAATATCCCTGCAGAGGAAACCAATATTTGTGGGATATTCAGACATAAGAACTGACAATGGCCATCTTTCGTTAAAACATAAAATCATTTCGCCTGTTAGTCCTGCTGTTGGAGAGCTATGGTAACATCTCCAGGTTGAAAATAAACGAGGGAAAAACGGGTGTATTGGTTGGGAAGTTTGCATGCAGACCAAGAGGACATTGGAAATTCCCACGACTGGCAGAAGTTCCAGGAACTTGATTTCGAGAGTATCATCAGATCTATTAAAAAAATTATTAATAGCTGGAATTGGAGAAACCTAACACTTCTTGGATGAATACAGATAATCAACGTACGCAATGCCCAAATTTATATTGAGAGCAGCGCTAAAGAAATCAACTCAGTTTTATTCCTGTTTATGTGGAAAGGCTGCAGAGATAAAATGAAACCCTTGTATTTGATCAGTGACTACAAGAATGGCGATTAAGAATGCCACACAGGGAATCACTTATAAAATCACAAAGAATTATGTGTCCGAAAAAGGTATTTAGATGGAAACAAAAGCACATGGAAGTTAATCCTGGATCCCTTAATCTTAGGGACTATGGTGGTTCTTTCCTGTCCAAATGTGACTACGACGTGTCTGCCCTACCACGTTGTTTACCCATGTTCTATTGACTTAGAGATATTTTAACATTAAAAAAATAATACTAAAATTGCAGTCAGGATAAAACATAATATATTCATGAACTGTCTGGCACTGACTATTGAATTGTAAAACAACGTTTACAACAAAACTTGAAAAAAGACGTTTCGACCGAAAAGCTTAATTCAGCCTTCTTTGGTTTGAAAGTTGGCAAAAGGCAACGGCTTACTGAACGGTCCACATTTTGCGTGTGCGTGGCAGACTAACACAACAAAACACGAACGCTGCGAGACTGCGAACATTACGCAAGCGATTTGTATATGTCTGGGATTTCTATGTGTTCGTTCCCCGCATTCTGGTGTCTCTGTGAATGCCACGCCTCAAGAAAAAGCCTCTTGTGATAATCCTGTGCTTTGTCTATGATACGGTGTAGTGGTATGGTCAAAATCCATACTGTGGCCATAGTGATTTGTGTGTTGTGCAATTTTACGGCTGCTGTCGCAAACACAGACTGCTCTTCTGTATTCTTTGATTCAAGTAACTAAAGCTCTGTCAGTTTGACCATAGTAAACAAAGTCATAGTCAAGGCAATTGACTTTGTATACCACACGTCTAGTGATTGTAAAAAAAAATGGATTTGGTGCCATCACCCATGTGCTCCAAAAAGCTGTGGCAGATTCATTGAATTTAAGGACCCTGATTGAAGCAACAAATTCTGTGCTACAAAATCGTAGGTCTGCATATTTAGGACATAGGTAAGATGCATTTTGTGCCAACCTTGCCATCTTTATTTGAAAGAAATGCAAATTATAATAATAGTTTCATTTTTCTCCGGTTTTATCAGCTTGCTTTCCTTTTTTCTTTGTCTTTCAACATTTCTAGTAAGCCACATGCACTCCTCGAGTGCTTATTTTTTGTGTAAGCCTTCTCGAAAGTGAACTAGTTTGAGTAAGCTCAATTTCGAGGATTTTATTTACTGAAGACACACAAGGATGAACTAAAACATCCCTTCAATTTATTCTTTCGTTGATGTGTGCATATACTGTTACTATGTAAAACTAAATAGAAGGAGAAGTTTTATAAGGTCTACACTACCTGTTGCGTGACCAGTGTCACATGAATATTCTTGTCAAGTTATGTTAATTTTAAATGTGGTCTCACATTCGTCGCTTTTTTTGTGGCGTGCAACTTCTGTTGGGACTGAGCATCTTGTCTTGCCAGTTCTCCAGCGAATACCTTGCTCATCCCTGTGTTTACTGCATACTGTCATGTGCAGCTGACATTCCACTGGGAAGAAAGTTCCTATTAGCTATAGGTATCCGACAGACAAGTCGTACGTCACTCAATCACTCTTTTCAAAGTGCTAGATTTTGGGCGACTTTTTGAAACGACGCTGTTTTGGCCGGAAAGCAGAAATGTATTATTATTATTTCTCAGTATTTGTCAAAATAAGTGCTGTTTCTATCAATAATTATCACACTTCTTGTATTGATATAAATTGTATCCTTTAATATTTTTAGCGCAAACCACGGACGTGCTGGCAGTGGGATGTATTTATGAGTTGTCTGTGTGGCTGTATATCTAAGAGATATCAATGCACAGGAAGTTTGTTTAGTTTTACTTTACAAGAATGCTAAGAGCTCTTTAAAAATTTGGCGGATAAAATTTTCATTGAAGAATATTTCACGTTATGAACATTCGCTGATGTTGTGTGACATTATTTTGAGTCATAATTTTGTTTTCCTTGCTAACACGGCCCAGTTCTCAATTTATACGCTTTCATCAACTTAAATGATTTGTAGAAGAAACCATTCAAATTTTCGAGGAGATTAATAATTTCCCAACGAAACTGCAAATAATAAAGTGTAACAAAGAAGGGCCATTGGTGCTTCATCTGATCACTCACTGCACTCTACCTTATCCACCCTGTTGATAAATCCAAAATTTTGTTTCACATCCCCACTGATGCAGCATCACAGTTTCCCCCCTTTTTTGCAATTTTTAGGGATTAACACCTCCAAAAACTTACATTTTTGGGCGTAACCCCCCCCCCCCTTGATGCCAAGTTCAGGTTAGTGCGAAAAACGAAACAAATATCACCATGAGTAGTTCCACCACAAGGATTAACTCCACACAAAACATGAAAGAAAGTTTATTTTGACCATTTCCAATTTTGCTCAAACCTAGCGACATTTGCTCTTAAGCATCAAGATCATGTGCGGGTCACATATGTTATGAGACCTTCTTCACCACATGGCGACAAAAAGGCCTTTAAGGAAATAAAGACTATTTACTTCTTGTTTGTTTCTTGCTAGAAATTGATAGCCTTCATAGAGAAAAGCGCCCAAGGCTTTACAGAAGTGCTGTGCAGCTCAAGCTGGTGGAGGATGACAAGAAGAGTTACGAAAACACTCGTCACAGGAAGGTAATATGTTGTAGGAACATTTGTTTGGTAGATGTGAAGAACAGCTTCCCTCAACTGGCTTTTGGCCAACTGACCGTAAACTGTCAGCCAACAGTTGAGAGACACGCAAAATTAATTTGTACCGATCAGGCTACCGACAGCCTATTGTATGGTCTGATAAAGCTGACTATGATGTAAGGTAATGAACCTGACAAGTTATTAATGAACAATTGCGAAACTCTAACAAGTAGCATTCTTAGATCAAACACTCTCTTAAGTTGTAACTCAGATCCACTTACGGGAGTGTTTATTATATGTAGGGAAGGGAAGGGAAGGCTGGCAAATGGGAGGGGAAAGGCAAGCAAAGTCTTACTACCCTATGTAGGGGGAGGGCAAAAAGGTTTTCCTCTGGTGAAGAAGGAGACCGAGAAAAGTTTGATGGGTTATATATCTTTCTTTTCTGGGGGGTCGGGGGGGTTACATTCAGTTGAAAGAACCACATAGTTTAAAATGCAAACATTTTGCGAATTTTGTTTTTTCACTTAAGGTGGTTCCCTATAGTTTTCATGGCGTCCGTACTATGTTGCTAGGCGCCGCTCGGTAGTAAATTGAAAAATAGCTTTCTCGTTGACTTGTAGAAATTTAGCCAGTGGAAATGTATTTCAGCGAAAATGTTGTAGCCTGTTGCCGGCCAGCGCAGATGACAAACGTCAACAAAATCAGGATAGAGGAAAATTTTATACGGCAATATCACCGTACGCATTAGTATTATCTGGGAGTATTTGCACTGCGTTGTGGGGCTCAATTCACGCCGAGTGTATTGGAGAAGACAGCCCTGGAAAAGAGAATGACAGCCCTTGCTCAAGTGAAAATAAAGTCCATGACAAAACACCCACAAAGTTGGTCCGTGACGCGTCGGGCCGGTTTTCATCAGTTAAAAAATCCCAAAAGAATAATTTTAAAAAGTCCTTCCCATGAAATTACCGAACAGCAGGACCACTGTGAAAAAAAAATTACTTTATGAAAGTGACAGTGAAGAGCAGGACCAAGTGTGCTTCAAGCGAAAAACAAGAAGTTTGTTGGTAAGAGTTTCTTTGTTTTGTTTACATTTCTGCCGGTTTTCACTGACAACACCGCACCCATGAGGAAATTTTAATACTCGCTGTTTCACTGTTTCAGTACCAAGGAAAGGCACAGGAGCTCATTCCCTCAGGAACAAGTAGTACTCTAGCTGTTTAAAAGGCAGTTTTACTTGTAACACGTCACGTCTTGGCCGCATGAAAAGACTGCCTTTTTAATAACTGTTAACGAGCTACATCAAAGGAAAGGAACAGAGAAAAAGGAAAATAGAACAAGGTAAACATAACTAAATGGCAAGGATTTAATGTAATAACGATAATGAACGTTATTTTGACTAGGTGTACAGAATCAGTAAAAACTGCTGCAATCTTGTGGCCATGAATAAAACATTGAGCAAGTTTGTTACATGAAAAAAAAAACAGCAAAGAATATCTTGCATACCTCCTTATGTTCTTTATTGTTTTCTACTTTTCTATAGTCTAGTGAACTTATTTTACTTTGGAACCCCTAAGTCTCAATAAAAAAATATTTTTCAAGCACCCCTCCCAAAATAACTACTCAAAACAAAAACAAAACAAAAACAGACAAGCAAACAAAACCGAAGAAAACAAAAACTGAAAAGTGATGTAAAAAGCCATGTCAAACGAGTCCATTTAGTATGCTAGCATTTTTAAATTCTGTTTACCAGTCAATCACTTCAGCAATAAATTTATTGATCATGCAGCTTTTAGGCATGTTTTTTCTCAAAGGCGTGTAATATTAGCCCTTTGAACAAAACAAAAGCAAGAGCAGTTGGGCAACCTCAACATTAGGGGGAACTGACGTACTTCAAAAAGATAATTTTTATAGACAATACTCGGTAACACTATTTAAGGTGCTTTCAGTGTGTTGCAGTAACTTTTAAGAGCAACCTTTCAATGCTTGTAGTCTTCTGTTCTCAGCACTATTTAGGTTACCGACTTCTAAAGAAAATATATTTTCAGGGTCCTCCCCATAAAAAATATTGCTATTACAAACCCCGCTTCCTTACTAAAAGAACAAAGAACAGTCAAGATTCTAATAGCCCTGTCTCTGTACCTAAAGTATATTACTTGTAACAAGTCTTCTTTAAGTAGATCAGGTCACTGTTTAACACACATCCCTCGCCAGTTTAGTCAAAATAATAATATTGTTATTCTAAGATGTTTTTGTGTTTGTTATCAATTAGGTCCACTGTCATTTCACTGTCAGGGATGAGATACAACATGGATTAGCCAGTACATTTTCGATAGTCTGCCCTTTTTGTGGCAAAGGCAACAAAATTTATACTTCTGGGGAACATAGATCTGGTAAGCGTGGACCATCAGCTTTTGATGTCAACACCATAGTAGCTCTTGGCTGTCTTCATGCTGGAATTGGGCAGACTCATATCAACAATGTGCTGTCAACCATGAACATTCCTACTCTAAATTCCTCTACATTTAAACAAAGGGAAAAAGAAGTTGGGAAGGCAGTTGAAATTGTCGCCAAAACTAGCTGTCAAGAATCTCTGAACAAAGAAAGGTCACAGGCACTCTGCAGTGGGTCCCAACCTGATGAAAGCAATTTGGTTTCAGTGCACTGCTCTTTTGACATGGGTAGGCAGAAGCGTGGTAAAGGGCACAATTCCCGTACTGGCCATGCTGCAGTCATGAGTTTAACTACTGGTAAAGTTCTAGACTATACTACAAAGGCCAAAAGTTGTAGATTTTGTGACTATGCAAAAGGTAGCAACAAAACTGCTAAAGCTCATGACTGCCGCAAAAACCACACAGCATCTTCAAAGGCAATGGAACCAGGGTTCAAAATAAACTCAGAGCTTCTAGCCTGAATTTGACGGCTTTTATTCTCAAGGCTGAATTTTAGCCGGCTGTCAACGAGAATGAACAAGCACCTATCCCAAGTATGGAATAAAGTGTTGTCAGGCCAAACGCTGTCGATATGCTCATGCTAATGTGATTCCATGACCTTATAGTTTAGCTCTCACTAGCATATCCCTAGAGAGTTTCTTTTTCTGTATGAGATTATGGAAGGTTCTTTGTATATTTCTCTTGGCAATGGTTGGTTTTCAATTTTACCATTTGCTCATTAGGATGTTCTTAAGATTAGGCACAGCTGGGTGGTACGTTGTTACGAAAGGTGGAATTTTTTCCGCACTCTCTCTCTCTCTCTTTTTAAGTGCCAGCTCCTTTTACTGAATTTGACTTCAGACGTTATTCTTTCTACTAGACTGTTGGGGTCTCTCGCACGGAGGCGTGTTTTGAATATTAATTGGGTGATATGCTCAACGAAAGATTTCACTGAAGAGTTTGTTCTAAGAAGTTGCAGGGGGCTTCATCTTTGATAAACCCTGGTGGGTGGCATGACGAGAGGCGAGTGTACTGGAAAGTTTCTGGAGGCTTAAAATGTGTGCGGATATCAAGGATTGCTTGCTCGTTAAATCTTTTGCCTTTCCTTTCGAGTTTATCTCTTTGTCTGAGATTTCAGTCGTAAATTTAATTGTCGGATTGTGTCTGTTGGCTAGGACAATAAACCCTTCTACCTCCTTTTTGTTAACATTCTACAGCGAAAATTCGTCATCAATGTATCCTTTCCACTCAAGGGGTAGAGGAGTGTATAACATTAACTACTGTTTGACTGAGCACGTGGCGTTATGCTAAGCCCGATCAGTGTCTCTCTTTGACCTAGATTTATCAGATTTTGCTTTTGACAACTTATCATTGCTGCGTTCAACGCGGCGATAATGAAACCTGGTTAGTGCGCCTATGAATTTCCGTTCAGCCTCTCTCTTTATGGAGTTTATTTCTGTCTTAAACTCCTCGTCAGGAGTGCAGATGTTTGCTTTTGCGACATAGTGCAAGTCTCTTGAGCATGTGTCCTTTTCTGTGTGGACCCGAAGTTTAACTATCGACGTTTCTGACTGCTTGATTTTTCTCTTGGGCGTGGAAATCTCGCGTCGATGGCGGACTGGCAGGGTCGCTTGCTGGTGTTTCACAAATTGGTTGAGGCCTTCGAAAATGATAAATACCGCAACAGTGGGGATACTGATTTTCAGCGCGACGATACATTTCCTTTGGTCTCCAGCAAATTAAATTGGACGACAAGGCGAAAGCCAGGAAATAGTGACAAGGTGCTAAGTGGCTCAGGATCGAAGACGCATATTGGTAACAAAGAAATCGTGAATGAAAACTTGCCGGTTCCTAAAAGAAAACTGAATTGCTGCGGCACTGCATGCTACCCCGCGCCGGCAAATAGACATAGTCACTAGAACGAAGAGTTGATTTACAAGAATCGAGATAACAAGTTTTAACGACGTTCTCAGGGCTCGAGACTAACTTTTCAGCTTAGTAGCCAAGTGGCCAGTGAGAGGTTTGATTTTACTAGCCAAAATGAATTTTTACTAGCTAGACTTATTTTTGTATAATCTCATACTGTTCAACATTTCTAATTTTTAGCCGAGTTAAGTACTGTAAACATGCCTTTCTGTAGTCTCAAGAGTAAACGATTGGAATGTTGACTTTTCTTTCCAACGGTTAAAGATCCTTAGGTCCTTCAGGGTAAATTCCCAGGCGCTAAGATACGGGTAAACGTTGAGAAGTCATACCAAACACGTTGGTTGCAATTGTACTACAGTAGGGAGAAACACTGACAACGCACCAAGATACAGAGACTAATAAAATACGCAACTACTAACTTATGGAGAAACGTTATTGGGCAAAACTAATTCCGTAAGAACGTTCGGAAGAACGCCGAACGGACAAACTACAGTGGGACAATAAATTACGGAGAAACGTAACTGAGACAACTAAAATCGCACTAACGTATGGATAAACACACTAACGTACAGACAAACGCTACGCAGTGTCGACTTATCGTACGAATGTCTTAACACACTGGAAACCTTAGGAAGACCAGAACAATGTCGTGCGAACGTGCTAATGTATGAAGAAATATTGAGAAGGCTAGACTAAAATCGACGAACTTACGTACGGAGAAATGTTGTGAATACGTTACGTAGAAGGGAACGCTGGGAAGAGAAACTCAGTATCGTACGACCGTAGCAATTAATGAAGAAACGTCGATAAGAGAAGACTAAACAATTGTGCGAACGTACTAACGTGTGGACAAATATGGTGAAATGTCCTGAAGACGGCAAATCTCGTTCGAACGTAGTAATGACGAAGAAAACGTTGCCAACTGAGACAAGAATTAGTAGGGAAAAACGTTGAGAGGACAAAACAAGTATCACATTCCGCACATTACGATATCCTTTTACGGAATAAGTTTTAGTTTCTGCTCACTCAATTTGCTGTTGGGGTCCAATCATCAGAAGTAATATTTAGTTTGGTTTCCATCCGGTGCTTTAGTGCTTTGAAATTTTCACTAGCCATTAGCCAAAACGGAATTTCTACTAGTCTGTGACTTGTTGGCTACCGTTAGTCTCGAGTCCTGTAATACGTTCTGTTATTTGTTTTTTGTTGTGTTTTTGTTTTTTAAATTGGAAACCTTTTAAAATGTCATCCAATTCACTTTTGGTATGTGTGTAATTGTTTCATGGCTGCGCTACTTTCTACTATGGAAACGTTTACTATGATGTTTACTATGATTTTGCCGATCAAGGGATGGGGTGTTTAATTTTTTCCATTTCTTGGGTGAAAAATCGCCGGCAAGAGTGGCCAAAGTGCCGGCTCCTATTTTGAACCCTGGGAACCTGCCTCAGCAGTGGAATGTTTAGTAATGCCCCCAAACAAGGTGTTAAGTGTTCAAGGTACACTGGAGATGATGACTCCACAACAGAGGCCCACATTCGGGAAAAAGTAAGCTATAAAGTTGAAAAATTCAGTGACATTGTC
>Ga0126336_10001295_pt1 | contig 12709 bp, 14 predicted proteins | sample SidCmetagenome_FD_92530 | JGI IMG/M metagenome (GOLD analysis project Ga0126336, IMG submission 92530) | Coral microbial communities from El Islote,Puerto Morelos, Mexico - Siderastrea C C metagenome | ecosystem: Host-associated > Invertebrates > Cnidaria > Coral | place: El Islote,Puerto... | reverse complement strand
CAAGCATACATACACACATACATTCATACATGCATACATACATACACACATACATACATACATACATACATGCATACATACATACATACATACATACATACATACATACATACATACACACATACATGCATGCGTGCATGCATACATACATACGTACGTATACTCATACATACTTGCATGCATACATACATACTTGCATACTTACATACATATATCTTTTGTAAATATAGAGTTTGGCGCATCTCAACAAAAGTTTTGTTTTTTTGTTTCTTTTGTTCATATTGTTTCCTTTTGCACGCGATGGCCACTCTAAAGATGTTGTGGTTTATGTTTTTGTAATTTGTGAATGAAGCTAGATAAAACCAGAAATAAAACAAACAAAATCTGGACTATCCCTCGTGAACTTGATTTTTGCATTTTTGGACGGTGGCGACAAGAAACATTGAACAAAGAAAAAACAAACGGAAACAAAATCATGGATGATACGGGTACGGTTTAAAGGGGAATAGGTTTGTTTTGTGAGTGGTGGGGGGCGGCTACCAAAACGAAAAACCTTCAAGCAAAAATCTCTGAAGAAAGTCCTGGACCCAGACGTTCCAATGTTTTTCTGTTATTTCAGGTGTTTCTTACAATCCTAGTAGCCGATGATGATGAACGCTTCCAGATCCAAAATCCAAGAAACTGGAGATTCACTAAAAAACTAAAAAAATCAAAAAAACAAAATGAAGAAAACCCTGGGCCCAGACATTCCTGAGAATCCTCTGGGTTTTCTGTTTTTCCAGATGTTTTTCCGTTTTCCTGAAGTGTTTTGGTTTCTTTGCAATCCTAGTAGCCGATGAAAACATCACCCGGATCCAAAAGAACAAAAAACAAAGACAACAAAAATTTCAAGCCTCTGAAGAAAGTCCTGGGCCCAAACATTTTGAATTGTTTTTTGGTTCTTTTGGTTTTCCTCAGGTGTTTTTGTGTTTTTTGCAGTCCTAGTCCTAGTAGCCGATGGAGGCTTCCGGATCCAAAAACAAAAAACTGCAATAAGACAAAGAGACAAAAAATCCAAAGCCTCTGAAGAAAGTCCTGGCCCAAGACATTCCTGAATTTTTTGTTGAAACGTCTTGTGGGTTTTCCTTGGGCGTCTTTTGTTTTTTGCAATCCTAGTAGTCGATGAGGGGTTCCAGATCCAAAAAACAAAAAAGAATTGTTATAAAAACAAAACATCTGACAAATGTCCTGGGAGCAGACATTCAATCCTTAGGGTTTTGAAGTTTTGAGGTGTTTTGGGTTTTCCTGAAATGTTTTTTGTTTGTTTCCAATCTTAGTAGCCGATCAAAGCTTCCGGATCCAAGACCAAAAAAGAAAACGAGAAAAGAACCAAAACATAAAAAACGAAAAACACAGCCTCTGAAGTTGTGAGGTGTGCTTTAGGCTTCAAATCACAAAGAATCCTGTACAAAAAACGTGCAAAGTGGGGGGCTGCACAACGCTGCTTGCAGAGGTTCCACCTAACAAACATGATCTTCTCATTTTAAACAATCAATTTATTTGTCCCAAATCATTTGAAATATTTTAACCTTCAAATGTCACAGACTCACAGATGGGGGGTGCCAGATGCGGCGGGGGGTGCAGATGCGGCGGGTCTGTCGGATACATTTTTTTATTGGGGAATACATTTTTTGTATTGGCGGTATGTTGGAGAAAAATTATCTCAAATTTTCACTTTTTTTCACTTTGTTTCATTTTTTTTGCAAAATTTTGCAAAAAAATTCAGGGGTGCCAGATGCGGCAGGTCTGTCGGATACATTTTTAGTATTGGAAATTTTGGTGGAAAAAAAATTTTCTCAAATTTTCTCAAATTTTCTCGGAATACATTTTTATGTATTGGCAATTGCGGAAAATTTTCTCAAATTTTCTCAAATTTTCTCAAATTTTCTCAAAAGTTTTTTAAATTTTCCAGTTTTTTCTCAAATTTTTTCAAAATTTCTCAAATTTTCCCAGGTGGAGTGCAGATTGGTGGGAGGGTCCATTTCGGGGGGGTATGCAGGGATACATGTTTAGTATTTGTTGTTTTTGGGCACATGTGAAATATGTTTCAGAGTTGTGTGTTGTGGGGCTGATAAGGAAATGCCCCTGTTGCGGTGAATGTTTTGTGTTGTCCTCCCAGGAAATGATTGCAAGTGATAAGCATTATCAAGAATTTCAAGTGATAAACACCATTTCAATTGATAAACACCATGTGAGAAAACAATGTGATTCTGTTGAAGATTTTTGATATAGCAAATGATCTTTCTTCCTCATATGCAACTGTTGCAATATCAAGTGTGAATGAGCGAATCAGGTATCACAAAGAGATGGGTATTTTACAATCAACCTTCTTCCCCCCAGATCAAACATGATCTATTGCAGCTGATCACCCACTGCAGGTACTGGATCCATAGCCTAACTACCTGCTGGAAACAATCAGGTTGGCTGCATGTGAATTTGTTTTTTTTGTGTCAATTCACATTGATTATTTATTGAAGTCATCTATGAATATGTGTCAAACTTGTGAAAATGGATACTATTGACTGGAAGCATTCATTTGATTGGTATCCATTTGACTTGTCAATCTGACGACCCTCAACTTGTTTTTTTTACAGTTCAAGTGTCAAGTGAGAGCATCTCATTTGCACTAATAGGAAAATCATCCTGTTGTGCCTGTTGTGTGCAACAAGCCCATTTGCCAATGAGTTGGTATCACCCATATTTATAGTGTTGAGTCCTCACATGAAATCCATATCAAGTGAAAAACATTATCAACAATCTCAAGTGAAACACCATGGAGTTTCTCAGAACTTAGAATCAACAACAAGTAATAGAGTAGCATGTAGTACACAGTGTGATTCACTTTTGTTGAAGTTTTTTGATATAGACTATTTTTCTTCATGTGCAACTGTTGTAGTGTCAAGTGTGAATGAGAGAATATAAGGTACCACAAAGAGAATAATATTCTACAATCAACCCTCTTCCCCCAGATCATCGACTGCAGGTCTTGGATCCACAGCCTGACTACCTGCTGTAGACAATCAGGTTGGCTGCATGTGAAGTTGTTATGTTTGAATCTTTTCAATGCTGTGGATTATTGAAACCAGATTTGAATTTGTGTCAAACTTGTGAATATGAGAACATGCTAATTATATTGTTGACTCGAATCATAAATCATTTGAACTGTTTTAATTTCCATTTGACTGTTCAATCTGAACCACTTCAAAGTTTCAAGTGATTTCAGCATTTCAAGTGTCAAGTTGCATCACGTGAGATCGTCTCTTCTGTTGCATCATGGGCCGCAATCAGCGCAAGCAGTCCAAGAGCTCAGCCGCAGCTGCATCATGTGGGATGATGACGCCGATGATGATGCCACCTGTTGCACCTTCACGTGAGTCCAGCTCAAGTGATGACGAACAGGCCAAGGCCCCTCAATTGGATCCTCGCTGTGCGGGGTTGAATGATGGCGTTGCCATTCCCCCTCCAGGGGAAAGGAAGCCTATCACAAGGTCCGCTACCACGCTGAAGCAGCTGGGCAGGGTGAACCTTGCCAATATTTTGTTCTTGCTGGACAAGTCATTTGATGGTGGGTTCACTTCTCTTTTGACGGTCGGTGGGCTGCTGGCTTTGCTTTATGTATTGACTCGCTTGCGGCCCACCTGCAACCTCCGGGACTTGTGTTTCTTGCACCATCACTTAGCTGTAAATCATTTTGTTTGTTTTGACACATGCTCAGTTGTTGTTTTGGCCAACATGCGACTTATGGATCAAAAGTTCAACATCAAATCAAATCATTTCTCCTCACAAGTATTCCTTTAAGAAGAAAAACCAATATTTAATATAATTAATATATGTCTTTTCTATGTGACATATAAGTTTGCTGTTTAACCTTGAGATATCTTGTGATACCCTCCAGTTTTCAATACCATGTTTTGTCTGAGGCTGTTTGCACTATGATGAGCTAGAGCGTCAGTGCGTGCGGTCCTTCAAGCGTGTCATGTCTTCATTTGGCGGCGAGGAAGAGTACCGGAGGAAGGTAGCTTCGTCACTTCCAGTGTCTCCACAGGATGATCACGTGATTGAGTTTGCCAAGCAGTTTGGGTGGGATTCCATGTGGCTGGAGAAGCAGCAGCCCAAGAAGAAGGGCAAGCGGGCTGAGCAAGCTGCAGCACGTTCCTCAGGTGATGTGGGTGAGATGCTTGCTTCACGTGCTTCTGGCTCACGTGAAACAACTTCTCAAGTGGTTCCACATGAACAGCCTGATGCTGCACATGCTCCTCAAGTGCAAGCTGCTGCAGTTGCTCCTCCAGTGCAAGCTGCTCCAGTTGCTCCTCCAGTGCAGCAAGCTGCTCCAGTTGCTCCTCCAGTGAAAGCTGCTCCACCTGCTCGACCTTCTTCAAGTGCGGTTCCGATTGAGGCTCCACCTCTGCCAGAGACACCTGCTGCTCATGTGATGACACCTCCACCCAGCCGCCGCAGGGCAAGGTCGGAGTCACGTGACTCAGGTCGAAGTCGATTGGCTGTGATTGCCAGAACAGCTCAAAGCAAAGCGATGGCTCGTCCAGATTCATTTGTGGCCGACCTTGAAGCCGAGCTTGAAGCTGAGCAATCACGTGGAGCAGAAGAAGAATCACGTGAAGCAGATGGAGAAGACTCACGTGAAGCCGCAGAAGGAGAAGGATCACATGAAGAAGTCACCTGTGTGATTTGCTTCGAGCCCTGCGACCCCAGTGATACTCAGTATCCATTGGAGGCTCTGCCATGTGCTCATGTGTTTCATGTGGAATGCTTGAGAGCTTGGCGAGAGACGGTCCGCATCACCGACCGTGCTCGATGCCCCAATGGATGCCATCGGGTTCGTGTGCATCCATTCTTCAGGCCTCATGTGCAACCTTCTGGCTCTTCACGTGATGACCGTGCTCATGATGGCAATGGTGGGGATGCTGTCAGTGTGGCTGCTGATGATGGTGAGGTGTCCCCCATGTCGCCTGGTGATGTAGCATTCCTGTGATCTCAGCAAGTGATATCAAGTGATATCATGTGAGGTCTTCAAGATCATCATGCCATCTCAGATGTGACAGAGAACTTTCTCTTGGCACTAAATTTGATTTTGAATCTCATTATCGTCACTACTTCTTGTGTCTTTCTCTGGAAATTTTGCATGGGACTGATTTGCCATGGCTTGTTGTATCATGAAATATTATCCCCTTACTTTGTCAAAATTAAACAAATATTTAATATCCAGCAGTGCCATTTGTGTTCTTGCTTTCATTTGCCATGGCTCATTCAGTATTGGGAGTCAATCAGACCAGAGTTGGACTTCATGTGACGACCTTGAGTAAACGCTCAGTCATCATTTCCAATTGTGGGCGCATGGAGATCAGCTTGGAGGTTAAAAACATGTTCTGTTGTTTGTGCCTAGTCATACCCAACATATTCACAATAATACAACTTATGGCATTGGCAAGATTCTTTCCCATGTTTCTTTTAATCTTTGGTCTTGTTTGATTGTTGCAGGTGTGATGAGTGCTATCTTCTTCGATTCAAGGCGGCCTTCACATGTTTGACTGAACAAAAACACACACACACACACACACTTTGTGTTTCATGTAAATAAATGTTGGGTTTTGTATGGCTTCTGGATGCAGACACTTCATCTCTGATTGACAATTCAGGATCAAACGGCCTACTTATTCAGAAAAGTCGTTCCAGTGTCAAACAGAACACTTCCAAAATAAATGAACACTGAACTCAAAACTCGTCAACATGAACAAGATGACAAGAATGAAATATATGGTTTCCATTTTCAAAGTCAATCAATTGCTTTCATTTGATCTTCAGTTCCCTTTTTCCACCACACTTGAGATTCCAGCTTGATGGCGGCTCCAGCAAGACCAATCAATAAAAACTGGCAACAACCTGAGGTGCCACTAGTTCCAATTGGAGCAACCACTTTGGTTTTACCTTCACATGATTGGCCAGCATCAGTTGCCTACTGCTTCTCAAGTGACATTCGCATCTTTTGGGATCTGGCCTATTTATCGGAGAGTTTCCAGAATTCAACTGGAAATTCAAGTGATTGGTATTCGGCCAAAAACTTGCAGAAGCGATTCAAGGAACTTGCTCTCTCCTTTGACTTGTCAGATCATTTGCATCTCCGTGGTGTCCAAGACAGGTTGGGCTTGGGTGGTGACAGCAGTTCGCACCTAGTAATTAATGGGAGATAGTATTAGTAGTAAGATAACTTGTGGTGGTGGAGGTCCTAGTAAAAAATCTATATCTGTATATATTAATTTTGATGGTTTTTCTGTGCAGAAGTCAAATGATGTTGAAATTGTCTTGATGGAACTGCACCACTGAGTAGGTTCAAATCAGCTGCAACATAATAATTAGCAGGTGTAACACATGTTGCTTGCCTAAACTATATAAACCACCAAATATCAAGTGTTGACTTCTAGTTGTCTTTTAGTTGTGATGATGGTGCAGGTCCATGATGGCCATAGTCTGTGATGTCATGTGTTTGTGTTGGATCTTTCTCCCATTTTGTATAATCTTTCCCTGGCAAGCACAACCCCCTTGCTCCAGAACAGCCTTTCCAGGCACAATGCCCTTCCTGCAAACTGTGCAAGCACATTGTTGATGTTCTATTTCTTCGCAGACATGCTGGACTCTTGTAGGATAGAGCTGTTATTTGATGCAACTCTGGAGAAGATTTCTCACTTGACCTCACTTGGGTCACGTATGGCTGTGAGCTCTGGTGGTTTTACGATCTCTGCTGAATCATTTCGTCTCACTGTGACTACCGCGGGAATGGTTTCTGGTTTTCAATCTGTGTGTAGGCAGCATCACAATATGATATTGGAGATCATGGCGAATGAGTGGTATCAAATGAGGGAGAGTGGGTTTCTGACTGTCATTTGGTCTCATGATGGAGAACTTCCTTTCAGGGACTTGGTTGTTTTTGTCATGTGTGCCAAGAGAAGCAGAAAGAAACGTCGCTGCAAGCCCTTTAGACCCAACACTGCAAGATTCTTCAATGAATTGACTGAAGCTGTGCTCAGATGTTTGACCGAAATTGTACATGCGTTCATGTGGGGCAACCTGAGCCAGTTCACCAACAAAGAAATCCCAATCCGGTCAACTCTCAAGTGTCCTGCACAAAATGAATGATAGCATTGGTGTTCTTTGCTAGTTAGTTTGGTTGTGTTTTGTTTGGTGTTTGCTTGTGCTTTTGGTGTTGTTTTTTAATAATTGCTTAGTCTCTTAGGAAATTATCAATCAACTTTTAAGGCAATCACGTGATGCCGAAGATGAAGAGGGTCAGATTACAAAGAAGGCGCATATTTCTGTAATTTGGAACCTTATTGAGGATTCACGTGAGAAGAAGATTTCTTTGCGAAAGGCTGCTATGATGAAGGGCTGTGGAGATGCAATTGCTTGTGAGTGGCAAAGGAAACTGCAAGCAATGTATTTTAACCTTTCCAAGAAATCATTTGCAGATGCTTCTCATGTGACCATCATCACTGATGCTTCAACTCATGGGACCAAAAACCTTCAAGTGTCAATTGCCTACAGCACGAAGAAGGACCTCGCTGCATTTTGCACATCTCAAGTGCTTTCAGTTGGCAAAAGGGTCGTCCCGAATGAGTTTGACTTGGATTGGGAGATTGAAAGGATGGTTGCGCGGGAGGAGTCCAAGAGACTCAAGTCGTACAAGTACATGCAGGCCCTGTCACATCAACTTGAACTCCTGACGGACAGAACATTGTCATCATATGTGCCTGGTGAGGAATGGGTGTCACTTGTGAAGCCTTTGCAATTTCTTTGCCCTCGAATGGCATCATGTGATTTCATTGATATCGGCAATGAGAGGCTGAATGCGCTGGAAATTGCAGCCACTCAGCCTGTGCTGGGGTTGCTGATGGATCAGGGGAGTGATGGCATGGCTGCATGCTCTTTCATGAAGGCCAATCACATGATGGTCACGTGCGACTGGGACTATTATCACCGCCTGGCAAATGATTTGAAACTGGCTGGAGAAAAGAATCATATGATCCAAAGCCAGCTTGCTTGCCAGTATGTTTGGGGTGTCAATTACAAACCCTTCTCCACAGGCCAATTCTTCAGTGAAAAGCAAGAGGCCCTGCAATACTTCTGTAGTGTGCATTCATGTGAAACTTGACTCTGCTTTCGTTCATTTTGGTATTTATTACATGTGTTTTCAACCTTTTTTAACGTATTGGCTCTAAGTTAGGTAGTGGGCTTGCCAATTTGTTGCTTCTTGTTTTTCCATAATACAAAGATTTTAATTAAATTGCATGTAATGGCACATACTAAAGTTTAAAACTGTTTTTGAGTCAATTGAGAAAACAAACCTTGACCCCACAGAAAGGAATCATTGCTGTTCAAGAAGTACATGGACCGGATAGCAAATGACTTCAAGATGCCTTGCAGAACTCCCTCGGAAAGGAAAGCTGTGTTTGATCAAGTGATGAGTATGACTTCTTGGAATAACAAAGCTTGTTGCCCAAAAACATCCCGGTGGTTTAGCTGGGTTGAAGCGTCACATGAACAGTTGGCTGAATTCTGGGCGAGTAAAATGATTCTGGAAGCCTACTTGAAGCACCATGGTTTGGATGATGATGATGATCATGATGATGCTGCTGAAAATGCAAACCCCTCTGACCCAGAATTCAATCTCAAGAAATTGCGAGATGCTGGAAATGGAGGGCTGCAATTGGTCTACAAGTGTTTGACTGATCGTGTTTGGCAGGATGCTTCAATTATTTCACGTGTGGGGCAAGTGCTGTGGACTTGTTACACGGAACACATACAACATGTGAAATCTGCTTCTGACCAAGTTGCTTACTCAGTGGCCATGGCGAAAGACTGGATGAAGTGTAGCGAGCTACGAGGTCTGGCTGGACTACTTTCTGATGGAAGTTTAGCGGACCTTTTTGACAGGTGCATTGATGAGAATGAAGCAGCCCAAAAGGCCCTGTCATATGTTGTTCATTTGATGGGCAATAGGGCTTCCAGTCTATCAAAGCATGGGGCCCCCCCTCATTGCTATGCCAATGTGCTTCAGTCACGTGATGCTCTGAATGCCAGAGTCTTGAAACAAATGAGATGGGATTGGAAATCTCTAGTTTCACTTGAGCTTTCTGGTATTGATGATGGAGGGCTGGCTGAGGACCTGCGAATTTGCATTGATGCTCCAACAAGGATCATGCTGCAATGCTTTGAGATGGCGGACTGGTGCCAATCACATGATCATCAGGTGGACTTGGAGCCAGCTCTTGACATCCTCATGTGCATCATCCAAAAGCCTCCTGACTCCAAGGCTGTGGAGGACTTGCACCAACGTCTACGAATGAAAACAAAAGATAGGGCAAATGAGAAGATTACTCCTACTTGTTGCCAACATGTGGTGAACACAAGTAATGTCCTTGATTCCCGTTATGTGGGCCATCCTGCTGCAATCAACCGATACTCATTTTTCAATTTCTTCAAGAAGACAAAGTCAAGTGAGTTTGGTAAGAAGTTGATGCTTAGCAAGAGGCACAAGCTGCCTAAAATGTTTGGCCGCATCATGTCCTCGAAGGGTTCTTGGACTTCTGTCACTGAAGAGAGTCTTCCTCGGTCATATGCTGCTTGGGCTTGCTTCCGCCGGTACACCTCGAGCTCTTTGCAGAGCCAGGGGATTCAAGTGAAGGAGACCTTACTTGATATTCAGCAGACTTTAGTTGTTTGTACTTTCCTCTTGGCAAAAAATGTGTTTTGGATTTCATTTTGTCTGTCATGTCCCCACACCATTGTTCATATTTTCTTATGCCTCAAGTTAGAAGCACATGTAGCACTTTGTTGCAGTAAAGGATGCTCAGTTGACAAGCTTGCGCCGAAGAATGATGATTTTGGAGAAGGTGGGCGGTGAACAGCGGAAACCAATGATTGTTTTGCATGAACATCTTTGGTCTGCAATCACGTGGCCTTTGATCGAAACACCAGGACCAGGACGATCAAGTTATTTCTCTCTGGACCCTGATGGGCAGGCTGAGTGGTTCACAATGTTTGATCCAAGCAGCTATGAGGTTGTACCTGCTGTGCCAGTGATGAGTGAGGGGTGGCTCTGTTTGTTATCATCTTCAGCCTCACAACCTTTTCTTGAATATGTGCTTGGCCACTATTCATGTGATCTGTCTTTCCATCAATTGTGTGTTGTTGCACGTTATCTGTGTGTTGAGGGCAATGTCGCTTGCAAGTCACGTAAGCAATTGCTCATCTCTTTGGCTGAATTCTTGGACTTGGACCCTACCTTGATTGTGGAAGAGGATATGAAAAAGGCTTCCGCACAAAGGTTCTCAGATGATGTCTCTGATCTGAAGTTGGTTCAGGATGTCTTGGAGAACATGGATAGTGATGAACGGCACAATTACAAATCGTTGAGAGACAAAGTCGCATCATGTGACCATGTGCGCAAGAAAAAACAATGGATGCACTGGTACCAGGAGAAGGTCCAGGAGAAGAAGGTTCTTGGTTGTTGCATAAGTGAATTTTGGTTTTCTGCTGTTTTAGTTAAGCAATTGTTCTGCCTCATGATGAATGAAAATTTGCCGCTGTTCATGTGTCATGCCAGCAATCCTGAAAGGCCAAGAAGGCGAAAGCCAAAGCCAAAGGAAAGTCGAAGGCAAAAGCGAAAGGGCGCCCAAAGGCTAAAGCAAAGCGATCATCCAAGAGGAAGAGGCAACCATCAAGTGATGATGATCAGGATGGAGATGGCAGTGATGAAGACCACAATGATGGCGATGATGGTCCAGGAAATGGTGGTCGTGATGAGGCAGCTGGTCCTACCGAACATCAAGTGGCCCTGAACTCTGGTGAGGCTGAGGAGCAAGGTAAGCAAGATGTTTCTGGCTTGTGTGAAGACATTGTGATGGAGGATGCTAGTCTGGTTGAACCAGTCCAAGGAGTCCTGGCATCCTTGTCCTCTACTTTGGAACCACCTTCACTTGAGGCTTCAGGTGATAGTGTCCTTCCTGCCCCAGAAGCTGCAGAGCCTGCAGAGCCTTCAAGTTCTTCACGTTTTGTTGGACCAAAGGTGCACCACACTCCTGATGTTTTGGAAGAGCTGCTTCCTTCTCGTGATTTTTCCCTTCTTTTGGATGAAAATGCATGGCGGTTCAGGGTGGAATGCAAAGTGAAGGGTCAAGTGTTTGTACATCCTTATCAAAACAAGACTTTCAGTAGAGCATTCAATGGGACATCCGTCAAGTGGCAAAGCGCTTTGGAAGAATGCCACAAATACATGTGGGAGAAATGGGATCTGGTCAAGAAAAAGGCTCCAATGATTAATGAGAAGCAAGAGCCTGGCCATGTCAAACCTGATGTATTTGATCGCTTGAAGCACAAGATGGACAATGAACTTGCTGCGAAGAAAAACTATGGCTCCAAGAAATGACCAATAGGTCACTAGAGCCCGCAGCAATCACGTGCCCATCAAATGTGCTCATGTGTTTTTTCTTCAGGTCACTTTCTCTTCCATGTGAATATCAATGGTGTGCCCGCATGTGAAAAAAGTGGCAGCCTGTGTGTGTGTCTTCACAGCAATCTGGCCGCCTTTCCTTCAGGGGCTGTTTCTTGTACTGACTTTTGGAAAAAGCTGAGTCTCTTGTTTGGAAAATTGTACAAACTAATGTGACATTCATTGGAGAGTGCCTTGAAGCAACAGCAAATGAGTTCTCATCATGGCAGTCAGCCACTCAAATGCCAAACCAGGTGCAAATTTGTCCCTAGCTAGCATCAGGAATCAGGAAAGAACATGGAGCAGGTTTTGAGACCACAATAAACAGCATCACAAGAAAGAACACACTGATTTTGCCAGGGATGTATTTGTCAGCACTAAGGCCCTAGTCATGTCATGTGGCTTTCTGAATTATATTATCTTTGCAATGCAAAGTATGTTTTGGACAATCGACCTTTCTACTCAATTTTTTGCCACGTGGCTGATCCTCATTTGTTGTGGGCCATGCCTTCTTCGAAGAGGACGATTGGTGCTCCACACTTGATGCTGCCAATGATGGTGGCATCATCCATGATGCAAAATCCCTTCATGTGGTCTTCTACACCTGCCACCAACAGTGACAAGAAGAAGAAGAAGAAGCAGAAAAAGGACCAGGAGAAGAAGCCGAACCATGTGATCAAGGGCAACACCACATGCAGCAATCCTTCAATGTGGACCACACCTCATGCGCAGCCTTTATCTTATGTGTCAGACGGGCCGCCAAGTTTAGCCCAGCAAGTGGACCAGAAACTTCGGACAATTGAGAATCAATTTGCAATAGCTTCTGGTTACTCTCTTACAAGTTTCCCATCGACATCTACATTTAGGAGGCATTGGGTTTGCAAATCACCATGCAAAGGAATATTCTGCAGTCGTTTTCAAAATTTATGTCATTTTCCGTGTATTTTTGCCATTGTGAACATATGTGAATCACATGAATGAATGTTATTTCCTGGCTGCCCCCACACTGTACGCAGGTGCCATGGTCAATCTTCATTTGAGAGTGCAATGGGCAAACTTCGAGGGTTTCTTGATTTTGACAGGTTGCATTTCGAGGGCCGTGCAACGTCTTTCTGGCTACCATTGCTCAAGATGGCCTTTCCAGAGTTGAATCACTTGACTTTGGATGAT
>Ga0126336_10001294_pt1 | contig 12711 bp, 4 predicted proteins | sample SidCmetagenome_FD_92530 | JGI IMG/M metagenome (GOLD analysis project Ga0126336, IMG submission 92530) | Coral microbial communities from El Islote,Puerto Morelos, Mexico - Siderastrea C C metagenome | ecosystem: Host-associated > Invertebrates > Cnidaria > Coral | place: El Islote,Puerto... | reverse complement strand
GATCTTTCAAGTCATGTAAACAGTCATTGGCGACGGCTCTCGCTTGTTTCATGTGTATTCGCGGACCAGTGGTAGAAATTTCCAGTTTCGATGCTTCTTTGAACAGAGTATAAGCTTTGCTGGACTTCCAATTTACTGGATGAGCCATCAGCCGCTGCTGGCGATGATCGTGGAGATGGAGTCGATGGAGGTGTCTCGGGAAAGGAGGCGGGAAATTGACTCCTTCCCGCCATTTCTTCAGTGATCGGGAGGGAATTTATGATCTGCTTGATGGCCTTGAACTCCACGGAGGACATCACTTTTTCTTCATTGGGATTCTTTGCCCGAATCGACGAGCCATTATCCCGAAAAGCGTCGACACAAGGACCATGTTCTTCTTTCGAGTCGATCCAAGCCACGATGGATTATAAACACGAGCACCATTTTGATCGGTGAGATCGTAGATCGAAACTTCGGCGAAATCATTTCGAAACGGTGTTTCTGCACTAAAGTGCCTAGGTCGGCTGCACCATTCAGTCGAAACAGCGTACCAAATCTTGTCCCGACAAAGGGAAGGCACGAAAACCCGCTAGAGCCGAAGAGAGTATGGAGGCCACATTCGACGATCTCGCTAATCTTTGAATTTCGCGCGATACAACCAATGTTTACCTTATATAGTCTCCAAAATATTAACTTTATTAACTGCATGCTTTCCATATGTGTATAGGAGTCTGGTATTGCTTAATAAGCAATGCTGTGACATGCATGACATATCAACAGACCGCAAAGTAAACCACGACGATAACTCAATAACCGCAAAGTACACTTTATTGAGAGGCGTTTTAACCTTCCTAACAACGATACCGGAAATTGGGACCCATACCCTGCTGCGAATTCCAGAGTCGCATGAATCCTGTCATTGGCCCTTAGGGTCGTCTTGCCGGAAAAAGAGGTCTGTAAATATTTAGCCCGGTCTAACTCAGACGTCACGTTAGTACTGGTCACGCAATCTAGTCGCTGCTTTGAGGGTAGCAGCTACACCATTGCCACTAAGCTAGAGGCAATGGTCTTTTAGCCATTTTGGGCCAACATAAGGCATAGATTTTTTGCAAGTTCTTCTAAAATAAACTTATGAACGGTACTTTACGTGCTTCAGTTAGATAATTATCAAGATATAGCAAAACACAGCGAGATCATTAAATGGCCATTTTTTTTTTCAGACCAAATCTAATTGATGCACCTCTGATGCGCCGTACTTGTACAAACGCTGTCGCTTGGCAGTGGTTCAGCGTCTGGGTCGATTTGTTTTGGAATATTTGAATCAGTTACTGCAAAATATTAAGGTATGGCAAAACTTGCTGGCTAATATGACTATCGTTGGAACGAAAATGTTCATTAGGTACGTCGCGAGAACAGCGTTTGAAAATAGCCTGAGGAAGTGGACAAAAGTATAAGGTGAGGTACATTGGTGGAAAACTTTCCGATTAAAAGGTGATGGCGTGCGGTAGGAAGACGAAAGTTAGAAGAACAAGAAGGCACATTCCCTCATTCCGCAAAAAAAAAAGATCCCGTTTAAGTATACATACTCGGCTTTTAGATACGTTGCTCGAAGTACTGAATTACACCCAGGACCCAGTTCAGTCCAAATTTTGGGTTATGCGCATGCGTGAAAGCAAAATATTGTACAATTTACAACAGAAGCTGGTTCAAAATCTAGCTTAATTGTAACAAAACGCTTTTGTAGCAAAGTTTAGTGGCATTTGGCAACATAGCACTCAACGGTAAAAAATGCGCTTTTTAAGGGAAAAAATCGGACGGGAAAGGGTTAAGCTGCTAGTTGAATTGTCGGTGCATGGTTCATGCATGTAACAAGTCCACTTATTTCCTGCTCCTTGCTGTCTGAAGCAGGCAGTTATATAATTTGTCTTTGGCCTCTCGGTCTTCAACCTTGGAAATGTGCGTGCTCATCATCACGGCTCAGTCCTTTGTTTAGCCTCAGGAAATGCTGAAAGAATTTGCAAATGTTCTGCTGCTACAACTGCCCGTTGGCTGACACGATCCTGCCAAATATGGAAATTAAAGACTAGAGTGGTGTCAGTTAAAAATTTAATGAACCTTGATTCTCTACCTTATCTTACGCCAAACTTGGAGCTATATTATAGAAACCGCTGGTCAAATTTTGGGCGCCTCCGCATTCAACCATTTTTCCGTTTTAAACTGGCAACTCTTAGGAATGAAATAGGTTTTAACTGACTTGTGATCTTATGATAGTTGAATGGTTTTCAACTAGTAAATTATCCTTTTAAAATGTCCTCCTTTTAAGATGAGACTGGTGGAAAATATCTAATTCCAGCCTAAATTAGATTCGTAAGTTGAAGCCCAAGACGGCCGAAGCTCACTGATAGCGCGAACGTGGCTCTAGGTTGTAGTTCTCAATTTGTAGACTTCGTTGGGAAATTCACTTTGGTTCTCAAAGTGTTAACTAAATTAAAGTTGTGAATGTGCAAAGAAACTTCACTTATCTCAACATAGGGTTGTCTTAACTGTGTCTTGCGTGTAATTTAGGTGCAGTTCTTGATCGTTTTAAGTGAGTTTTTCGCTTGTTGTTGATTCATTTTATTTCAGTGGAAAAACAACACCGCGAACAACAACGGGCGAACAATTCACGAAAATTTCGCTTAAAACGCATTTAGCGAAACAAAGTGAATTTCCCATACAAAGTCTATCAATGGAGAACTGCAAGTTAGAGTCACGTTCTTGCTATTAATAATAATAATAATAATAATAATAATAACAATAATAATAATAACTTTACTTCACGAGGCTAAAAACACATTGCAGTTAAACACCGACGAACCTGTGGCCCTCTATAAAAATGTTACATAATATATTTTTAAAAAAATGAAAGAAAACGCTAAATAAATGGACTACTACATATAAAAGATAAGAAAAAAGAGATGAATATAATAAGAATTAGTTTACGGTAAAATGGTCTAGGTCAGCGTTCATGGCGGATAAGTGACTTGTATACGCTCTCATAAAAGATTTAACATTAAGGCAGACTTTCAGTTTATCTGGTAGCGAGTTCCAAAGTTTAACAGCTTTGGCGATAAAAGTACGCCCTCCCTCAGTTCTTGCTATTAGATACACTGTAGTTTGGGCTGCCAGTGGGTTAAGCAGCGAAGCAGCGTTCAAGAGGTTCAATAATTGCATCAGTAAATAAGTGTCACTAGTGGTAGTTTGTCAGTGTAAACGTGTCTCTTTTGATGAAGTTTCGGTTCGACTCAATCTATTCACTGATCTTGTAGAAACTGGTGCCCTTTGTTCTTAACTGAAAGCTTAAAGATACAACCGCAACTAATAAAATTGACACATTGAGACATATAAAACTACATATGAATTACAGTTCTATAGAAATCGGGGCTGGATTCACAAAGTCCTTCTAAGATAAGATATATGTCCTATGTATTGTTGGAAAACTAAAGGCTATTGTTAAGAGAAACAATACTTAGGAGTCCCTTGACTTTGGAGAGCTTTGTGAATCCTGCCCCAGAGCTGGATTTTCAAAGTAATAAGAGACATTTTCCATACTTGAAAAAACGAAAAAAACTGAGGAGAGTAAATTTACTGGTTTTCAGATCCTTAATCTACTAAAATCCTATGTTTGTACTAGAAAATCACCGTGATAGCTACGAAATTATATTTTAGAATTTTAGTCGATTTACTTCACCCTTTTCTCTCTTATTTAGCCCTTTTGGTTTATACTTGAGTAGCCTGGACGACATGCGCCCGCAGTTCATATTATGTGAGCAAACTTCCGGCAATTCTGTGCGATTTTAAGTGGTGTACATGTTCCTACTAAAACTGAAAGTGATAGACGTTCAATTATCGATCCAAACACTGTCACGATCTGTGCCATAAAAAGCGATATTTGCTGTATTGACAGATGTTCTGGAGCTATGTAGATGATGCTGCCCGTAGTAAATGTTTCAGTTTACTTTGACTTCTTCTTCTATTTTACTCCCGTTACCTGCCTGCAATGTTACGATTGTTTCAGTAAAACCTCATGGAACCTCATGGCAAGACTGCAAAGACAAGTCTTCAAAATGTACAGGGCTTGCCAATTGAACGCTGCATCAACGTCTACGTGAAAAATGGTGACGTAGAAACTTTCTCCAAAGTTCGCGACTCAAAGGAATACTGAGACAAGGACCTCAATCCAACCTGCAGGTTACACAAACGTCTAGATCCTGGATACAAGTGTGACATCAGCTGCTGCAACACCAACCTGTGCAATGCTGGCTCAGTTACCGGTATCAGCGGTATTGCGTTGGTAGCAGGCGCAATAGTACTGCTGGCTTTCCAAGCTTGACCAGGAAGTCAAATGAGATTCCGTGGAACCATGCTTCAACCCAAGATTTCCTAAGTTTGCTTCTCCGGCAGTGCAGTGGTTTTACTTAAGTTTTCGTCGTGGCTCAGACAATACATGCATACAATGCTTAGTCTGAATATTTTTTAAGGGAGTACTGTATTCGTAAAATCAGGATTAAGTCATAAAAAGAAGCCATAAGGGCTAAGATGGTCAGCTTTTACAACACCGTGTTTTTGTGTTATAAATGTGTCTCTTGACGTGCATGTTATAATGCAGAAATTAATTCGCGTCTTTCATTTAGCCTCCTTTGCCAAATAAATTTCTTTCATGATGGCGTACCTGTATTGGTGGTTTTATTAACTCTTTCAACGAATAATTTGAGATATTGATTTGCTTAACGTTGTTAAAAGTTCAGTTGGTACGGAACTGCAACAGTGTCGCATTTACTGATTCCAAATCGGCCACAACATAGATGACATCACCCAGGGTTGATTCTAGAGTGCGGCTTTGCGGGTTTTCCGCAATTGGAAAAAATGCCACATAAAATTTACATTGGCGCGTTGGCGCACAAAATTGCGCTTAATGATAGGTACTGATTTTCTGAAATAAAGTATTTGAGAACACCACTGACGATAAGATTGATGTGACCACCGCTCTATACTTCGAAATTTATAGCCTCTGTGTTCGTATTCTGCACTTTCATGTGTTGATCTGAGTTATTCCTTTTTCTTCTAGCATACATAACGATAACAATAACAATAAAAAAAGGAAAGTCACCGTTTGCAAGCGACGAGACCCATTTATTTATGAGACAAACATCCGGAATTCTGCAGTTATTCGAGTCCAGGCCTTGCCAGTCAACACGAGAAAGTTTTCCTGGGAAACCCTAATAATCAGAAATGAGAAGGATAATTTCTTTAAAATTTCATTGCTCGTATTGAAATATTGGAGCAGTTAAACAAAATAAACATTTATCTTGCATTTTATACTATTTTAGCTAAACAGGAATTAAGGATATGAAAAAAGTTACAGAATTTACTGCGTGCGTATATACCCTGCTGCACCTAAAGACGTGTTTTTTTGGGTAATAAAATAGAAATATCTAAGCGCGGAATTTTGAACTCTTTTTAAAATTGCGGTTTATTGTACTGGATCGTTTGCCATTAAAATTTCTGTGTTAAAAAATGGTGGTCACCGTGCTCGTTTAGGAGAAAATGACCATTTATTTCTCTGAAAAGCTCAGGTTTCATAGAAAACCAGAAAGTTTCGAACGTGTGCGCGCTAATCACGCAAAAAATGATGTGCAGAAAGGATGCGCAGTGCAATTGAATGGAATCACCTTAAGCCTGCTCGTGCTGCGAAGGCAAATAATTAAGCTGTTCGAGTGGCGCACGTGAGTTGATGGGCGCGATAGTCTCGCACGTGCGCGACCACTTTCATCTCGTGTGTTCCCCTCTCAGCAATAAAACATTGAAATGTGGAAAAGTCAAAAATTAAAATGGAAAAATTCAAGAAATTATCTCAAGGAATAGCTCAGGAAATCGTGCTTTGCAGTTTCATATTAGCCAGGCGTAGCAAATCATGATAGCCAAGAAATTGTAACCTGGATATTTTGCATACTATGCTTGCCCAGCCATCGCAATCTTCAATATAACTTGTAGGGAGACCATCTAAATTTTTGTCAAGCAAAGCTAAAAAGATCCGTTGGTATCAAGGAAACCAATACGAGGCTACTACCTAAGTGGCTTTTCTCCTCGTTGTCTTCGATACGTATGGTAAGGTACTACTATGAGACTTTTCAGGCTATCTTGCGTCAGTATTCAGTAAAGATCAGGTTATATCAAAGTTCACTGTGCTTTCAGTGAATTCGCTGACATTTTAAAGGTAATGGTGTTTATTTCATACACTTTGTATGCTGGTTAGGCGCTTTTTACCCATATTTTTAAGAGTGAACGACTGTGATTTTTTTTATTTTCGATGATTATCATTTTAATCATCTGTAACCGATCTTTTCCATATGCACTCTCTAGATAAGTCTCACCGTTTCAGTTGTTGATTATCATTATTCAGTCTCAGTCTAGGTTTGTTTATATCGCGCTCTATTCAAATTGATTTAACAGACACATGTCGACGACTAGCCATTTCAAAAAGCGTAATTACATTTTAAAACATGTTTTCCAGCTGTTCTCGGAGTAGGAAGAATCGAGAGAAAACCCTGACTTTCCCGATGATTAAATTAAGGCCAATATTTGTTACACTGGAAATAACAATTAAGATAAACATACATTTTTTAAAAGGCTAGAAAGCTACAGAAAAATTAAATATCTCAAAAACACCCATCGTTTTCGATTTGTAAAGTCTTTTTCATATCACCGCGAAGACGACTTTTGTTTGTCTGTTGTTGCTGTTGTTGTTGTTGTCGTTGTTGTTGTTGTTGTTGTTGTTGTTGTTGTCGTTGTTGATGTTGGAGGTAATAACGGTTTTTTTTGGAAATATTTTGCTTGTAGCTTTTCACTCTTTTTAAATTCTGCGTATATTTTAAGCAAGCAAAAATGTTCGATTTAACCACTAAGACGTTGCCCAACTCCGAAAATTTTTAGCCTAGGTCGGTCCGTATAGGAAAAAACTGTGCCCTCGGCCTTACAAATATCTTATTATCCACTCCCCTCAGTGGTCTTTAGTACGTACTCAAGACCTCGAACACAGTTTTCTCCATACGGACCTCCCACCCGACAAATAACGTAGATGTAATTTAGAAAGTCGGTAGTGGTGGAAGTAGCTATATATCGGAATATAGCACAAGCACAGGGGAAGATGACATAGTGGCATAAAGTGAAGATAATTATGTACAAGTTTTCTATTTTTATAGGGGGAAATAATTCAACTGATAGGATACTTCTTTGTTTATTGATGTAAAATGCAGTAGGCTGGAAAATTCGACAGCCTGTTTATTTGCGTTGCATTCGGGGTACGTGTTAGCCTTCGTGCAGACGTCTCCTATTTCCTTCAAAGGAAATAGGAGACGTCTGCACGCAGGCTAGGTTCTCGTAGATAGGTTGTGCGAATAACCAATGGTGTATCGATTTATCGCATTTAATGAAGATAAATTGCATTTTAGCAGCACGGGAAAATGCAACCTTTTGCATGTATTTTTCCCTCCTTTGGGAAAGGTTATTAGAGTTGACAGCATCAAAATAGCCAATGATTGGCAGAAGTAGGTGTGCACTGTGGAACGCGCCATTGATTTATCCCTTACCCCATACACGTAACCTAAATGCGATGCAAACAAATAGGTTCTCCCATTTTTTGCTATACGTGTATGCTGCAAATAAATCCACCCGAACTACCAACTAAATAAGCTTACATACTGAATAGTTTTTGCGAGTTTTCTTTTATATGTTTTAATTTTTAAATGTACAAATCACGAATTTCGTCACTATATCAACTTAATTACTATGCAAACCTTCAAGAGCAACAATTTTGCGTTGGCGTTTCATTTCGAGGCGTTTCATCGGGCTTTTGTGGTCCCTTAATACATTCACTTTAGGCGATTAGCCGCTTTGAATGGAAAGATTGTTTTCACCAACATTTTTTTTTAACTTCTAGTCAAAGATTGCGACTATTTTTCTCCCGCAATGCAATATTGTTTTTACGTGTGACAGGTCGAAACAAATCACCAAATGTACACAAAGCTATCAACCAAGGCCATAAATTACCTGGAAGAGATGGACGATACCTGTGCCTTGTGACTAATTGAGAGTGTTTTGCCTCGTTGAAGTGAGAATGATTCCTTTGAAAATGGCCTAGTTTGAAAGCGAGAGATGTTTGGCTGTACTGCTTGTTTTTGTGAATGCTTCAGAGTTGGGCAAATATTACTGTCGGCGACTGGATTACTGCGCGAACCGAAAACTAGCAACAGAGCTATGCTAGCGACTGTGGGAACGGGGAGACCTCGGTAGAGCGGACTAGCTTGGCAGCTGGCACTTGTTACAACTTGCCAGAGGTACAAGGTCTAGTTTCTTCGCCCAAAAGCCAGGCAGACAACAGCAAATCGAGACTTCAACTGGAACACGGCAACTTCTTTATTGTAGAGTAAACCTCGTAGATACTGCACAACTAATCACTAGCTCGTCGACTGTCATTGGTAATCGTTTGTCGGGTAATCGAAGATAATCGCTCTGCCAGGTAGTCGAAGGTAATCGAAGGTAATCTAAGGTAATCGAATAACAATTGTTTCCGCGCTACTTATATATCGTCTTATACAAACACAGATGGTAACTTAATTGTAAAGAATACAAAGAGAGAACACTAAGACAGATGTAAACATATAACTTGTAAACGTCTAATTGATGAATTTTCGATCTCTAAGGTAGTGAAACCGTACATGTTTCAATACTAACATGAGGTAACTTTGTTCTCGATTTCAGCTATTGAAAGCGCATGTGTTCCATTGAAATGTAACTTACTACTTAAATGACAATAAGTAAAGATGTGTTCTATTGAAAGTACATGTATTCTATTGTACTAAAACATTAGCATTTGAAAAACAACACCTGTATGTCATTCATATGCAAAGGAACTGATCATGCTAGAAAGGATTAACGTTGATTTCTATTGAAATCATCGTTATGAGGATTTCTTCATAATTCATAATGGTATTACTGTGTTCACTTGCGCGCTGTTTATTGCTACATTGAGATGTGCGTTTTCGTCACGTGACAATAGCGTCTAAAGCTATATTCTCGGACCAGTCCTGTGATTTTGAGTTTTTTTATTACATCGTCCTGTTGCCTTTTATGAGCACAAAATAAATTTCCATTTTCTTTTAGAACAATTCAATGACACTCATGGAAATTTTTTCCGTGAAGGAATTTTCATTTTAAGGAAGATTTATTTGAGCATAAGCCTATAGCAATAAGTGCGAGACCATGTTTATTTACATTGCGTTTAGGGGCTAAACTTTACAATACCCGTCCCTCTGAAGGTGCATTACTCGTGCATAGTGGTCCGTGGTCTCACAGTCGATCAAAGAGGTTGAAAGAAGGGGCAACCCTGTCCGCGGTGCCGCAATGTCTAGGAAGTCCACTTCATAAAAAAAAACGCGCTCTCTGATGACGCATGACTCGTGCTCAGTGGCCCCTGGTCCCGCAGTCGATAAGAGTTGAAAAAAGTGGCAACGCTGTCCACGGTCCCGCAGTGCCTTGAATATCCACTTGATGAAAATAACACGGGCTCTGATCACGCAAGCTAAGGCTTTATGACAGCCAATATTCGCGATTTCATCGCGAATATTTAACAAATAGTCCAAATCGGAAATATTTAGAGCTTTAAAATGTTATCGTTTCAAGATGACGAAATTAGTTAGGTGAGGCAGACGAATATATTCTTTTCAAAGATGTCTCGCAAAATTTTAGAGAAATTTTGACGGTCTAGCGGTCACGATATTTGCGCGAGCTATTGTCGGAGGTTCAATACTTACTTTTGCAAGGATAAATAAACCTCGGGCTCGCAGAATAAATTGCTAGTCTCGCCATCTAGCTCTCAAAGTCTTGAATTTGCCATTCGCGACCCCCTAACTTGACACGAAAATTTTAGTTGAGGAGGTATGCCTGTCGTGAACCACAATAATAACGCTACATTACAGCTTTAGGGTTAGATATAAGCTAGGGTTAGGGTTTAGGGTTCTAGTTAAGGTTTGGGTTGGGTCGGGGTTAACGTTAGCGTTAGGGTTAGGGTTAGGGGTTAAGGTTAGGGTTAGGGTTATGGCTAGGGTTTGTTATTCATGCACTCCGTGACCGTGGACTGCGTTGCCAGAGAAATATATACTTCGCTTTTATTCATGCATTCCGTGGCCGTGGACCGCGTTGCCAGAGGAATATATACTTCGCTTTTATTCATGCACTCCGTGGCCGTGGACCGCGTTGCCAGAGAAATTTATACTTTACTATAATTCATACACTCCGTGACCGTGGAGCACGTTGCTTCATTTTATTAAGTTTGCTTTTCCCTCACTGCGTGACCACGGGCCATGCTTTGAGAGTAGATCTTTTAGCGGGGACCGATATTGTAAGGCTGCTTCCTTTTAGGTTACGGGTATGGGGAATGCGATAAATCAATAGCAAGTTCCAGTGTGCACACCTATTTCATTGGCTATTTTGACGCTGTCAACCCTGATTACTTCTCTCGAGGGAGGAAATTGTCTGCTCAAACACGATGCCATTAATCGATACACCACTGATTAATAGCACACCCTATAGCCGGTACCCCGAATGCAACACCAAAAAGGAGGCTCTCGAATTGCTAAAGCAAAGACAAGTACAATGTAAATATTAAAGACGAACTTGATAATGGCGTCATGACGACGTCGAAAAGTGGAGGTTTTATAAGTTTATCTTTAATATTTACATGCAGTATTGCATTTTAATTATCACTGATTAACCTAAATACGTTTGCTGGCCCCATATGTTAATCAGAAGCATCCTATCAGTTGAATTATATCTACTCAAAAAAATGGGAAAAAATACATAATTATCTTCACTTTATACCATTATGTCATCTATTCCTCTGCTTGTGCCTGCCATATTCTCAGAAGCTACTTCCATCACTCGTCTTTTATTAGATATTGCATTCCCGACAGCATTTGAACTGATATAAGGGTAAATTAACCACCCAAGAAATACTTTTCTGACGCTTTCCTTACTTCCGCTATGTTTTTGATCATTTTAATCGCTTAACCAATAGGCGTTTGTAATGGATAGTTTTCTAGGGGTTTATCGGTAAGTTTACTTCCAACAGGGTACGCGTTAAAATGCAACAGGTACTAGATATACGCGTATGCTGCAAATAAATTGTCCGCCCTTAAATTGTTCGTTGCTTCATTAGTGAGGAGAACGTGTGAAGTGGCATTCAATAACGTTTCGAGGTTCCATTTTCTTGTTGTGGATAGTCTTTAGTATCTTTAGCAAACCAATGACGCGTATTGGAACTATTTTTACACTCAGGATGTTTCATGTATTATTGTCGCAAACAATCCTAGTTAAGTTTGTTTGCATTTATAATCGTGATCGCCTGGCATGTAAGTCACAGCAGTGCCACTGTCGGACTGAACTCTTGTTTCCGCTAACTGTAGCCACGAAGTCTTCAGTAGTATATATATAGTTATAATTGTACTGAAAACTTCAGCCTTTCCCGGAATATATTCGGCACTTTTTTTTTAACAGTGAAATCTTTTTTTTTGTTGATGATTTTTATTAAACAAGCACTATAGACTACTTTACAATACATGTACTTACTGGCTATATACTTAACAATGCTTAACATAACATGTTACAGTTAGAAAACGAGAAAGAAGAATTACTTACAAATAACACTAGTTACAACAGGAAGCTGACAAAAATGTTATGAACTAAACTTAACAATGCTTATCAAAACCTGGTGTTACAATTTCAAAACAAGAGAAGAGAATTACTTACAACCAACACTAGACACTACAGAAACCCCACAAAATTTTAACATTACCATATTACGACTTGAAAAGAATTATAAAAGAGAGAATATTTCACCTGATGAAGAGTGACCATTTTTTTTCAAAGGCAGTGCGATTGTTGCTCATTACAGTAATATATTTTTCTATGTCAATTTTTTCTTTTACAAGAGTAATAAAATCTGTAAACTGGTACTTTTTATCCTCTAGTGCGTTAATGTAGAGAAAGTGTTTTCCAATTAAGATCAAATGATTCAGGGTTAAACAAGACGGCGAGTCAGTTAGCACACCGTAAATAATTTCTTTTTTTGTACGAAACAGGCTTATTTTTGTACACCGAATGGTACCAGCACGAGAACTCGGTCCAGAAAGATACAGCAACTGAGCATGACAAAAATGTGAGTGATTGTATGCTCAGCATCTGTGCAAGAACGGCAGTACGGGTTGTCTTTTTTCTTCATTTTGTGCAAGATTTTGTTTGTATACAGGATGCTATGAACTATTTTTTTTTTGAAAAACGGATAGCTTTACTTCTTTTGTCACGCGAAATGGGAGGGAATGTATTTTTTTCCTTTCTTGCATGTCAAAATCGTGTTCTAGAAGCCTTTTATCTGCGGGTTGGAGGCGGAAAACACTGCAAGGTAATCAGTGTATCGTAAACTGCTTTGCATGTAAGCTTTTCAATTTCAGGTGCTGTGTTCGATGAAGCGTACGGTAGCTGCCTCTGCTTTAAGATATTTTTTCAGTTTTGTGGTATTGCTGATAGGAGACCGTAATATTGTAGAAAGTTGCATTGTACTTTATATTTTTGCAGGAAAGCATTAAACGAAATGAAGCTGTTTCTCGCTTCATTAACCAAACAGGACAGTTTTTCAAT
>Ga0126336_10001293_pt1 | contig 12714 bp, 5 predicted proteins | sample SidCmetagenome_FD_92530 | JGI IMG/M metagenome (GOLD analysis project Ga0126336, IMG submission 92530) | Coral microbial communities from El Islote,Puerto Morelos, Mexico - Siderastrea C C metagenome | ecosystem: Host-associated > Invertebrates > Cnidaria > Coral | place: El Islote,Puerto... | reverse complement strand
GGGGGGGGGGGGGTTGTTGGAGGGAAATCTCATGACCATCATCGCTTTTGAAAAAGAGGTTCCTTTAAAAGCTTAAGCTTATTTAGCAAAACGATTGTTCGAGAGTTTTAAAACATCACTAAATATCTATAAATGGAAAGAAAAAGTTCAAAAGGATACTCAATTGTCTTTTTGGTGGAAGGAGAAAAGCTCAAAATACGAAATTTACCTTCGACTTCGTCTTTGTCACGGTGTTCAGATGCGAATTCGGTCGGCACATTCCTTGAGTTTGCAGTATTTGGCAGTGGTCGGGGACGGCAAATATACCTGAGCTAGTGTCTTCTGGTTTTTTCTGTCCACAACCATGGTTTTTGCGTCGGTCCGAACAGATTTTCCCAGGAAAAGAACCGGTTGCTAATTTCGATCGAGCTTCGATCTATAAACAGTCGTATAAGTATCAAAACTAACGCTTCTTTCGTTGTCGTGTCAGCGTAGCTCAATGGTAACGAGCTAGTTCCGATGCGAAAGGTACAGGGTTCGACTCTCAGACAGAAATTTTTTTAGCCGACTTCAATGAGAATATTTTCAGAAATTAATAAGTACCAGCGGAAAAAAAACCGTGGAGCTCCGCGTTTGGTCTTGGCTCTATCTATCTAATATATAGATTTTGCCAAGCCTAAAAGCGGAGACCTCCCCCCCCTTTTTTTTGGTAGCACTTATTAATTGGTGAAAATACTCTCATTCAAGTTGCTAAATTAAAAAAAAAAAGAAAAAAGAAAAAATTCATGTCCTCGCTGAGAGCCAAACCCGGCTCGACGGCGTCATTAGCCGGCGATTAGTCCACTAGGCCATAAGCGTTTATTGTTATCTTCAGATGTTAACTTTACTACTTATTTATTTCTTCGTGACAAGCTGCCTATCAACATGAAAATGCTGGTGTTTTTCCTGGCAAAATGTGTTCGGACCGCCGTAAAAACCATGGTCGTGGACAGAAAAAACCAAAAAGCACTAGCTCTACTATATTTGTCGTCGAAATCGCTGCGAAAAGCTGCGAACTCAAGCGGTGTGTCGACCGAGTTCCCAACAGAACCGACAAGGCAAATTTGAACTTATCGCTTGAACTTTATCGCCAATTTTTTTTTTGCCTAAATTGAACTTTTCGCCTTCCACCAAAAAAGACAACTGAGTATTCTTTTGAACTTTTTTTTTTCCGCTAACAAATTTGTTTTTGAACTTTGTTGTCTCTGCTTGTTTTGCTACGGTGTTGAATGGAAGTGTGCAATCCTTTTGGTCGGGGCCTTGTTTTCTTGTAGCTTTGGAGCTATGTAAGCCGAAACAAGTAGGCTGCCATGGCTGATTTTTTCCTATGTGAGCTCATGCGCGCAGTAGAAATCGTTTATGTTTTCCGGGTTAGTCGAGAGCAATGACGCTGATGTTTCCTCTAATGGTTACCAGACTGTGTTGTTGTTGTAACTTGTGAGTGGTTAGGTAACGTTGATCTGGCGCACTGAAAACCTGCAATCTCTCCGGTATTGGGTGGTGTTGGAGGTCTCCACCGCGTAAGACCTTGGTGAATGGTGTTTGAATGGTGTCTGTGATTCCTTGTGAGTGGTTAGGTAACATTAACCTAGCACAAAAACCTGCAATCTTTCCAGTATTGAGTGGTGTCAGACGTCTCTACGACGTACGACTTTGGTTGAATGGTGTTTGGATTGATCTGTGGCGGGCTCTACTCTGTTTTTGGCTTCTGTACTGTGATACAGTCACCTTTCTTGAGGGATGGGGGTGGGCAAACTTACAGTTTTGTGCGATTAAACTTCTGTTTCTGTCATTTCACCTCTTTGTTGGTAATGAACCCTTTCTGGTCCGTGGATCCAGGGATCAGTTTCTTTGTTGCTGTACTTGTACTTAGGGGGCTGGGGAGGGGGATGGGTCTAACCAAGGAGTGTTAGGTGTGGGTCTTGTTTACTCTTGCCTCCCTTCCATAGTTTGCGTTTAATTGTCTGTACAGCTTTCTCTGGCAGGGCCCCTGCTTTAGAGTACCTTGTGATTGTGGTCCTGAGTGTAAAGCGGTAGCCTTCGGCAAAGTCTTTAAACTCTTGGGAAGAGGACTGAAGTTCATGGTGGGACATGACTTCATCGATGGGGGATCCCGTTCGATCCCTTGTTGGCTGAATGACTACTTTATCTTTGACAGGCCTGTTCCAGGCTCCGAGATAGTGGGGAAAGCACGATTTGAGAAAACGAGCGCACGTCTTCTTCTCGCGTCCCCTTTCTAATTTTCGTGGCGACTGATATTCAACGGCCACATTGTGGAAACACCCTTTCCATTCGAGTAGGTCAGTGACTACGTGTTCCCATGGACGCACTCGTAGGTGCCGTAACTTTGGCTTCCACTGCGGTGGGTATGATAGAAAAGTTTCTAAGATTTTCTCTTTACCTTATACCAAGCAATAATCATCGGATCAGCTTGCAACTACTAAGCGATTTTATTCTGGCTTGCGATGACTCCAGTACCGATTTTAAATATTGATTACAGCGCTGATTGACATAACGGTGAGCTGATATATGAGTTAACGATTTCTCGATAGGGTTTCCCGTCAAGCGCCCAATGACCTTTCTTGCCTTGACAACTCTATCAGAGATCAATTATGGTCAACGAGCTCCCGTATTTACTTACATGAAAATACATAGACATATCTTTATTCGATATTCTGTAATTTCTGAAATGGTCTTTCGAACGATTGAAATATTACTAAATATGAAATACGTGATAAAAATTGTAGCATTTATTGTGGCACAGTGGAATCGGCAATTATGCAAGCAATAACCACTTTTTTACAGCAGATTGTGGTACAACATGGGAACTTACTGTCAGATAACGTCGTAGAAGTAAACGAATTAAAATATGATGAAGAGGGCTTGTCTACAAAGAGGCAGACTAAGTACAATGTTTCGTCTTTGGGCTAATACCATAACTTTTTTTCACATTGTGTGCCAATTATGTAAGTGCCAGAGTTAACTGTGGTAAATTTAAGGTAGCTTAATGGAAACTGTTATATGCGGTGCCAATTATAACACTGCAAAATTTCGTTGATCGAAAGGAAGCTCTTTATTTATAACTTAGCTATTCCAGTGTATGTCATGTAGCATACTTCTGAAAATTATTCAAAACCACTAACATCACGAACTATAGTTTCTATTTTTAATTACGTTCTTCATGACGTCACTGCTTTCTTCGAGCTTGACCATCTTTGTTTGTTTGTTTGTTTATGGTGCTTTATGAAAACTTCGGTATTTTAAAATATTTTCATAGTCTGCTGTTTTGAGATTAGCTGTGACGAGGATAAAAAAGTTTCAACCCTTCAAGACTAAAAAAGAATAGTTAATTAGCATTTATATTGCTTTCTTTTCCGAAAGTTTCTGCTAACACACCCTAAGTTTAGTTTAACTACATTAATGATTTCCCGCTTTCCAATCCAGTGTTTAAGCTATTTTCCAAGCAATCCGTATTTCAAAGAGTTTGTAAATTTAACAACACTTTTGTCGGTAGGGATCCTATTTATACAAATTATAAGTTTTCTAATCAATAATTAAAAACCACTTTGCTTATTGTCTTTTTAAAGTACAAATTCTTGGTTGTCTCCACAAAAAATAAATGCCATCTCTGAACTGAAAAAATTTCCAATCATGAAATGAAGTGATTCCGTTTCCCTAAAAATACAAACTATATCACTTTGACCAACGCTAACAAAACAACATTCATAGTTTTACATTTCAGCGAATTTTAAAATGGAGAAACAACTGTATTGTTCAAAAAACAGGGTACATTTATGGCTTTGTTAATATTTCTTCTAACCTTGACAGCGTTAAAGATTTTTGTTGGAAGTTTTCGTTTGAATTCTAGTACCTAATTTCTGGCACATTATGAAGCAATTATTATTATGCAGAATTAATTACCAACGGTTAAGTGATAACAGGCAACAATGGAAATCGTAATTTATGAAGTAAAGTTATAATTATACCAGTTGTAAAGTTACAAAATTTTAGAAGGAGGCTCTTTGTTCATAAATTTCAATTTCAGCATTAATGTCCTGTAAAGTTATTTTGAAAGAATAAACTTTTACCATTTGTTCTTTTTCTTGTTTGCGATAGGAGTTTTAGCAGAATTTAATTTCTATAACCTCGACGATCTAAGCCTCTTTTTTCATGTTTTTATTTTTTGTCAAAATTTCGGTATTTTTGTTATATTTTGAGAGTGTTTTTTTAAGGTTTGCTAAAATGTGTGAAAGTAAAAGTTTAAAAGAAATTAGAAAATAAGAAAATATAAAATTGAAAATTAACATTCATATTGCATTCTTTTGCGAATGTTTTTCTTAACTCAAGTAAGGTTTGGTTTACCACCTTAATTGTGGCGTACTTTTTCATCTATTGTCAAGAGCTATCTTGGAAAAGCCGTATTTTTATGAGTTTGTTAACTTGACAAGCATCCTAACGGATGAGGTTGTTGTTTGCACAAATAACAAGTTTGTTAAGTTTCTGATCAATAATTAAGAACTACTTCTTGCTGATTCCCATTTCAAATCAATAATTAACAAGTGCTTCCCGGTTATCTTCACCAAAGAAATAAACACTACCTCTCCTAAACTGAAAAGATTTCTGATCATAACATGAAGTTTCTCTAAAAATGCCAACCTTATCTTTCTGACCGACACAAATAAAACGAGATTCATATATCGAAGTGTCGGCGCTTTTTGGAGTGAAAGTTAATCAAAACATGGGGTGCACTTGTGGCATTTGTTAACATTTTTTCTTTCCTAGGTTGAATTAACAGATTTTCATTGGAAATTCTCGTCGGGTTAGTTCGAATTCTAACTAGTTCACAATATTTCGTGTTTGCGTTAAAATGTTCAATTTTGGTACATTTGCACCAATTATGTAAGTGTCAGAATTAATTCGTCATTGGATTCTCATACAAGCACTGTAATGTCACGCCTACTTGCCTACCCGTCAAGATGATGTCGAAAACCGTGGCAAGATCTTTTATGACCTACTTCGCTAAATTATTTCGCATGTTAAGGGCTAAAAAACAGGGGGGGGGGTTGCCAAAAAGTTATTGTAAGATTTTTTAAACTGATAAACTTTCTATCATAAAATGGGTGCCGATGAAATATAAGGTTTTATTAAAAACTGGACCAGGTATATTGGATTTCTAGCATTTTGATTGGCTGAACGGAGCTAGGCTATCAGCTCATATACCTGCTGTGACCAAATATGGTCAATGAACACTCAACAACAAAGTGAGCTGAGGGTTTTTTTCTCGTGAGCAGCCCGGCGAGAAAAATGGACCAGAAAAATCACTTGGCAGCGAATTTAAATTAAGCAGAAATTCCAACAGCGTCACTAAGACACAAATCAAAATTGTTCCGTAGTGCTTGATTCCTTGAGACAGCAAGAAACTTTGCAGAAATAGAAATTTAAGCACTGAAACGTTGTGTTTACAATTAATTTCTTTCATCGATCGTCACGTCGATCATTAAAATTGAACAAACGGTAGGTTTTATCAGGAAGGCTTTCCACTTCAAAATATCAAGACAGGGCATAAGATAAAACACAGTGAAATGGGGCAGAGGCATTTAATAAAATCTATCACACATTCACGTGATTGGGTGCGAAAATCATAAAGCAATCTAAACAAGTAAACTTAAAAACTTAAACTTACTAAACGAAATACCAAGAAGGAAAGAAGGGCGAAATTTTTCTCAGCTATAACAAGTGAAATCGACACTGGTTTACCTGAACTTGTTGTAGCTCTGTGTTCCCACAGGTCCAAATGTTCAGATAGAAAGCGGATGCCATGTAAACGGAGTTGAATTGCTTTCCCAGTTGTTTGAGTGTTGTTTTTGCCGTTCCTTCCGCAACCTCTAAACCGAGAACAACTGCGTTTTGTGCTTTACGTTAAACGAACTATGGTGGGTGAATTCTAATGTTCCTCGCTACAGTAATCTTGCTTCTGGGATGCATAGAAATTACCTCTTCAAGGTTTTCAGTTCGATCATGATGAAGCACGCACATTGTGGCCCCGTTGTGCGAACGGATTACAAACTTGTTCCGTTTTAACTCCAGCAGCTAATATGGTGAAATCGTCCAGCTTCAATCCACTGTTAACGATGATTACAACAATGTTTCAGAAAAGATCAATTACGTACCATATTTCAGAGCCAATCATTCTGAAAACTTGTGCCACTTTACGTTCACTTTCGAGCAGTCTTCATTGATTCATTCAGCTTTTCAATGAAACGCTGCAACACTTCGCAAGGTTTTTGCGCCTTTTTCGTTCAGTCATGTGATCGATTCTTGTTCCCTTTTTATCTCTTTTCTCATTTTTCCCCTTTCTTTCTTGATTGTTTAAAAAATAGTGGTTAAGTTTTTAATAAAACAATTATTCTACTCGAGCTTGCTGGATATCAAATAATTAGAACCAACTGGTTATCTCTCATTCGATATCCAGCGGTCCCTCGTAGAATAATTGTTAAATATAATTTTCACCTACACACAAATAAAAAACAAAGTTTTTACCCGAAATAACACGAACAGGAGCAACTAAGAAGTGTTTAGAGGCAATTGCGTTTTCTGAGCTGAAGTACGGCACCAGCTAATAATTTGCATGTGACATCCTTGTGTAAAAGGTTGACGATGGATTCTTCTCGAACAATGCTGCAAGAAGTAAATTTTAACGGAACCTGAGGCTTACAGCATGTTCTATATTTTGTGTATTAAAAAGTTTTACTTCTCAGGAAATGTTACTGACCAAGGATTTGCTGGTGTATCCGTTGGCAATGGTTTCTTTGTCTTCGTATTTGGTTCATTAAACAAATACGTATGAAAGAGCTATTGAAGGTCGCCGTATTAAACAGGAAAAAACTGAAGGACTAATACACAATAATCTATCAATTGTCCCTGTTTTATCCCGCAAAAACTTCCCGTTATAAAAATTCCCTGGGTACATGTAACCTTATTTACCCAGGTGAATAAAATCCCTAGCTATCTTACCAGGGAAAAAATTATTCTGGGGAAGTCATGTTTGCCTAGGGTAAGGGCTAGTTGACGTTGCGTTAACTTTGCCTGTATTTTACTCGCTTAAATGATCGGTGACCACTTCTTTTTTGCGTTGTATGGATTCATTTACAATATTTTTAGACTAACAGACATTGGGTCACATCGAATAGGGAAGACCGATTTTGCAAAATTAGGGTGGTCTTTCAGGTATCTCATCTCCTAAACGTCAGTGATCACTCCTAAGTCAGTGATCCCCATTTTTTTTTCCACATTTCTGACGCTAGTAACTCATTACCTAGCTGCAGCAAAAGTTTCATAAGAAATCAATGTTAGAAGATTTTCGCGCCAACGTCCTTAACGTGGCAGCCTATTTGTTTCGGCTGACATAGCTCCAAAGCTACAAGAGAACATTAGGCCCCGACCAAAAGGATTCGACAGTTCCATTCAACACTGTTCACTGACGCTAAATAGACGAAGTTTGGCGCGTTTGGGTTACCTGTTGAATGATGTTAAAAGATTCTAAAGGACGTTGAATGATGTCCGATGGTGTTAAACAGAGTTTTATTGCTATTAAACATTCGTACAACAAAGTTGTTTTCAAAAGTGTTGGATAATGTTGAATCAGTGGAAGTTATATCTTAGCGATAAACAAAAGGAAGATTAAACAAAGACGCCTTCCGTTCGAATTTCGTCTTGCAAAAGACAGATTTAGTGAGATTTGAAACTTCTTAAGATATTCTCACATAGAATCATCATCTCATGGTATCTTAACTCCAGTTGAACTTCTAATGCACTTTATTTTCCTGACCGGCCATGCGGGTTTAAAGGTACAAAACAAATTTAAATGTACTAGTACCAATTCTGAATTGACCCCACATTAAGTTAACGTAACAATAAACTTTGAGTTTGACTATGTTATCATCTCAGTACGTACCGTTAATGCAGTGAGCCCAAGCTGCCCAAAGAACACAAATCCACAGTAAATCGTGTACTGAGGGAAAACGGACTACCATGTTGAAGTGAGTTGAGGCGTGTAGTAAAACTACAAGTTCAGCTTGCAGGTGATCTTTATTCTGGCTTGCAGCACAGCTTAACACATCCTGTGACGCGACCTTTCTTAACTTGACATCTCTGCAAGAGATCAATTACGGTCAACGAGCTCCCATATATATTTACATGAAAATGCATGGACATATCATTTTTTCGATATTCTGTAATTTCTGAAATGGTCTTTCGAACGATTGAAGCATTATCAAATACAAAATACGTCATAAAAATTGTAGCATTTATTGTGGCACAGTAGAATCGGCAATTATGCAAGCAATAACCACTGTTTGACAGCAGATTGTAGTACAATATGGGAACTTACTGTCAGATAACGTCGTAGAAGTAAACGAATTAAAATATGATAAAGAGGGCTTGTCTACAAAGAGGCAGACTAAGTACAATGTTTCGTCTTTGGGCTAATACCATAACTTTTTTTCACATTGTGTGCCAATTATGTAAGTGTCAGAGTTAATTATGGTGAATTAGGTAGGTTAATAGAAACTGTTAAATACGGCGCTAATTATAACACTGCAAAATTCCGCTGATCGAAAGGAAGCTCTTTATTTATAACTTAGCTATTCCAATGTATGTCATGTAGCATGATTCTGAAAATTATTCAAAACCACTAACATCACGAACTATAGTTTCTATTTTTAATTACGTTCTTCATGACGTCACTGCTTTCTTCGAACTTGATCATCTTTGTTTGTTTGTTTATGGTGCTTTATGAAAACTTCGGTATTTTTAAAATATTGTCATAGTCTGCTGTTTTGAGGTTAGCTGTGACAAGGATAAAAAAAGGTTCAACACTTCAAAACTAAAACAAGAATAGTTAATTAGCATTTATATTGCTTTCTTTTCCAAATGTTAACAGACCTTAAGTTTGGTTTAACTACATTAATGATTTCCCGCTTTCCAATCCAGTGTTTAAGCTATTTTCCAAACAATCCGTATTTTATTGAAAGTTTTTGTCGGTAGGGATCCTATTTCTACAAATTATAAGGTTTCTAATCAATAATTAAAAACAACTTTGCTTAAGGGACTGTTCATTATTTATGGCTAAGGGGGGTTCGGTGATTTTCAACCAATTCAGGCATATGAAAAATTTACCCCTCCCCGAAAGTGGGTATTTTAAAAAATTACCCCCCCGTTTATGTGACACGTTCAAAATTTTAAACAGGGTACATTTATGGCTTTGTTAATATTTCTTCTAACCTTCACAGCGTTAAAGATTTTTGTTGGAAGTTTTCGTTTGAATTCTAGTACATAATTTCTGGCACATTATGCACTCAGAGAAATTATTATTTACGGTTAAGTGATAACAGGCAACAATGGAAATCGTAATATATGAAGTAAAGTTATAATTATACCAGTTGTAAAGTTACAAAATTTTAGAAGGAGGCTCTTTGTTCATAAATTTCAGTTTCAGCATTAATGTCGTGCAAAAATTATTTTAAAAAATAAACTACAGTCAACTCTCGTTATAGCAGACATCATCAGGTTTACGATTTGGTGTCCGTAATAGAGAGAGTCCATAATAGCGACAGAAATTTTCGGTAATTCTTATTCCCCAGAACGTCAGCTCCTGCCCTTAGTAACGGGGTGTCCGTAACAGAGAGAGGCCATAATAGCGACAGAAATTTTCGGTAATTCTTATTCCCCAGGACTTCAGCTCCTGCCTTTAGTAACGGGCCGGGGTGTCCGTAATAGTGAGGTGTCCGCAAGGCGAGAGTTGACTGTATTAACATTTGTTCTCTTTCGTGTTTGCGATAGGAGTTTTAGCAGAATTAATGCCGCCTACGTTGCAGTCATGCTAAAAAGGTTAGCCTTTTGTCACGTAACTCATTTCAATTTCTATACCTCAACCATCTAAGCCTCTTTTTTCAGGTTTTTGTCAAAATGTCGGTATTTTTGTTATATTTTGATAGAGTGTTTTTTTTTAAGGTTTGCTAAAATATGTGAAAGTAAAAGTTTAATAGAAATTAGAAAATAAGAAAATATAAAATATGAAAATTAACGTTCATGTTGCATTCTTTTGCTAATGTTTTTCTTAACTCGAGCAAGGTTTGGTTTACCACATTATTTGTGGCGTACTTTTTCATCTATTGTCAAGAGCTATTTTGGAAAAGTCGTATTTTTATGAGTTTGTTAACTTAACAAGCATCCTAGCGGACGGGGTACCTGTTTGCACAAGTAACAAGTTTGTTAAGTTTAATTTCTGATCAATGATTAAGAACTACTTTGTGTTGATTCCCATTTCTAATCAATAATAAACAAGTGCTTCCTGATTATTTTCACCAAAGAAATAAACACTACCTCTTCCAAACTGAAAGAATTTCTAATCATAACATGAAGGTTCCCTAAAAATGCAAACTTTAACACAAGTCTGACCGACACAAATAAAACAAGATTCATAGTTCTAAATGTCAGCGCTTTTTGGAGGGAAAAAAAAGGGCTCAGTTAATCAAAACGTGGGGTACATTTGTTATATTTGTTGACATTTCTTCTTTCCTAGGTAGAATTAACAGATTTTCATTGGAAATTCTCGGTAAAATGTTAAAACGTTAAAATGTTCAATTTTGGTACATTTGCACCAATTATGTAAGTGTCAGAATTAATTACGGTTATAGCGGGTTATTGGAAGCAATATATGCAGTAAAGTTATTTTGGAGGGAAGCGTTATTTTAAAATCTTAACTCTAGTTTCCATGTCGTGCAAAATGATACTTGAAAAATAGAACTATAACCATTGAATCTCTTTCCTGTTTGTGATAAATATTCAAAAAAAGCTGTGTGTTTGTCATATTGAAAGTCTAACCTAAATTTTTCTTTTTCGTTTGTCTTGACGAAATTGATTTCAGTTTTCTCCAACCTCAGCCATCTTTGTCTGTTAATACTTTGGTGGTATGTTTTCGTCATATTTTGGTGGATATTCGTTTGAGGATTGCTGTAAGAAAGGAAAAATTGCAAATTGTGAAAAAAAGTAGTCAACATTATATTACGTCTCTGTTAACATACGTAAGGTTTGGCTTAACCACATTAATTGCGGCTTACTTTTCAAGATTTATTTTGCCAAACAAGCCGTATTTTTAAGAGTTTGCAAACTGAAAACGGTTTCCTGTCGGTCGCGGTTACTGCTTTCCTTATAACAAGTTTGCTAGGTTTATAATCAATAATTAAGAACTACTTCTTGTTTAGTTTTAAACAAATAATTATTAACTCTTTGAAACTCAAAAAATTTCGTGTCTTAAAATGAAGCGATGAAGGTTCTGCAAAAACACAAACTTTATCACTTTGTTGAACGAGGTTTATTATTTTTCGTTAAGAAAAACAAAACATAAAAAGCTTTTGTTAAAATTTCTTTTTGTTAAACAAACAATTAAGAAATTTTTCCCGACTTACGTCATGCTTGTAAAGGGTAACAAAGTTAACTAAACCTTCTGTCGCCAGGGGTTCTTACAGTTTGCTGGGTTTCTAATCAATAATTCAAGACTACTATAACAAATTATTCAGTACTTTTAACGGTCGTTTGAAAGCAGTCTTTCAATTGGTTAGTTTTAGGAAACGATTCTTACTATAAAAAACTACTGGATTCTATTCTGCTGTTAAGAACAACACAAACGAAAAAAAAAAGAATGTTCTAGAGTTTTATGTTTGAAAAAGCTGAAACGTCCGTCATAATTAAACAACATTATACAACTGGCTTATTTACATTCCTTCGCGATGGTGCTTCGCGTTATATTTAAAAGGAATCACGTAGGCACTCAGTCCTTTTAGCGTAAATAAGGGTGAAAAAATACAAAAAAGAATTCATAAAACCTTCCTTTTTATAATTATCAAAGAATTTTTAAACGGTTTGTATGAAACTATAAAACATTAAAACAACAATGTTGCTTCAGCTGTAGGTTTGAAAACAATTTGGAAAAGCTGGCTCACGCTTTTTTTGTTATTTTGTTAAAAAAAATTTTGAAGTTTGAGTGAACAAAGAAAATCAACTATTGAAAACTTATTGTTAAAATCATTATTATTATTTCAATTTTTTACCAACGTTTCTTCAGCACTATTTTTCTCTTAGCACTGTATGGCGTAAAAAAACAAAAATAAAAGCAGCAAAACTGCATAACCCAGAATCACTGAGTATGTCCAGTATTTTTGATGTACGTAGCAAACTAAAATTTAACTCCAGTATCTTTGTTGTGATAGAAATGTTCTCTAAAGACTAAGACACTAACCTTAAACATCCACAATTTTAATTCACGATCTCATGTTTTCGGTCAGAGGAACAGACTTCTGTTTATGAAAATTCGAAAAAATCCAACCCCAGTATTTTCTGCTGTTCAGAATGTTCTTTCATTAAACTTTATGAATTTGTAGTTCTAATTAATTCACAATCTGCCGCGTTAACGAAAGTGAACCTGCGTTTTTTCAACTTATTTAAGAGCGCCTGTCTGTAAAAATCAGACAAAATCAAAATTCCGCGGCAAGGGTGGAAAATTCGATTTCTTTTATATTTTAATGTTAGATAGGTTAGGGTATAAATAAAATCACTGGATACTTTTTTTGGCAAAATATCCTTTTATTTCAAAGAAAAATGCAAATAACGAACTTCCGTTAAAATCGCCATTTGAAG
>Ga0126336_10001292_pt1 | contig 12717 bp, 6 predicted proteins | sample SidCmetagenome_FD_92530 | JGI IMG/M metagenome (GOLD analysis project Ga0126336, IMG submission 92530) | Coral microbial communities from El Islote,Puerto Morelos, Mexico - Siderastrea C C metagenome | ecosystem: Host-associated > Invertebrates > Cnidaria > Coral | place: El Islote,Puerto... | reverse complement strand
TTGGATGTACGTCACGTGTCCATTATCAATGATCAAATGGTGGAGGTCCATTACCAGCACCAAAAGGAAGACATCCCCGTCTCACCCAACCTGAACATCTTCATCGCCTGTTTCACTACCTGTCGGGCCCGGCTCAAACTGTACGAGGCATTGGAACAGTTGGGAGAACGTGTCTTGTACTACGACACGGACTCTGTTATTTTTTGGGAGGACGAAGGTCAAACGAGCCCGGCCTTAAGCAAATACCTCGGTGATTTTACGAGTGAATTAGATGATGACGACTACATTGTGGAATTCGTGTCGGGAGGTCCCAAGAATTATGGGTATAAAACCAAGAAGAGAAAGATCGAATGCAAAGTGAGAGGCTTCCGTCTCAACAGTGAAGGAAGGACCCAATTGAATTACAACGTCATGCGACAGAATGTCCTGGACGAAATCCAGAAACCCCTCCTGAAACCACGGCAGACCCAAGTCGTCAAAACACACCAAATCGTACGGAATCCCAAAACCTATCAGCTCCATACCTTCCCCGAGTCCAAGTTTTACCAGCTCGTGTACGACAAGAGAGTGATCGACCCCATCAGTTTCCAGACTTACCCCTATGGATATCTGTGAGAGACACACTCATCGAAAAGGAACATTCATTAAAAAGGAACACCCTTACCATTGAAATGGATCACCACGTGGTCGCTTGTAACATGGAATAAATCATTTTTTTGTTTTCCCACATGGTGTCGTTTTTTTTATTTATCTATTTATTTATTTTTTTTGTTGAGTCCAGGGACCACCCCCGATGCCTGAATTGGACTTTGGACTTTGAGCCCACGTTCCTCCGCGGTTTTGCTTCACCCTGAGCCCACGATCCCTTTTTCCGACTGGTCCGCGGTTTCCCCTCCCAAAACACGTGACTTCCGGTTCCCATGACGTCATTTCCGGTCATGTGACTTCCGCTTGAGCCCACGATCCTTCTGGTCCGTGGTTTCCCGTTCCCATGACAACCCCTCGACCAATCAGAAGAGAAAAGCTCTCGACCAATCAGAAGCCAGCATTAGCTGCCATATGAGCCCACATTACTACTTTCCTCTTAGAATTTTACCTTAAAATGCTCCTCCCTTAGGGACCAAGGCTTGTGTCTTCGGCCCAGCTTCTTAAGGGTCTCGATCAACTTCTCGGCGTCATCTAAAGAACAGATGGTTTGTTCTACGGCATCCATGACTCGCTTAGCATGAAGATACAGCGAACGAGAGTTCATCACTTCATCAAGACTCACGCCCTTGAACGATGGAAAGGTGTCTTGGATATTTGGATGGGTCTGGAAAAGTCTAAAGGTTATGAAATAACTGTTATATTTAACAACTTACACAAGGCCGGTACTCTATGAGCGGATAATCAACGAGACGGCTAGGCTAGATGACTGAAACTTCCAAAACGCGGTTGATTAGTTTAACTGTCTTAATAGACAACTAAAGGATTGCAATCGAATAACGACGATATTTAAGTCCTATTTACAAAACAAGAAAAAGAAGTCATGTAATACTCTGGTTTTTTTTTCCGAACACTAGAACACGCGTGCTGCGACAAGCGAAGCTCAATTTGTGAACACTTAAGGACAGTGCCTCGTAATACACATATATTTTTGCAAAGATTATGACTATGGGGAAAACGTAGATCTTAGAAAGGGTTATTGGAATGCAAAAAGAAAAATGTGGGTAGCCACGCATGTTTCAGAGATATTTTAGCAACCATAATTCTAAAAAAGCGTTAAAATACAAAGAGTGTATGCAATTTCTTTCTGGATTCTAATAACCCTTGCTAGGATCTGCTTTTTCCACGTACTCATAAACTGTACAAAAATATTGCTGTATTAGGGGGCAAATTCCTTAAGAAACCCGAATATCCCGAGATGCGCAGAACGTATGCGCAGTAACAAAAGGAGGCACCGTCCTTAAGCATATTTTTGCGTTGCATGTGTTGTCTGGATTTTAAGACAGGTACAATCCATCTACTCGGAATAACCTGCAAGGTACCTATGGAGTAAAAACTAAGTTAAGCTTATTTGAAATGTGTTTCAAAGTGAAGAAGGATGGTGCTTACTGTTTTGAAATATCTTGAATCATTGCAGAGGTACTCAAGTTTTTGCATTATGCAGATTAGAAATTGATGACGTCAAGACAAATCACAAAATGAAGTGTATCTCAGGAAAGAATGGACGAAAAGCACTCGGCTCACGTCAGCATAAGTTTTATTTACTAAAATAGTGCCATATTGGCTCAGTGGATTCCATTCACTCTAAAAATTTCAAACCACTATTTTTCATAAATCAACGTTTGACACTGATAGAGAAAGGGTTATTGCGTGAAGGAGAATTTTATGACCAGCTTACCTCACAAACATTGCTTTTCCTACGTCGGTTTTAATTGGTTCAACAAGTTTCCAGGACTCTCTTAAAGTGGTTTTTGTCTTGTTTGATAAGGAAACTGGAACAGTCTTAAACTCAACGTTGTTCGGCATCTTTTCCCAAGAACGGTGGTGAAATGAAGCGGAACATCCCATTGCAAAAGAGCTTCCTGAAATACCTAATTGGTAATTAGAATTAACAGTGTTTCTTGCAAAAATAATCCAACAAGACGTACGTGCGTTTCTCAGTTCAGCTTTCTTCTTGTCAAGCCCATTTTCTTCACGAATCGGTTGTTCAAAGGCACACTGATCATGATTCGTTTTCCCGTTTCATATTCTATCCACTACTACACCTAATTGCAATAACGTTGTCATACAAAAATGGAAAAAAGAATAAAGAAGAAAGCCAAATAGGAATTAATTAGCCATGCAAATTACATTCTTAGATCTTCATAATTCTCAAAGCTTTTATGGACGACGGTGTGATACTTCAGTTTGATAGCAAATGAGTTGAAACAAGAACAATGGAATACGTTAGGAGAAGACCTGAAAAAGGAAATCACCGTTAAATCGTTCAGGCGTGCTTTGCATCAAAAATTTTTGAAAAATCAGCAATTTTTACCTCATTTTTAATTTTCTATATTATTTCATTTCAATTTTTATATTAGTTTTTATCAGTTAATTTCTTTCTTTCTTTTTGTTTTTCATTACATATATATTTTATACTTGTAGTAGGTTTTAGATTTTTATATAACTCATTGTAAATATTTGTTAGATAATTCATTGTAAATATCTTAGAAAGTTAGGAGGGCCACAAGTTTATTAGTGCTTCGCACTATTTCGTGCTACCCTCATGAAATAAAGTTTTTATTATTATTATATTATTATTATTATTATTATTATTATTATTGTTATAAATTGGCCACCTAAAAGACCTTTTGAGCCTTAACCAATCGTCAGAGCAATTCCCTGAATGTAGATAGCGTACCTAATTTATTCCTATTTGGGTTTTTTCTTTTCCCTTTTTTCATTTTTATATGGCAACGTTATTGCAATTAGGTGTAAATTTCGTCCTCGTACACTTAACAATTATCCTGCGAAATCGCGCAGAATATCACCTGATATTTAGCCGACGAGGCCGTAGGCTGCCTTGGCTAAATCAGGGGATATTCCGCAAGATTGAGCAGGATAATTGTTTTATTATTCAACAAATTCTCATCGAGTACCATTTTCAGAACAAGAAAAATTATGGTTCTACGATAAAAACACCTAAAGCCAGCAGCAAATAACACCAAAGCAAAATTTCAAGAAAGCGAAGTTTACTTTCGTTCACTTTAAGTTGACTCATTTACGAACTCATGTTTGGTAAAGACAAGTTAAAAGTAAACAAAAAAATATTGCAACCTTACCGAAAATAAGTCCTCTTCCTGTGTACTAAAATCTGTTAAACTTTGCAACTTTCTGTGAGCAAGTGAGTTTGAAGGTTCTTCTTCGCTTGCAATACCATTTTCTTGGTTGAGTTCTCACTTTGAACATTCCAAATCAACCTCTGGATATCCTTGTAAGCTAAAGAAAATACTTGTTGACTTTTTCAGAGCATTAAATCTTGAAAAGTTCTTTCAGGGTGTTTTTAAATTTCCGCGAAACACTTTTAAAACTCCATCGCTTTTCAAAATGGCCGCCTGAGCAAACCGTGAAAGAAGATCCGCTGCCCTTCTAAATATGGTCAGTTACGTATATCACTGGATATCTGTCATGTACGGATGACAGACATTGAGGACTTCCTGACCATATATGGGCATAGCGACAATTTGTTGAATAATAATTCGGTATAGTGCCAGATTATACTCCTGGCCCCAGTTGTTCAAAAGTTGGATAGCGCTATCCACCGGATAAATCACTATCCAGTGGATAACGCAATCAGTTTCCCTATCACTTATCCACTGGATAGCGATTTATCCGGTGGATAGCGCTATCCAACTTTTGAACAACTGGGGCCTGGTGAACAACATGTTGTGTGCTATTTTCAGGTCAGAAAAACAAGAATCATTACTTCATACTTCGGTTTAGCTTATTCACGAAATTGAACGCAAGCTTACCATCCGCCGCATGGGGTAATCCACACATGTATGCACCGAGCAGGTATTTACAAAGGCCAAACGTGAAGTATTCTTGCAACACCAACAACTCTAAAGCCTCTTACGAGTCAATATATGACTGGCCAGGGCAAATTTACGGGATAATTTGGTGCCATCTTTATTTCGTCGAGCCCAACTTCCGACTTGCGGTAAAATGGCACACTTTCCAAATAAGGTATGATTGACGGAAGCGTTTCGCAAAGTGATCAGAGGTGTTTCGAAAAGAAAAGTCCCGTAGTTGTGAAATGGTGGTAAACATCCTTGAAACGTTTTAATATAAGCCGCAAAAAGCTTTTCCATTTTTCTTTGCGATCCTTAAAAAGTTTTTGGAAGGTTTCCCGACCTCTAAAGACCTTACGCTTTCCTTAAGTTTCGATCGACCGATTTAAGTGAAATCAAAAAACCTGTCGTAATTACGAGATTAAACCAGTCCAAAAGTTGAGGCCAGTTAATTTACGATATCAGCAACAAATGTTCAACATTTAAAACTTTCCTAAATATTCAGGTATTCAGGCTTGTTGTTTTATTAAATATCAATCTACTTATCGCGAACAGCCATCCTAAAAGGATATTTCAAGGACGCACCAGAGACGTTTTCACACAAATAAACAATTTCGTGCGGTAAACACGGTATTAATATCTAGAAAGATTTAGTGAGGAATCCAGTTACGGCAAAACTACAAAAGGTGAAATAGATTATTGAAATTTGCAATTGCGTGCAAGTCCACTACGCTCGAGAACGGTAGTGAGGTTTCGTTCACGGTTAATTGCCAAACCTTACTACAAACATTATATTTTAGCACCTTGCAAAATACTAAATAATTCCAAAAGAAGTGTTAGAAATGAGCAGATAAATTGAAAAAAGACGAGTAAGAACTCACCTATATATAACAAAGGAAGAAGTTTGATACACAAGTGCAAAATTCTACGTGATTCAGTCGATTACCCATAGTCTAAAAATGATGCAAATTCAAAGAAAACCATTTGTCAACACTTTAATGACATATCACAGTGTGATGATGACATTTCAATGACGCAGTTTCCTTTCTTTTTCTTTATCTTTTGCTTTTTTGTATCCAGCGATATTTATAAAACAATTGGTCTCTTTAATATCATTGTAATTCTTTCCTCCCAAATTTGCTATTTCTATAACTAATATTGTCCATCGAAGACACAAGTTTCAATATCAGTGATAATGTATGTGGTCAATAGCAGTATTAAAGGCCGTTGCAAAGGTGATAAAAAGAAAGTGGTTTCTCTTTATAAATTAGGTTATTGGTAACACAGTAGCATTTCCAAGTTTTAGTTTCAATAAGTTTAAGCTGACAGAAATGAATGACAATTAACTGAACGTTTCACGGTTATTCTGAATTTAGTTTATGTCAAATTCAAAATTAAGGCATGTATTATGCACTAAAAGAACAGTCAATTGCATGGAATTAATACAAAAACAGCACGGAAGGGAAGATTAAAGCGCTCATCTGGTTAGGTTATACTTTGACAAGTTCACAGACCGACGAATAGAGACGAACCTCTCTCAAAAAAAAAACCATTGACCACAATAATTAACTACACAATCTATACGCTTGGTGCATGTTTCACAGACAGTCTAAGGACGAATCAAATTGACAGTGGATCTCCGATATATAAATGAGCCCCGATATAAAGGACACAATCCATGAAGGCCAAAAGTAAAATTTACCCTGATGTAACGAATAAACGTCATCACGCAAATGAAGTTGTTGAATGCGGTAACAGTTCAACAGAGATGCATACAGGACCTAAATCACGAATTTTATTTAATCGATCAAATCTGGATGTAATTGCACGACTAAAGCGTATGGCTGAGTGGAGCAACATAACACTCTCATATTTACGGCAAAATAATTATTAGCCAAACCCCGACATAACGATGATTTTGGTCGTGTTTCCACAACTTCGTTATAACGGGCTCTCGTCAAACTCCCGTTATAACGAATCATTTTCCCAGTCCCTTGGCTCTTCGTTACGTCGGGGTTTCACTGTAAGAGCTACATAATATATCAAGCTAAAATCACATATGAGGCTAAAAGCTACACATCAGGCCCCAGTTGTTCAAAAGTTTGATAGCGCTATCCACCGGATAAATCACTATCCAGTGGATAACGTGATTGCTTTCCCTATCACTTATCCAGCGGATAGTGATTTATCCTGTGGATAGTGCTATCCAACGTTTGAACAACTGGGACCTGGCCAATAACTATGGAGAGAAGAATATTATTAGGAGTATCTCTAACGACCTACTTGCCCACAGGCGGAGGGTCAAACGGTAAAGGCATTTTTATATGAGAGTGAATCAGAGTTTTATTCATTGAATAATTAATCCTTGAATCGTATTGCACATCCTCTCTGAGTCCATAGCCAGCGGCGAGGAACTCGCAGCACAGAGTTGGCTATGATTTCCTGCGCAAGGAGATTGAATGAAAGAACTGTTTTAACATACGGATTATGAAAAATTTTATTACCTTATCAAAACAGTCTTTGCTGTTATAAGAAGCTATTCCTCGGAACTCCTCTACTCGTTGGACATGAGTTGATATGCTGTCAGTAGGGGGCCAAGAACGCTTGCTTGCTCATATCCAGGGGTAACCTAACTTATTAGATTCACCTGCACAAGGTAAGGAGTTGACGGGCTATACGGCATGTTTCAAGAATGTTTTTAGAGGGAATAAAAAAACGGATTATTGGCGGCCGAAGCTACTCGTAAACGAAGCCGAGGCCCTTAACAAGGAAAACAGAAAATGCGGTGGCGGCATGATATTATATTGCGAATTTCATTAGTAAGAAAGAACGAAAGAACGACAGAAAAGCGGCTTTCTGCTCTCAGTCTCTGAACATAGAAAAATTTGTCGTAAGCATTTACTCAGGGGCACCCAACGGTTTGTTTCCGGGAGAATATCTGTTATCACCTGAGATATTCGGTAGATTTAATTGTAGTGAAAACTAAAGATTTCTTTGGCGAAAGGTCACCTCTGACTTCCGTAGCAAGGGACTGATAAATTCCTGTTGTTTCGGAGGGACAAACATGTCGTTTAGAGTGTAAAATAAGGCCAGCAACTTGTAGCATTTTCGGAGAGCTATCAGTAGCTCGCAAATTCGGCGGATAGGATTCTGTTTCCTAACATTTTCTGCGGCCTAAATTTTCAGCTAAAACTCCGAACTGATCAACTGGTAAGTATTAGATTACACAAATATGTCTTTGAAACGCTCTGAAACAATCTAGGAAAGTTAAGTAGAAAATGATATTTAAAGCATTTCGCTAAGATTTTCTCGTTGGGTGCCCCTGGTTTAATCAAGAAGTACCAGGTTCCTTGAATAACAATCACTGAAATCCTTCAAGTCCTTTTGTAGCTGAACCTGTTTGGAATAGATTTCTCCGAAATCGAATAGAATGAATATTAATGTATTCAGCCTAACCAATTACCTAACTTGATTAAATAAGCGCACTTTTGGACAAACAGAGATGATATAACTAATTAGTCACTTCTTTGCGGGACTGACACAATTAAAAATAATTTGGTGTCTGTCTGTTCAGGTTCCTCGTGCAGATGTTTCTCAATCAGATTTGAAGAAATCATTAAAAAAAACGTATGTTACAGTTACTAACAAAAAAAGGAAGTAAACCCTAGTCGAACGTTGCCGAGAGTTGAATGGCTGCAGTTATTTTATAAGAAAAAAATTCAATACAAAAACAAACTGGAAAAAAAAGCAAATTTATCATTGTACACGGCTATGTAAGATTGCGTGAGCAACTATTTAGTCACGGCAAAGGGTGACGGTGACTCGTGTAAGGGTGACTCGTGTAAGAGTGTAAGAGTGTAAGACGTGTAAGACCGATACTTAAAATATTTGTAGATATTATGTAGCACCGATTTATACGGTAAAGGGAGAGTGCAGAGAATGTTGCCATAACTTTTAAGGATCGGAACTTGTTCCAAGAAATGGACGTTTCGAGTGGACGTTATATCTTATGTAAGTTTTGTAAACATCAAACAAGTCGTTTTTCTTTTGTTGTTGTTTTTGTTGTTTTCTCAAGAATGGCAAGCAAGTTATGCATGGAGGGGAAAGGGAGTTTTACATCACGTGATCAGGTTAACTGGCGGGGATTGAAAGACAAATTTACGGTGGGGTGCAAATAAAATCCTTATTTCCAGTAATATGTCCAGCCATCTGAGTTAGTGATGTTGTGCGAAACCAAAAGCAAATTTGGGGTTTGGTTCACCGTGGCAAGGCGAACGCATAACACTGGCAATTTTACTGCAACTTATCTCGCAACAAAATTGCGACATAAGTTGATTTACTTTAAACGGAATCTCTTGCACGTAGCTTTTAAAAATTCCTGAAAGTGAAAATTGAACGTGTTTGGTTTACTGTCGCATATCTGCCCCCGTTATGCAGGCAGAGAAACTCAAAAATCAAATCTTAGTCCGTTTTCAGTCGCTTTATTTTAGCGATTCATTCGTTTTACCCATTCATCTCATAATCATTCCGAGCGAATTGACTACGAGTCTGGGCGAAGCACCTTCGTCCGAAATGGGTAAATTGAAATGGGTAAATTGTTCTACAAAAATTTGGGGAATTTACTTCTCTTATGATGAGAAAGGTCAGAAAGCAAACAATGACTTGAATTTTAACCTCAAACTTCAAAGATTACAATCGAATCTCGACATCTGGTGCTCAAGGGACCTTACGCTATTTAGTAAAGTACTCATAATCAAGACTATGGGAATATCGTCCCTGGTGTATTCTGCCGCTAATATTGATGTCCCTTCGGAAGTTATAAATGTTATCAAAAGTAAAATTTTCAGGTTTTTGTGGAAGAACAAGAGAGACAAAATTTAAAAGAGAAGGACTCTATCAGGATTATGAGAAAGGTGGTCTCCGCATGGTTGACTTTGAGATTTTGAGTGGATTTCCAGCCTTTTCCAAGAACGGCAAACAAACTGGAAAACTGTTCCAGTCCACTTTTTCGGTAAACTTGGATGATTTAATTTCTCACTTACTAGCAATTATGATGTGAAATATTGCAAAAACGTACCACGTGTTTACAGAGACATACTGTCTTTCTTCTCTCACCTAAAGTCCCTTGACGATTTTGTCCAATAACAAAGAAATCTTGATTGGTGAAAATTAAAGCCTTTTTTCAATAAGGAATGGTACTCGAAAGGTATCAAATCGATTAAAGATCTTCTTAACCCGGACGGCACCTTCGTAAAGTTTAAGGAGTTTAATGCTAGATACTCCCTAGAGAACAATTCTTTTCTCCATTTCTCTCAAGTAGTTAGTGCCATCCCAAGCCACTTGCTAAATAAAGCAAGAGCTCCAGAAAATCGTCACAGCGAAAACATAGATGAAGATGTGACATCTCTCCAGCTAGACGACAATCACAGTCCCTTATATAAGAAAGATCAAACGGGCCCAAGCCGCCGGAATAAAGTCATTCCAATGGAGAAGACAGAATGGTGTAAGGACCTGTAAGGAACCTAAATTGAAAGAATTTAGTTTCAAGTTTACCCACCGTATCATTGTTACGAAAAAAAAACTTTTCAGGTTCAAGATAAAACCCGATGGCAACTGTGTATAATGTAGGGGGCCAGATTCGATGGACCATACTTTTTTAGCTTGCCGTTGTATACAGTCTTTTGTAGCCAAAGTCCTTAAATGGTTCAACCTTGACAATGGCACTGTTTTCAGTTTAGATTCGTGAAAAATTCTCTTTGGACTATTAAATGAACATGGGCCATCAGTAGCTAATTTAAATTACACTTTGCTCTTCTTGTGATACTATATTTATCAAGAGAAACTCCAGGAAGACTCATAGGTTCTACAGCATTATGTTATTGTTAGTAATAATAATAATAATAATAATAATAATATTAAATATTTATATTGCGCATTTTCTATTTTAGTCAAACATTCGCTTGAAAAACTTTAAGCAAGTTTGTCCTTTTATTACTTATCAACTTTTACTTCCCTATTTGCTGTTTTCTCCTTTTCCTCCAGTGCATGGGTTGAATTGCAAATAAATACAATATAGTATTGTATTATCTGTAATTAGCGTTAGAGTAATGTAGTATTGTTATAAAATTACCTTTCGTGTAAAAAAAAAATAGCAAGGAGTTGTTAACTGTAATCACTGTCACGTAATCTGTAATATGAGGTATTGTAAGTAACGGAAGTAAGGTTAACTATGTCATATTTGTACTCTGTTTGATTGTCAATAAAGTTTCTTTTTCAGTGTTTAAAAAAACCTCCGTCCGAGTCGTTTTTCGTGTGAATCGAGCGGGCGCCCAATGAAGCTTGCATTTGAAGGTCTGCCTCTCTTCCAGTGCGTTCGACAACATTATCGTCATCACCTTCTTCTAGCAATAATGTCGCACTCGCGGCAAAACTGAGATCTTGTTCGTCAAAACTATCTTCAGATTAAGACCTTCAGTCCACGTCAGAGTTGACTCCATCGTCAGGAACGGCGAAGTTTTGATCCAAAGATAATCGGTCAATTCGTCCTCCGTAAAGCACTTAACGGCATCTGTCATAATGACAAGGCCTTGTTGAAAAAAGTTGAAAAAAATTGAAGAATAAGCGCGAGTGTACATCTACCACGCGCAAAACTCTGCTGTATATTGTTTGTAACAGATAAGAGAAACATAGGTTAATTGTTGGTCTGTTATATTACATATGAAGGGGCTACCAAGGGTAAGGATTTAAACACGGGGCGCGTCCGGATTATTTAGCTGTGGCCTCACAAACATGGAGACAGAATGGAGACTGAAACAGAAAAGACAACAGATTGCAAACTCCTTAAAAGTCGTCTCCATGCATACCGACAGAGAGCTTATCTAAGCTACACGTAAGCACAGTGCAGTGAAGCGAACTTGCTTACTCGTACGATACCCGAAATCGTCTTGATTTTTTTGTCACAAAGTACTTTCCGAGATGATTACTCTCAAGCTACCCACTTAAAACAGTTTTTAAATCCCATTTACCGTTAGAAGCCATTTCATGGACTTTTATTACATTTATGGTTAAAATTTATCACATTTATGGTGAGTCGGATTATTATATTTATGGTTGATCGTTATTACATTTATGGTTGATTTTTATTACATTTTTGATTATTACGTTTGTGGTTGTTATTACATTTATGGTTGTTATTACATTTATGGTGATACAAGAGCATCTTTCTAATAACTGTACTTATAAGTCATCAGTGATGTGGTAAACCAACTAGTAATACACACTGACTTACTTAGAGCACACTAATTAATTACCTATCAAAGCATATTTAAATGATGTAGATCACCCCACCCCGCTTGTATTTGACACTTTAGAAAAAAGTTTTCGTCAAGTCCTTACCATACTACGTAGGACGCCAAATGGTCAAGATGCCTAACCTGAATCCTGGTTACGGATCTTCGATTTCCTTACGCTCGAAATTGGTGCCCCTGCGTCGGCTGCACCTCGTTTTTTCAACCCGCTTCTCGGTGTTTTGATATCCTGATGAGACACTTTCTCGTGTTCGATATATTACATCACTGAAAAATGATACATGAAGTCTATACATTATGTCAGGAATGCCTCTAATGTTTTTTGTTTATCGACTATCTGGGCAACACCTATGTAAATCTGGATCGACAGATATTCATTAAGTATTTACTCCTTTTGTATTTTCTTTTTGAATTGTTAGAGTGTTGACATGAGAACTGAGAAATCCTAATCAGATTCATATCAATATATATCGTGGTCTCTGTTCAGAGGGATTGTTCAACAAAGAAAAATACCGGTCAAACGACTCTAACCTTCATAAAACAGTATTTATTTCTATATTCATTCATTCATTCATTCATTCATTCATTCATTCATTCATTCATTCATTCGTCCGTCCGTCCGTCCGTCCGTCCGTTCGTTTATTCGTTCGTTCGTTCATAATTCATTCATGATCAATTACTCTGCATTACAGCAAGATCATTAGAAACACACTGTCACACTTCATTACGGGGCGCAATACTTAGAAATTGAAATTCAGAGGGATTGTTCGACAAAGAAAAAGTTACAAACCTACAAGCTGGATGCGCAGTACAAAATGCTCATCGGTCAAACGACTTTAACCTTCATAAAACAGTATTTATTTCTATATTTATTT
>Ga0126336_10001291_pt1 | contig 12717 bp, 6 predicted proteins | sample SidCmetagenome_FD_92530 | JGI IMG/M metagenome (GOLD analysis project Ga0126336, IMG submission 92530) | Coral microbial communities from El Islote,Puerto Morelos, Mexico - Siderastrea C C metagenome | ecosystem: Host-associated > Invertebrates > Cnidaria > Coral | place: El Islote,Puerto... | reverse complement strand
TTTACGAATTGAACGAGATCTTATCGTAGTGATATCCTAACGTCATGATATCGTGATATCATGATATCACGATATCATGATATTAGGCAGATATCATGATATCATTCATGATATCATGATATCTACTTTTGACCGCGATGGCCCGCCATAATCTTACGCCCTATCAGGCTTGATAAACTTCAAAATATCTTCTGCGATAATTTAATTGACGAGAACTGAGATAGAAGGGAAAGCTTCAAGTATGGCTTAAGATAAGAATCTTACTACAATATCGACATTTAACAAGGAGATAAAACTAAGCTTTGCTGCTAATATTCAATTTTCTTTTTTGTGTAGAGAAAAGAAGCGCCTCCTTTCTTCTAGTCCAAACCGAGGCAACTTTAACAGGCCACGTGATGTATGAGCGCTCTTCTGTCAGTGGCATGGTCTGTTCACTATACTGTGCACGTGACCTTCGTTGTCTATCATACAACTACTACAAAGAACAAGGCACTTGTGAGCTGAACGACGATACGAGAGTGAACAACGCAAACGAACTGGTGCATAGTAAAGACGTGGATTACTACGAGAAGCTGGAACCGAGGCCACAGATATTATGACCTTGAAACTGATGGACATCGAAATATTTTAGTCCAACCAAAAGTTATTCGTACTAAACAAAACAAGGAAGCCAAAATATATGAGATCCTTAGCTGTTGGGTAGGAAAGGGCTAAATTTGGATTTGGTCTAGGATCCAAGGGTTACAGGTTTGTCATTTGCAAGTCTGTAAGTGCCACCTTAGACAATTTCAGTTAATTAATGCAGTGTCTCTTTATGTTGTCAGCATCTTTTAGTAAAGCGCCTTGGCAGAGATTTCTCCATCTAGCTGAAAGACCTTCTTAATTCTCTGGGAAGATTGGGTCTTTCAGAGGTTCAAAACCAAGATGAAAGCTCACCTGGATACGAATGTCATCGGCAGGCATACAGACACGCGGTTTTCGGTACCCACCATAAATACAAAAGAGAAATGAACCATGACCCACTCCCATATATTCGTGCAGCGGCGTTTTCACAAGTATGGCTATTTTTAGATAAGCCCCTCTTAGGACCCCCTCCTCATTCCCGCCCCCTTTAGCTTCGCATTCATGTCAGTAATCCTTCTCCTATTTCCTTTGCTTCACGCGGAATCGTGGAGCAAAGAAAATAGGAGACGTCTGCGCGCGCGCTACTCCGGAAGCGAACAGGTCATCTTCCGGAATCTTTGCAATACTGCGGGTCAACAAGTAGTAACATATCCTTGCGAAAACGCCGTTTCACAGACGCCGCATCAAGGACGCTTTGTGTAATGGGCTTCTGTATGAAGTTGTAACTTACAATGTCAAATCCCAAATAGGAGGAGGTAGAGATCGAGTGGCTCCGTGTTGGCTCTGGTATTGAAACTTCACACCCATATCATCCGTGAATCTCTGTTGGAATAAATAAAGTCTACACGAACCACTAAACTTCAGTTCTTTCTATGCCCGCCTCGTAAGTCCCTTGCTACCTACGGTTGGAGCAGACTCCGTCGTAGAGCATTTCTAGTCAATTAGCATACATGACCTTCCAGTCCGTTAGTGATTTTCAAGTTCTCCTGGAGCGCGCAATTGCCCTATATTCGTGTCACGGCGTTTTCACGGACCAGTTTTTGTTTATTTTTAGATTGAATTTCCCGCGAATTCAGACTCTCAAAGGAGCTTTGCTAACCACTCATAAGCTTTGCAAATGATTTATCAGCCTTGCGCTATGCTATCCATGGCCGCTATTTTGGAGGGATGTGGGCTGCAGAGGCAGCAAAGCGCCCTGGTTTTAACTGTTAAACATGAACTGGTTAATTAATACATTTATTACATGGCTAGAGCTTAAATAGTTCGAATGATTTGAAACTAAATGAAAAGAGACATACCTAACTAAATGAAAAGAGATATACCTTTCTGGTGTGAAGTAAAACTGCCGAGTTTTGAATGCCTTTCTCTAAACTTCGGTAAAGATTCATCCCAAACTGCCACGGCTCACTTTCCAAGTAATTGTTAGGCACAGCCATATAATAAACTTCTTAGTAACTCTCACTAGCTCAGGACGGGACCGCACTGGGAGAATATTACCCTCGGTCTTTCTTGTACGGATCTCGCTTCCCTCGGTCCGTACCAAAAGACCTCGGGCAATAATTTCCCAGTACGGCCCTCGCGCTTGGTCAATAAGAAGTAAATATTATTTCACGGGCTAAGGAAAACCACTCTACTTCCGGTTTCATTAGCCTAGTTCTATCGCTGTATTTTATGTACAGTATGTGGGTCGACACTTTTGGTTCACAGCATGTAGTTCCTGTTATTCCCCAGTATTTCGTATAAAAAGTCAAGCTACTTTTACTTTCAGCGGGTCGCTATTCCCGTAGAGCACGAGCCGTCTCTCTCCACGAGCTCATGGATAGTCGAACACGCGACACGCGTGGCTCACCCCAAGCGTGTCACGCTTCCGCGGGGAAGGCGATTTCGCACTTGCTCGCGTGTTTTTTTTCGCTCGTCTACCCCTGAGCGAAAAGAGAGATTGCTTGAGATTTGCTAACATCAAGGAGTCGACACCGTCGGAAGATAACCCTTTAAGCCCCAATTTTGACAAGCATCTAATTTCTCCTTACAGTATTACTACTTGATCAAACATGCAAGTGATGAGAATAAAGGAAATGATCACCAAACATGAAATGTCTTGATGTTTGTGCAAATTCTCTCAACTAGTACTAAACAAATGTGTGGAGAACACTAAGGAGAATATGCATGTTGATACTGGGGCTTAAAGGGTTAACGGATATTAGATCTGGTGAAGCCAAATTAACGAGGTGGCCATACTTTAGGACGCACCGAAAAGAGCGCTTAAAAACCACTTCACCCGCGAAGGCAAAAACTCAAACAAGGCTGTCAAAAATTGCCATTTTAATATCTCCTTTCCACGTATATTCTAACTAACTTAACACTTTTTTTACATACTTATCTTACGAGGCGCTTTTTACATGTAATTTCTCATATCAAACAATACCTGGCCTCCTTTTACGTAATCTCTACAGAAATAGCAAAAATGTAAAATTTAACTTCCATGCTTTGTTTTGTCAAATCTACAAAAAGCTCTTTTTTCCAGAAATACTTACTGTACTGTGGACGGACTAACTTTACATATAATACAACGAATAATATGGAGTAAAATTTGCAATAGACGGTAACAGAGGCATTCAGATTGCATTACCGAGCTGTCGGTAAGCCTGTTATTACACGATGAAAACCTTTGAAGTTACTCTAATCGCGAGGAGAACGAGGCGAGATATAGTGGTCAGGCTCCACAAGCCTCGGATAATGGGTGTGGGTAAATGGATAGGACAAGTGAAGCCGACGAGAAACCCACGCTTTGGCAGCACGCTGTTTACTTACTAGACAGGTCAACTGCTAATTAACCCAGTTAATTTTTGTAAATACACAAATCAAAATTTCGTATTCTTTTATGGCTTGGCCACCACTACACAAGTATACAAAACAACAAAACAAACCCTGCTCTTGGAGAACAAATTGGTTTCTTATAGCTTGGAAATTCCTTCACCGTTACGAAAAATAAAGAGGCGCACGCAATGCACGCAGTAAACGCGCGGGGTGCTCGCAGTGTTTCACCTTGATAAATAGAAGAGAATCTCAGCCAGATGGCTGGTAATCGTATTGTCCAGAACTCGCATAATCGCAAGACGCAGGACTCGCTGCTGGAAAGGCATGAAGATCGCTCGATTCGAGCGAATCCGTGCCAAGCACACCAGCGTGGAGGCAGCCCTGCGCAACATGTCCGGGCTCGTGCCGCAAAGGTTCTCAGAATGAAATCCAGCCTGTGCCAGTGCGCTACCCGACGAATAAGCACTCATGGTGGAGGCCGCATCCTCGATAAATTCCAACAACATTGAAATGCAAGCCTTGCTGTCCCCAAAACCCACAAAGGAATTCTCTCCTTGGGCAAGGTTGGACAGAAGAACGAGCGCAAGTTCTCTCGTCACTGGATTTTCTCGCTCGCCGACAAGACGGACCAACACGGCGAACAACTCGTCCACGCGTGTTAAGGGAGGCGAGGAAAGGATGGTGTCCACGTTTGACTCTAGTATGCTCATCTTGGCCAGAGCCTCGAGGGCAAGCTGTCTCGGAGAGAGGGAGGTGCCTGGAGTGGCTGTAGGCATTGGGTCTTGTGCGGCAGCGGCCGGACATACGAACCAGTGGAGCAGCCCGTCCAGTAACGGCAAACTGATGTCTTCAGGGTAAAGGGACAAGTCGAGCTGGCCCGCCACATTGGCTGTGATAACCAACGCGTTCTCTCGCAAGCCCTCCAGGCAGTACCACCACCAGTCGTGCCGATCATCGCTGGGGCATTCCACTTCGATTTCATCTTGGAGATACGAGTGTCGGTACGGCACACGTTTGGCATGTTTATGATGCAGAAGAAGTAGACGGCCCACGATCAGGAGCAACCCCGCGTGCCGCGACATCTCAGCGTCGTTCCCATGAACAAAGGAAAGCCCTCGAAGAATATTCGACACGCAAAGACAACGCCGTGATACAGCGTCTTGGCTCTCAGTTCTCAAACAGAGCGGGGCGTCCTCTTTGCCGCACGACTGTTCCTCGATAACTGGATCTTGTTTCACGTTAATTTTACTAACGACTTCAGTCTGAATGTAAGAGTCAGATTCGGAATCCTCTGTTTCGGAATCCAAGTCTAAATCAAGTTCCTTTTTTAACCGCTTGGTGAAGAGCTCTTCTTCGGTTTCTTTACTACAGGTGTCGTTTTGCTGCGGTTTAAGTTTATCCAGAGGCGGCTCTTCTGTTTTAACGACAATGTCAGGTTTAGATTCAGAGTCCTCCTCAAACGTAGGACTACATATATCCTTTTTAAGTTCTGTACAATTCACGATACAGTTTGCCTCGTTCGAACAATTCACATCGTTACACAAATCCGGCGATTTTCCCTCGCTAAGTCCAGACAGCTGTGTTTTTTCACTCTCAATTTTTACCTCTCTTTCACAGTTCAAATTCTCTGAACGCTTCGCATTCTCGTCGCATTCCGTTTCTTCACGCTCGGAGTACTCCTGGCCCGGCATGGACCCCATGTGTGTCTGAATGTGCAGGGTGGTATCTCCACCCCCCATAAGCCAGTCACTGGATCCACTTTGGAATCCGTCCTTGCTAAACTCGAACGTAGCACCTACCAACACAGCAGTAAAACTCCGCTTGGCACTGCGGTTAATCTCTTCGATCTCTTCGTCCTCCTCCGTGTCTGCACTCGACTGACAATCCTGCTGGTCCTGGTCTGATTCCTGTAGCACCCTCGTACCCACACTGATCTCACTATCGGAAAACGCACCAAAAATCTCGATCAAATACCGCCGGAAGTGATCGATGAGGTTGTCCAGGAGACCCGGCAACTGCGATAACATGAAGTACGCCACGGTGTTGTCGTCATATAACAGGATGTTGAGGGTGTCTAGGGCCCAGGTCGCCTCCGATAACAAACCCGATTTTAAGGACATCATTACCCGCCATGCTTCCACGGGGCCTGAGAAAGAAAACAAAGGTTATGGTATAAACGTCGCGTTGTAACAAAGGTTTTTCATGTGTCTAGGAAAGTTTTAGTCAAATTTCCTTTGATTGCCGTTGATGTCGTCAATTTCCTTAGAACGCCATATATGTGGTCACTGAGTACACTAGCTGTCAAAAACAACGATGGCAGACGGCAACAATGATCAGAAATGAAGTTGTTGACGCTGTCGACAACACAGTTTGACATTAGCGAGTTTATGAAACCATAACGGCGACGGCAAAGAGAACGTCCGTTTAACAATTTAAGGATTATTTAGCAAAACAACGGCGAGGCGAGTGCATTATACATTTTGGTACATTTGCCATATACCCACACCCCCTAACTCCAAGGTGTACCCCCTGCCAGATAAATATTTCCGCTGTTAGTGGAGGAGTGACCGGAAACAACGGACGAAAAAAAGTTCCATAAAAGGTTGTTGGTTTTGGAAAACTGAAAAAAGATCGGTCATTTTGTTTCCTGAGAGAAGCGGGAAAACAACACAGAAGTTGTTTGCGAGTTAAAATGATTCCACTTAAACGTTTTAAATCGAAGCTGTAAAGCCATTTGTGATTTGCCAATGAAGGGGCAAGACGTGGATACTCGTCTACTTAGGTAGGATTTTGTCTTTCTATGATAAACAAATGCCAAGGTCCCGTGGGCACTTGGCGAACTTCCATTTCATTTGAAAAATCTCTGAACAGTTGCATTTCAGGAGTTCAAACGAGGCTTTTAGTTCCTATCAAACTGTAATTTTATCAATTCTTACCTAACTTGAAAAAGACCCATCACTCTGCCACAAAGAACGACAATGTTTCTGTCAACACTGTCATGAGTATTGGAAAGACAAGTTTGGTCAAACCAGTGAGTACGAGTTTTAACTCGTCTACGCGGCCCGTAGTAATTCCGACGATTTCGAGACGTTACTGACGAAATTTATCTGAAATTTGCTTCGAAATCACAGACATCGATACAGATCAAGGAATACTTCCTCCTTTTAAGGAATGAGCTCTGAGCCAAATTCATTTTCAAGGCTTTGGTGGCTTGCAGTGACGTGATCAATTTCTTTGGCTCGCTATAAAAACAATTTTAGTTCGAGGCTGATTAAGATGATAGAGTTTTCGCATGTTTTACCCCTTCCCCCACCGTTGACGTTGATGCTGAATGTGAGGGGGAACAAGGAATCGCCTTTAAGTGTTCCAACATTATCATCTGAGATTGTAGACGAAAAAAAAATTATGATGCTTGACAAGACAATAAGACAATTAAAAAACCAACCAACAAACAAACACACAGGCAACAACTGCAAAACAAAAGAACAATTAAAGGGGGAGGGGTGGTCTTTATAAAGGGAGTGGGAAATGCTAATGAAGTAAGGAGAACAAGGGGCACGTTAAAGAAACAACAACTGACAAACAGAAAACCATCTCAACGTACCTAAGTCTCGAGACGTAAGCTTGCGTTTCTTAGTGAACACTGGTCTGGTGGCCTCAACACAGTCAATAGGAAATGACAAGTCTCTCTTTATAGCAGCTGTATGCGTTTGCTGCTGTTGCTGTTGTTGCTGTGGCTGTGATGGTTGCTGGTGAGGGTATTTCATCTTTTGTGACGCCTGCAGTACCTGAGCCATGGCTTGCTGTCGGGACGAAGGAGAAGGTGAAGGACTGGGACGGTAAGGTGGAGTTGCTGGAGGATACTGGCTCTGCTGGCGGCCTGGGTATGAGCCATACGGTGGCGCTGGAGGGAACTGGGTTTGAGGGCCGCTGGATGAACGTGGGCCTCTTCCACTGTGAGCTCCGGGAGGGTAATCAACCATATGCTCGGGTTCTGATGAAGGGCTATACTGAGAACCCCACAATGGGTGCATCTTTTCCTGGGGGCTTGCACTTGGCATCATTGAGTGAGGTGAGGAGAGAGCCCCCATCAATGATGGGCTTGCACGCTGCGGGTATTGTGAAGGCGAATAGTTGGCAGGTGGATGTACTGTTTGGGGGCTTGACTGCTGAAAGAACTGCGATATGGATGACGGACCCTGGTACAAGTTACGCTGCGACATCATGTAAGAAGGGAGTCCTCCCTGGGGGACATTTGGTACGCTATGCCTTCTATCCCCGCCATATGGATACTGGGGCATTCCAAATGAACTCGAAGGTGTCGGTTGACTCATTTGAAGATTCCCAGAATTGTCCCTTAAATCTGAGAAAAATTTATTGCTGTTGTCATAATTAGGCTCTGCATATCCTCCATCCCTCGCGTTATAGCTTGGAGGCAAACTGGCGGAAGACTCGTTTGTCCTTGAGCTGTAAGATCCGTGAATGGAGGAAGTATCCGGAGGTCTCTGGCTCTGCGTAAGGCTGCTTGTGGGTATTATAGCTTCTGAACAGGTCACTGTAGCATTTGGAGGCGGGATACCTGAACCTTCAAGGAGATTAATCTTGATGTCGTCAATTGAGTTTGATTTGGTGTGTTTCATTTCATAAGACAGCAGATATCGGGAATACTGATTACGAAGAACGTTCACTATATTTGGCACGTCTGAGGGAAGGTTTAAGGCCGCTAAAACATCTTGCCATAGCTTTCTCCTGACCACCTATAACAAACAACAAATCAAGTAAGCCTCGACTAGTTATAATAGAGTTATACTCTAAAAACAACTAAAATAACCACAGTAGTCCAATCAGAACATTGCAAATAACGCAATACTCAAAGCAATGCATACAACCAGTGTCAAGTGCGGGAAATCACAAGTCACGGTTTGTTTGGTTTTCATACGTAGTTCATAGGGAGAAAACCGCACTTTCATGGTGATTAGGTCGAAAACGTTGTACCAGCTTTGTACACCAAACAGAGCCAGGTATTTTAGCAAAACCAAAAGCAAATGCAGAATTTTTTCAACAATCAAAAACTGCTGGAAAGAACAGGTTTCGATAAATGTTTTTTTTCTTATGAACTCACTTCTTGTACTCCGCCTCTTTCCTTAACAACTGTAAAGAGCTTGTAGAGGTCTAAAGGTTGCCTCATGATAACTGGCACCTGGATGATCTGCGTGCCTACAAACACAAAATATAATTTATATGCATGCCAACGAAACTGTATGCCATGCTGTGAACCCCATCAGATGACTGGTAAATCGGAGGATAATGCCCGAGGATGAAAGATTAACCGAAAACTTAATAGGTGGCCAACACACAAAGCTTCAACGGCAACTACTTATTTTAGTAGTAGTATTCTGTGGTAGTGTTTATTATGTGATATAGGGGGGTTTCTAATGCGGGTTTGTCGATGAAAAAACCTCACATGCACTCAAATGAGAGCAATGAAGTATCTCCCTCTGACATCATCTGTTGAGCTGTGCAAGACAGTTCTAAGTTTTGTGACCACTCAAGTGAAAACTGGGTTCTTTTAGACGTGAAAGTTTAACCTACCAATGTCGTGACTACGCTCGGGGCAAAGCAAATTGCCAAAAGGATTGTAATTGAACTTCACTTGAAATTACCTTGGCTGCTCATAAAAGTTTGGTATTTATCAAGAAATTCCTTCCTCTCCGGTTCATCAGAAAATTCATACAACTTGGAGAACTGAAAGAGTAAATCATAGAAAGATCATGGAAAAGCCCTATGAAAATCCAAAAGATGGGATAACTCACATGAGAAAAACACCACACCCCTCCAGTAAAAGGAGAGGGAAAAAGAAAGAGGACTCTCCTAGGAGTACTTGTTTAGAAGGGGATCTCCTAGGGGTCGTAAAAGGAGGGATCTCTAGGGAGTAGTTTAGATGGAATCCTTCCACGAATGGTAAAGGAAGATCACCTTGGGGTGCTTAAGAGTGGATCTTGTGATAGATAATGGGGGAATTTCCTAGAGAATTAAAGGTGAGGCTCCAGGGGGAATCTCCAAGGAGTAGTTTGACTAACCTTCTCATACTGTTGTTGGTTCTGTCTTGATGATGGAAACTGATAGGACGACTGAAAAACAGAAGGAGTGAGTTAGAACAGATCTGCTTCATTTTACAAGAATGGTTGGCATGTGAGACAAGACAAGTAAATAACAGCAGTTTACCATAGAGATGGGATTGTTCGGAAGAGAAGGGTTGATTTCATCCAGGTCAATTTCTGCATCACCGAATGATGATGTGATGGACACGCCCGAGGGTGAAACTCCAGGTGCAAGGTCAGAAAATGTGGAAAGTGGTGATGACGGAGGGGAGGGCGGTGTCTCTTCTTTGGCCATACCAGGCATGTCAAGTGTTGAGTTGCTCAGCTGCTGGGTATCACTGTTACTACTTTGGGCTGCAAAGAGAACAAACCTAGGGTTTAGCTAGAAGGGTGTCAAGGCATCCAGGCATCCTATGGACATCCACCCTGCATAAATTCATTTAAAATTAACTTTCTCTCTTATAAAATTGAAAATACCCCCCCCCCCAAATTCTCTTATTCCTTGCCCACATTTTTGTGTATTTTGGTTAGTTTACTCAATCAATCAATCAATCAATCAATCAATCAATCAATCAATCAATCAACCAACCAACCAACCAATCAATCAATCAATCAGTCAGTCAGTCAGTCAGTCAATCAACCAATCAATCAATCAATCAAAGCAAGGCTACAATAACATTGACAAACACAACAAACACTTTTGGGGTAACAGCGTCTAACTGCTTAATGAATCTGCTTTCTTCTGAACAGTTCTTGTAAATGTCCCAAGGTTTCCAGCAAGGTTTCTATAATAATAATATTTAATAATATTTCGGCTTTAGGAGCACTTAAACAGAGTCTCAGTGCTCTTACAATTATGCAGATAAAAATATCTAACTAATACTAATACTAATTGCAATGAAAAATATATGCTAGATATGAACTATCTGTACTGTACTTTTGAGCAGCTTGAAATCATTGACTGGTCAATATTTATCAACCCTAACAAAATACCTTTGCTTTCCTTTGAAACCCTACATATCTTACCATTAGCAGCCGTTCCTTGTGGCTGAGAAGGGGATGACTCCATTGCAGCAGGCAATGGACCTACAGATGGTGGGGCTGAGCCTTGTGATGGCTGCGGGTCACCATTGTCTGTCGGCAATGATGTCTCACCTGCTCTCATAGACTCAATCATGGCCTCAACATCTTCAGCCGTGGGTAGCTCGTTTAATGTTGGGGATGGGACACGCCCTGTTAAGAGGGTTGTTTTCTTATTAGTATACTGCTGCAGTATTGTCACTCCTCCCCAGAAAAGGTCTTTTTGAGTCAAAGGTCTTCCTTCTTACTGCATGACCATACTCGCAAATCATGGCCTTCTACACCACCCAGAGGTGTTAAAGATGCTGCCGCTATTTTAGTTAATGTTATCAGATTAAAGCTTAGCTGAAAGATCAAAAGGTGATAGGGGTATACAAGGCAGTAAAGATGTCAGTGCGATAGGGTAAAAGGAAATACCATAAAAATTTGCCCCCGTGTTTTGTTTTCTGTATACTGTAAAACCTTGATTACCGTCTAGCACTAAATTTTTGCGGGAGTTTAATTTTGCGGATTGGCGATTTCTTGTAATTCGCGGGAACTAATTTTTGCGATTGGGAGAAACTGGTTTTTCTTGCTGGGAATTAATTTTTGCGATTTCAGGAAGATGCCTTCTATTTGGAATTATAACGTTGTCGTTTTTTGAGTACGAACAATCGAATACAGGTGAAAAACATGCAGTTAATCAATGGAGTACCTTCAGACAATCCTTTTCTTTAAAGCTTTTAACTGTCAAATACATGCACTTGTAGTGTACCAACTCAGGAGCTCCTGACCAACTGGAATTTCATCGTTTTATTTCTTGATGTTTTGTTTCAAATTTTGTTTTGTTTCTGAATGAAAGATACGGTTTAAGTGAATGGGTACCATCATGATTTTACCTTACATGTAAAAGGCAATGTTTGTATATAATCTCGAGTATGGAGTAAATGTTTGCGGCAAAAAATTTTGCTGGAGATTTTTTCGCTGGAACTTTTTTTTGTGGATCATGAAAAACCCCGCAAAAATCACAAAAATTAGAAACCGCCAAAAATTTAGTGCCACACGGTATCTGCACTTTTCAGTTATCCACACTCGATTGCCCTGATTTATTCATTCATGGTCATTTACAAGTTGTGGTCGTAACAACTTTGAGTAGAAAAAGAGTGAGTAAGTCCTTAAAATGGGCTTCGTTTACTCCATATTCCCTAGTGAACAATCATTGAGAAAACCAGAAACAGTGAAGTCAAACTTGCCTACGGTACTTAAGCCATCTGTAAGCCATCTCAAAACCACCATAGTTTTTTTAAAATCAAACTCTGTGATTAACCCATTATCGCCCGTGCCGGCCTCAGCCGGCCTAGATTTTGTGCATGTTCACTTTTGGCCCTAGCCTCCCCTGGAAAGGCTTTTTTGGTCCCCTTTTGTCCTAGTTGTCTTTGGGAATGTTCAACCAATCAGAATCCACCTACTGCACATATATTTGAAGACTTGAGGGGGGTCCTAGAAGGGAAGACTTCTTGTCACTCTCCAAGAAGATCACATTTCACTCAAAATGGCTGCCATGCTCCTCACGCGTTAATTTTCAAGATGGCAATATCTCACTCTCAGAAAGAAGGATTACCTTTTGAAACTTAAAAATTGAAAGAAGAAGCTCTAAAGAACACTTGACAAGTTAAGCGATGGAATTTAGAGCTTTTAGAGCAAAGAAAACATCTTTCTAGGACGAACAGCCGTTTTGTCAAAGCGAAGGACAATCTTCCATTGCAAGAGATTTTTCGACCTGTGGACTTTCTGGGAAATGCTCAAGCACTTCTACGAGTCTACGGTAGAGTAAATTACACATTTGATTGTAAATTTTTACCGAAATAACTTCTTAATTGAAGGATTCTTTTTATTTCTTAAAATTTTTCGTAAAAGTTTTGAAAAACGTGCACAGTTCGCATCAGTAAATGCTTTTCAAAATAACTTGCACATCGAGCGAAATCGGTTGCGTGTAGCTTCCCTCGAAGAAAGAATTGAACGCGTTTGGTTTTCAGAAACGAATAAAGGCGTGTATTAATAAATGTATTATTTAGAAAAGCTTACTGTCTCCTCTTCTGTGAATCTTCGTTCATGA
>Ga0126336_10001290_pt1 | contig 12720 bp, 13 predicted proteins | sample SidCmetagenome_FD_92530 | JGI IMG/M metagenome (GOLD analysis project Ga0126336, IMG submission 92530) | Coral microbial communities from El Islote,Puerto Morelos, Mexico - Siderastrea C C metagenome | ecosystem: Host-associated > Invertebrates > Cnidaria > Coral | place: El Islote,Puerto... | reverse complement strand
TGACTGCCGCCATTTCTACCTTAAACAAAAACCTGCAGTCAACCGTCTTCTTCTATTTGCTATCGGCACACGTCGAACGAACATTGTGGGCGAGAAGGAACGCCAAAACAGATCAGTACTGACTTCCCACAAGGAGCTTCACCTGGCCATAATACACTATTAGTGTTGTAAATGTATTCAGATGAATTTCTTCTGCTGGTTTCATTTCTTGGCACTGTACGAAAGTAAACAACGACGAGAGACTGGGCACGAGCATAGTACGCCTGGGAGAATTGTGATTTCTCAGACCGTCTGAGTCGTATGGTAAAGTTTCACGAATATTCTTGTCACATTTTCTACATGAATTCAGCCGTGAAACTTTACCGTCGTATTCTCAAGCTTCACAAGAAACTCCCTCTCACTGCGAAGGCTTTGGGGGACCAGTATTTGAAAGATGAGTTCAGGCGGCACAAAAATGCTACAGGAGAGCAAGTCGCGGAGTTTATTCAGGAATGGAAAGTAAGCGTGGATAGTGGACAGTGAGCTGAAAAAAGAGTTTATTTTGGTTTAAGAGACTCGCATAATTGGGTATTTAGTGACTGATTTTCTATTTAAACTGCCAAGTGTGCACTTGTAGATAGACTGCGGGCTTAATAGCAGTGAATATTATTTATATAAATTAAAAACAGTTAAGCTTATGTAATAAGCCCGATCGGGGGAGGGGGGTTCGTGTTACGCCTCGGAATAGGGTTGGAGGCATGTGCGCCCCAGAGCCATTTACTCTGATCCCATTGCAGACTGAAATGTATTAATCTTCATTCCCTATTTCTAAATTTCTTCATGCCCTCTTACACACCAGGCAGTCACCAGTGGACAAAAACTTGAGGCATGGTCATCCAGTAGAACTGAACATTAGCAATCAATAATTGATACAATCATTCTCAATTGATTGCTGTTGACTTGTATTGAACTCGCTTTTTTCCACAAAGGAATTTTCCTTACCCGTCATACAATTTTGCAAAGATCACTTTTTTATTCCAGATTCTTCTTCAAGTTTGATATGTCTCTATGAAATGCTGATTGTTGTGCAAATCTTTCTATGGCACCATTCTCTATAAGAAGGGGAAACTTTTCCCTGGCTTGCATTCATTGTTTTTTACCTCATTGTTGCATTTAGATCTATGCTGATATGTTAGAGAGACAGCAACAAGAAGGAAAGGACTTTGGAAGTCATATGCAAGAGGGTTACTTGTCTAATATTAATGAGGATCAGTTGTATCAGCTTTACACACTGCATCAGGAAATCACAACCAATCCAACAGACACTTCAGATCCAACTGGAAAGTCTTAGCTATGCTTGGAAGGATGTGCCACAAACATCAGTATTTTTATGGTTGTTGTTGAACAATCAGGCCTCTTATGATGCTGAGTGACACCAAGGGAAAGTGGTAACAGGAAGGAAATTAGTGTTTAGGTTCTCCCTTCAGTTATTTTCTGGTGCACATTTGGAGTAAGACTTTGCAAAGTGTTTGTGAAATGCATTTTTTTGTAATCTGTTCTAAAAGTGGCCATCTACAGAATGTGCAGGTGTGTTGCTAGCTAAAACCTTGCTGAAGGACTTGATGGCAGCATAGTTTCCTATGCAACATTATTTCGGTTGTACAACACTCCTGTGTGTAGGAGAATAAAAGCAACACTTTGTGAATTTAAAGGCTTGGTGGTATGGTGTCAGTGTGCCAGGTTTTGCATCTTAAGAACAAACAAGGTGGTTAATGCTCTTACACACGAGGTGTGGAGCGCACACAAGCCTCACATGCCTCATCTATTTCATGCTCACTCCAGACCTTTCGCTTGAAGACCACACGTTTCCTAGCCTGAGAAAACAGCCGACGTTTCGTGAGGTCGCCACCTGAGCCTTCGCAAAATGACGTCTGAGTAACAAGCGCAGAAATTCGATACTGATGATGTGCACTACCCAGATCTTGGTAGTGCTTCTGATTGGTTGTGCCCACAAGGGAATTTTCTTTCAACCAATCAGAAGCACTGCCAAGATCTGGGTAGTGCATGTCATCAGTATGAAACTACTGTGCTCGTTACTCAGACGTCGTTTTGTGAGGGCTCAAGTGGCGAACTTGCAAAACGTTGGCTGTTTTCTCAGGCTACTAATTTCCACGGACCAATGCAAACAAAGCGACTGTTTTGCAGTCTGTTCTCCACCCAGGTGTATAAATGGTAACAGCAAACCTTTAGGGAACCTAACAAAATGATGGGGGGTGGGGTAGGGAGAGAAATCCTGTGACCAGCAGGGTGGTAGTAATAATCCTTGTAACCTGCAATCAGGTAAAATTTTGTTTTGTTTGGTAAACCATTCCTGTTGGAACTGTGAAACAAAATTTTGGCAAGCAACCCACAAATAAGAACACTGCTAAAATTAGGCCTGATCTTAGGTTACAATCCTAGTCATTTTAATATTAAAATTCTGGGGGGAAAATCCTGCTATGGAAACCGGGTCAAGCTCTGGTCGTTATGAGCCACTAGGCTCATGACTTTACTTAGCCAAGTATACAGAAAAATGCATACCTCATAATCAGTCAATAAGGCAACAGTTTGTTATACAGCTATTTCAATTAACATTGTCGGATTTTAAAGCATCAAGATTAGGTGGCAAGACCAAACATTATATGGGAAGCTGAACATCTTGTAGGATGGGTAAAGGTACCACAAATACTTGTCTATGTGATCTATTTTCTGTAGGGGTGAACAAGATTTTCTGACAACGTTAATTGAAATAGCTGTATACTCACTAGTAATGAAGTGCCACTTGTATGAGAAGTAACTTATAAACCAGATAATATGAGTATTAAACTTTTTATTTTAGAATTTGAAAACATCAATAAATATAAATGTGTAAGAAATATTTTCCAATAATTGCTGATACATTTTCTTAAAAAAACTGATTACAATCCTTGCTCATTCCTATCTATCTACTGATATTGATATTTATTAATAAAAAGAAATGATAAAAAAAAAAATTATAAAAGTGTTAATTTGTGAATTATTTCTGTCATGAATAGACCAGTCCCTTTTTTGAGACATATTCTTCATATCCTAAACAGGCACTTCTCATGGAGCTCAGGAATGTTGGTACTCCAGTCTAAGGAGGAAAGAATGCGATGATCAGCATTTCATTTCTCCTTGCAATTTAGAAATAGGACATAGCACACATGCCTACATAATCTGGTCAGTGCAAACACAAGAGGAAGTTTAAACACAAGCCATGGGCAAGAGTTTACACAACTACTTTCATATTCTCCCAAACTCCCTCAAATTCTTCTATACTCCCTTGCATCAAATGTCACGTGATGTCACACTCATGTGTAACAGCATCAAAGCAATTTTTCACAGTCAAGAGCTCCTGTCTCACAGCTGAGATATGCAGGGCTATTGATAACTTCTTCTGAAGGCAAAATCCCTGTTAGGGACTTGTTATTTCTTTGTTTATCCGTACAAACCTTGGCTCCCCAGTTGATGAGCCATGATGGTATAAGTCCTCCAGGGTTATCAAAGTAGTGCATGAATGCTGAAATAGAAGAGAGAGTGGATTGAGGGACTATTTAGAAATAGTGGCACTTGTTAAGATTAAGTTAGTTGAACAAGTGCTCCTGCGGTTCTATGGTCCCGTAGTTGATCAATATGAAAGTTACGTTAGTAAACACGTGCTCGTTTTGTTTGATATGCTAAAAGAACGAGGCAAACACATTTCATTGTTTTTGCTTCGATTTAAGAGGATAAATACTGTATGTAATTTTGATGACTGCAGGAAAAGCTTTTTGAAGACAAATATTAAGTGGCCGGGTATTCTGAAATCTAGCCAAAAATTTTTGCCCTGTTGGCTTTACATTTTTTTTTTTTGACAAAAGGGGGGAGGGGTGTGGCAGATCTTCCACCCCTGTGTTAGGACCACTCTCTCTTTGACAATCATTTTACACAAACTACCGTATGTAGTAATATGAAAAATGGCAACCCTAGAATTATTTTTGAAATGATTATAATTGTCTCATGAGATCTGAACGGGGTGGTTTGACATACCTTTGGTCCCCACCATGCCATCACCCTGAATGACCAGACTTTGATGATAGTCTTTGACTCTGACTACTCCACTCCTCTCTGGAGTCTTGGTGGATAAATTGCTCTCAGCTAACACTACTACAGTTGGAATGTTATTGATCTCCAGCTCACGCAAAGCTCTTGTGTATATATACTGTTAGGAGCAATCATTAACAGTGGTATTACATTAAGGAAAGACTGAATGCTAAGAACAATAATGTAACAAGCGGATTGGAGCACAGATAATCAAGTGCAATATTATGAAAGTTTTTATGGACATCATGTTTTAATGAGAAGTCAACTTCCCAGTTTTCTTTTGAAAAACCACAAAAAGCTAAGATGATTAATAAAGTTGAAAAACCTTATGGGCTATTGTTTGATTTGTGTCTTCACTGCTCAGGGCTTGACACTAACAGTGGGCTCCGGCCATTTGCCTGTAAAAATAACACTTTGGCCAGCAGAAATTTGGAACAACTGGCCATTTTGGCCTGGAGAAAATTTTATTTGATTAGTTTTGAATTATTTGTGTACCTTACTAAGTGAACTTTTGAAACAAAAAACATTTTCCAAGTTATGGTGCAACATTAAAAACAAGCACGAATCGTATCTCCACCATGTTGACTGGGTTGGTCCTGAAGTCCTGTTGGTCAGTCTCTTTCATAACTGTTTAGATGTTATACTTATTACAAACTAGTTAATAGAAATGTTTGTCATTAAGATTGAGTTGCTCCCATGTGTGGCCAGTAAAATTTACAATTTGGCCAGTTAAAATTTGACTGAGGTGGCCAATGGGCTAGTTCTCTACAAAGTTAATTTTGAGCCCTGCTGGTTCTCCAAGTTTCTAGAGGCCATTTTGGGCCAGGAAATCTACGGTCTTAATCAACTGTTAGATTTTTGAGAGTGTTATCCAACACTTCATCACCTGGTACATAACGTTAATACCAGCTGAGTTTGATATTAGAGCTTTTTCTGTTACACTAAATAATAATTCAAAGGATACATCTCTGTTTGACATGGGCCAAGGGTAATTCACATTCCAGTAGATACAATGCATTCCTTCTTCTTCAAATTCATAGAGTTCTAAAACGTTTAACAATCAAATATTTTGAAATGCTTCATTGACATGCATATTTAGTGGTGCTCTATTAATGGGTAAAAATGAGAAGCCTCACTGATCAACTTGCAAGTCAGGATGTCACTGTTGTAAAGACTTGTGATTGGTCAGCTGTTAAATGACCTGGCCGATGACATAAGCTTAGTTACCTACTAAATTAGGCCTTATCAGATTAACATGTAATGCAAAATGCCGCTGGATTTGCCTGGGAGTTTCAAGAGATTTTGATCTGGAAGTGGTTTTCGCATCCTGTCAGGATCAGGTATATATGCCTTGATCTCTTCTTGTAATTTGTATGGAATCTAGCTGGCAGAATGCTCTGCAATCAGGTTATTGGAGTGGAGTGGCTGGACTCACGAACCAACTCCTGCCAACTAAAGAACCATAAATTTGCCATATTAACAGTCCGATTTCATCAGAGACATGAAGGCCCTAGATACAGGTACCAACAACTGGGAAAAGCTTGCTGATGATCAATAGGAATGGAAGAGAGTTGTTGGGTCACTGTTCTGCTGCAGCGTGGATATCAATCCATCAACTTTCTGCTGGGACATGACAGAAAGAGGGAAAATCTCCCAGATCTGCCATCAGCCAATACAGTGTAATCTCATCAGAGCACTTAACCCTTTCACTCCTAGAGCCAGTTATGGGGACATTAACTAAAGGTGATTCTAACTTTTGAGTCTGTGGACGAAATCCTATAGTGTGACCATTCAAATGAAACCTCTTCAGCAGTACTTTCACATGGTACTACTTATATTAAAGTTTTTTCAAAATGAAATTTAAGGTTTGTCTTGAATTTTGACTTTAGGCAGTCTTGGGAGTGAAAGGGTTAACTGCTCCCACTCACCCCACATGGTCTCTAAGACTGATGGTTACCTTAACTACTCTTCCAGTCTCTTATGCAGCTGTTATTAGTGGCCGTCACACAACACTCTAGTGGGGGAGGAGCATTGACTGCGACAACCACTAATGACAGCTGTGTAGGTGACTGCTACTCCCCCTGTCAATCACTCAACTTACCATTCACATACTCATCCCAGTTCTTTCTGTATTCTAAATCCATGTAAACCTGTTTGCATACATCAGGAAGTACATGAGAAATTGATCCCATTATCTTGTATTCGTACAATCCAGAAACCTGCAGAACACACACAGCAATGTACAGATTAATAATAGTAGGAAAACACGTAATGCTGCCTCCACAACTTCTATAGCTGTCAATGCCACTGCAAGCTGTCAGAATTTTTGCTTTTTGCTCTTGGACATTTTCATTCCAGGACACCCCCATCCCTTTACCCTGGAACCTAGTGGCCAAGTACACCATTGATCTTAGAAATCTATAGTTGGCATAATTAGTACTGCTTATTTTGTGTCACCTGTGCATCCTGTTGCAGTTGTTTTCCATTATAAATCTTGAAATGTTTTCAGTGTATGATTACATTTTCCTACTGACATTGAACCCAGGAATGTACTCAGGGAGGTATGAATGTCAGGCCATCTTTTAATAACCCAAAAAAGTCCCACAACATTAAAACTTGACCAAAAAAGTCCAATGGCCCAGAACATAACCTAAACTTTCTAACTGAAACTAAACACAATTCTTCGACATAAACTTTAGAACTCTGAAGTACACTGAACTGCATTTACCTAATTGTATCAACCCTAGAAAAAGTCATGGCACAATCTACCCAAAATAAGTCCATGGGAAATTTTCTAACCCAAAAAAGGCCAAAATCACTGAAAATTTTCAAGCCCAAAATGGGCCTTTGCACCTCCCCATATCTGAAATGGGATGCTGGCAACCAATCCCTAGAGATCCAAAAGACAATTGCAATGGCATGACAGCCATGTTGGTGGTACTAAAAAATGAGATAATGAGAAACCTTTTGTTTATGACCACCAACATGGCGGCAATGGCATAATGTGCCCCCACCTCACCCCCCCTGGGACCTTAACTGACCTGCTCATACTTCCTGTAGATTTTACATTGAACAGATTCCTTGACTGACTCCGTGAAAAAGTCAAATCCATCCAATCTTATGTTATCTATCTCTTGAGCAGCCTCCAAGAATTTTGCTTCCTCAAAACCCATTTGTATTGTATACTGAGCCACCTGCAACTTTGAGGTGAATATTAATCCCATTAATATGAACCTAGACCTCGAACAGACTATTCATGTCGGGAACAGGCAAACCGCAACTTTCCTTATGGTAGAAAGGCCATAGTTACCACAAGGGACAGCTGCCTAGGAAATAAAAGGCACTTTTATATACTTATAGCCATATAGCATTATTTGTCCGAGTTATACGGAGCGCTCTATTAGCATACAGCTGTTTTGTTAGTTCTTGCTTCCCCACCCACCCACCACCATAGGCAATTTTGATTTCTGTGTTGTAATTCCGTTATTTGTATTTTGGGCCTTACTGATTATCAATTGTAATGTTGTTATAGAAAAATATTGTATAATTGTAAGTGTAGGATTATTATGAATAAACTGCCTGAACCCAACATTGTTGTGATGTTAATTGTTTTGGGGTTCAGAAAAGATGAATAATTACCATCCTGGCCAGTTATTAACTCCAGTTATGATAGTCCATAAAACAAGGGATATTCTGCAATAACTCCAATTCAACAATAGTAATAACATTTCAGGTCATTTCACATAATGACATATCACCCCCAAGACCAGTGCAGTATTGGAAAATTAACTAACTGTGATAACTATGTTAATAAAATAGAAAAGTAGAAATATAATACCCTTGTCTAAATCTGAATTGGCTATTTTGATTTGCAAATAAAATTCAGCTCAATCAAAGCAATAGAAATATTAACTTCTACACTACAGCATCATTTCTTACCTACGAAAACACTAAATTTCTGCAAACAATAACAAATTTTTAGAGAAAAATAAAAATTGTTTTGGACTTGGGCACCTGCCACTTGGACCCAGTCGTCACTCGAATTAGAGGTTTCTAAGAAACCGTGCAAACGCCTTGGAATACTGTATCGCTGTTATTTTGTCCTTTTTTAGTGTCTTGCGCTAATTAAAGATAGCTGTCGAAGTCTTTGACTCAAAATAGCTTTAGTTTATATCCGTACACGTTCAAAATCTACACTTCGGCAAATTAAGCGACCTCACGTGTTCGAGGAAATTTTAAAAGGCAATTTATCGTGCAAGCTTTCAGAACGTAAGGTTATTGGCTTGTAAGCTGGCGTTATACTGCAGTCCGTAAACCTCACCTAAGGGTAATGAACAAATGAAAATTTGAAACGTACCTGACTGAGACGCAGTAATTAACTTCAACCTGACAAGAGAAGGAAAAAAAAACTTCGTTGCTATCGAGAATTCTGCAAGTCGAGAGGTAAACCGGAAAATGTCACGCTTCAATTAACCTGAAACCAAATAAGGAGAATCTAAACTCCAATCTCACCTTAACACATTTACTTGGAAATTGTCGACAATCTTCTGGGTATTCGAGAAATGGCACTTAAAATTTCGTTTTTAACTATATTTACTGGAAGGAACGAATTTTGTGTTTGAATAGTTTGGACTAAATCTCACTGAAATTCGACATCAGTTATATGATCATTTTTAATTCTCTTAACAAGCGATGTTGTGACAGGCATCATATCCCGTCACCCAGGCTATGGAATCATGCTTCTAAAAATGTCTGCCATGTAATTTCAGCTAGAGTGTTTGCAATTAATTTTTCCTTTTTTAAAAGGAATATTCCTCCTTTGATAACTGTTTTTGGTAAAATTGCTGTGCAAATTTGCCGAACTTCTATGTCGTACGACAGGAGTTGTTCCTTGTGGTTCTTCGTTCTTCATTTCGTCGTTATTCAATGTCAACTTCCCAACCTTCAACCTAGCGATTTAGCGCCTTCGTTTGCGTTACAGACACTAAATGGCAGGATCGTGTATAGGAAAAGTAATACGAGTTCTAAAAGGCCAACACATCCGGTAATATTTCATTTGTTTACGAGGCGTTCTGCATTTTTGCAAGCCTTGTGGTGTAATGACACTTCGCTGGAAGAGTTCATTGAACTATCCCCAGGGAACACGCACTATGTATTCATGTCGGCTGCAGATTCTAAGGCTGTTGAAGATGTTTTATGGATGAGAAGTCGCCTTCATAGAGCCATTGAGAAATACTACAAGAGGTGCGTCTAAATTTGCAGTTTCTTAAGGTCATGTATCGGACGCAAGGTTTTATAATGGCTAATTATAATGAGGAGCGGAGAGTCAGCGGACAGGTCACACACAAAGCTTGACTGTACAACAAGTCGCGCTACTATTTTCTCTGTAGAAGCTTAATAGAAAGTTTAAGAGAAAACTGCTCGAGGAATTTCTATTCTTTTGCATTCCATCTGCCCAGCTGATTTCTCCCTCTTCACCTAAAACACCACCTTGATTCTCGGGAGGGAGGGGGGGGGGTACTCGGAAAACTTTTGGTGAGGGTGTGCCACTGGGACTCTGAATCCTTACCCTATGACAGACCAATTTCAGCTCCATTTTGCAACCCTATTCTAGACTAGATGCCAAAAGTCCCTACCTTATCCTATCCCAGACTAGCTATCTTCCGGAAATCTTTGATTGAATATGACCACGTAGTGTTTTCAAAGGAAAACCATTTAATAACTGCAGTGATTGAATTTACATTTATTTCCGAGATTTTTAAACCCTAATTGGGTCTAAATTTGTCCCACTACTTTACAAGTTTCTGGGTAATTGATACCCTATTCTAGACCAGAACTCCCTACTTTTTTCTCCTGGATGTTAGCAGAGCAAACTTACCTCTCCTATGCAATCGTGTTTTGGTTGCAAGACATTAACCACAAAATGGCTGCAGAAGAGACTAAGCAAACTGAGAACTTGCAGTGAATTAGCAGTTTGCCATCATTATTTTTGTCGTATTAGTGTAGGAGGGAGAAAGAAGGGTTGCTCTTGTAGTTCATTGTTGGATAATACCGTGGGGCACTAAATTTTTGCGGGTTCTAATTTTTGCAGATTTTTTCACAAATATCCGCAAAAAGAAGTTCCAGCGAGAAAAGTATCCAGCAAAAATTTTCTCCGCAAATATTTACTCCAAAGTCGGAATTATATACAAACATCGCCTTTTACACATAATGTGCCCATTTACTTAAACTGTCTCTTTCGTTCAGAAACAAAACGAAATTAAAACCAAAACATTTAGAATCAAAACAATGAAATTGCAGTTGGTCAGGAGCTCCTAATTAAGATGGTACACTACAAGTACATGCATTTGACAGTTAAAATCTTTAAAGAAAAGGATCGTCGGAAGGTACTCCATTGATTAATTGCATGCTGTTCACCTGTATTTGATTGTTTTACTCAAAAAATGACAACGTTAGAATTCCAAATAGAAGGTGACTTCCTGAAAATGCAAAAATTAATTCCCGGCAAGAAAAACCAGTTTCTCCCAATCGCAAAAATTAGTTCCTGCAAAACACAAAAAATCACCAATCCGCAGAATTAAACTCCCGCAAAAATTTAGTGCTACATGGTAGTAAACGAGATCGTGACAAACATCCTGCTTACTGCTAGGACTGAAATGTCATAAGGTGGCATATTTGCAAATTATGATATAAATGTGATGGTGAATTTTAAGCCTGGTGTATATAAGAGAGAGATGTTTATTTGGTAAGTGACACTGGCGACTTGGAAATAAATCCAAGTTTTACGCTGTGGCACTTGTTTAACCAAGATTTTATTTTGTTCTTAGGAAGAAAAATGTGCTAGAACATAATCTGAAAAGAAATTGCTGGCAAGGCTACTCAAACAGTAGACAAAATGCTATACATCATGATGGCTATATGGAGAGAGAACCATTTCAGAAACTATCAGTACTCAGGCAACACCACATTTCTAGAATTTATAAGTGCAAGTACAAGAGTTGGATTCAGTCAAGGAAGGATCGGCTACATTTTGTTAGTCTGCCAACATATGAATTTGGAAACTGGATTCCTTATGCCTTAATGCACTGGCCATGTTTTGGTTCAGGTTGTGCACTTGCTCAAGTTGTAATCAAATCAAAGGAAGGTATGCAATGTGTAAATCTTTCATTTAAATTTAATTGTTTGTAATATAAATGTAAAGAAGATCCTCGCAGTTATTAACGCAACTTATGCAGTTGCGAAAAGAAAGCCTGAAAAAAAAATCAGGCTTATTTCTTCATTCTGCAGTTCAAATATATGAATCTCATATATTCATAATTTCACCTGTTTGTAATATATTAGTTTGTTAAAGTGTGCTAGGAGGATTGATGTGGCCATTTGGCATGCATTAAGTCTTTGTGCCCTTTAAGTTCTGATATCTCCTCCCTGTTCTCCATATATTTCTTATGGAAGTAGTTGGGAGAATTTCCTTACACATCAAGATATTTCATCATAAGTGATCACTTCCTTAATTCTCATGACCTGTATGTTTGATTGAGTAATGATGCTATAAGGAGAAATTACTATAGACACTTGTCACTACTGGGGCTTTAAGGGTTAACTCCTACATATTCTCATTTGAGCCGCAAGTGTCCTCTTAGTTTGGTTTGAAAATCCTTTGATGTGTTCCTTTGCAGGTGAGGTGGTGCTAGTAGCACAAAGACTGGATGCAAGATATGACTGGCTGCCGTCACCTCATAATCTGATTAACAAACACAGTCGCTTTAATATTGCTTTTTATGGGAATGCTTGCAGCTTTTTGCCTGAGTGGGAAGAAGTAGAAACAGACCAGGTTGACGACGAGGAAGAGAAACATAAGAAGCAAAAGAACAAAGTTGTTGAAGGAAGAATTGCACTAGTGTCTTCTGGAGGTTGCTCTTTGTTTACGAAGGTAATTAAAATACAATTTAATTATTATTGCTAGTATAAGTTATTTTTAACATTCTCAGCTGGTTCCCAGCTGCATACATTGTTTCCAGTAGATGACCGTTAGGTGGAGAGGGTATGATGACCCCCATATTATTTAAGTTTGTGGGAACCCGAACAAAACATAACTTGATATTTTCATAATATTTGTAATGTATACAAATCAACTATAGCTACAGTTGTGGATGTTTGGTGGTATCAAAGCTGCATTTTTGGCCCCTTTAGGGTACAACAAGTACCCTGCCAGGCAACCTCAGCAATGGACAAGCATACTAGCATGCCATTTAGGAAAATGTAGTAATTATGTTCTTTACAAGTTATTTCAATCTGTTAAGAATTTGACAAACCTTTTCCTATTTAGACTTATCTATCTTTTGTTAACTTCTCTACCAACAGATTCAGCACATGAGCAAGGCAGGAATTCAAGCAGTGCTAATCTATCCTGAAGAAGACAAACCAATTAAGGAACTAACCTGCGATAGTCATCATTGCTTTATGCCTCTTCGTATATCAGCATCAATGATTTCACACAAAGATGGTGTTCACATAAAAAAGTTATTGCTTGCTAAGATGAAGCTGTATGTGTCATACCAGTTTACCCCTCAAGAGAATTTCTTTCTGGCTATTGATGGT
>Ga0126336_10001289_pt1 | contig 12722 bp, 6 predicted proteins | sample SidCmetagenome_FD_92530 | JGI IMG/M metagenome (GOLD analysis project Ga0126336, IMG submission 92530) | Coral microbial communities from El Islote,Puerto Morelos, Mexico - Siderastrea C C metagenome | ecosystem: Host-associated > Invertebrates > Cnidaria > Coral | place: El Islote,Puerto... | reverse complement strand
TTCCTGGTCGTTACTTTGATCTTTTCAGACCGTGATATACAGTAGTTTCCACGGTTGCAATCAGTCAAATTCAGCGTAGGATGTAAGCATTAAAATGTAATCACCTTATTTCCGTTCCGTCCACTTTTACCCACTCGTCCTTCCTCACCCATCCCTCCCTAAAAAAAATATGTATATACAAGTTGATTAGTAGAGCTCGTAAGCCTAACCTATTAAGCTTATTAACATTTATTCGTACGCCTATTAACATTCTGGGTCAAAACTGCAATGAAATTTAATCCTTTAAGCCCTAACAGTGACAAGAAAGGAAATTTCTCGTTACAGTACCACTATTTGTTCAAACATTCAAGTGACGAGAATAAAGAAAGTGATCACCAATGATAAGATGTCTTGATATTTAGACAGGTTCTCCTTAAGAGTTCCATAACAGATGTGTGTAGAACAGTAAGGAGAAAATGCATTTTTATATCAGGGCTTATAGGGTTAAACCACAAGAAAGTTGTTAAGTCATTTTCTCAAAGACGAAAAAACTATAAGTTTGTAGCGATTTCCTTATAAAAATTAGATAAAAAAAGAAAAACAGTCAGTGAAGTTAAAATCCTACTTTCCATCCTGGCCATCCGTGGCAAAAGACATCTAGTTTCAGAAAACCAGTAGAATTTTTGTAAACAAAGCTGAACCAACAATTTTGAGTTTCCTTTGATTTCTTTAAGTCTTTAAGTTTTGAGAAGCAATACGAAATATGGATGATATTTTTACCGCTGATCCATCAGGTCCAGATGAGCCTAAACGGCCAGGCATACCACGTGTGCCCTACAGTAAAATATAACATCTGTTAGAAAACCACATTACCGCTGGGGCTTTTGTTTTATCAACCTTACATGTGATTGGTTTACCTCGAGAAAAAAATAACAATCCACAAATAATTTTAATGTTCACGCTTTTTGGATTTACACATGCATCGAGGTAACTGGGACATCTACTTACAAACTCTCCTTGACTTCCACGGTAACCTTTAGGGCCTCCACCACCTCTATCTCCCTAAAAAAACAAGTGCAAAATACAACCATAAGGCTCTTTTTCAATTGAAGGGAGTTTTGTAAGCACTGAGTTTGTCGTCATATACTAAAACTATGAAATTAACCTGAAAGCCTGTATCTCCAGGAAGCCCAGGAATTCCACTGGCGCCCTCTTGACCCTAATAAAAAACAAACAAAAATAAATAAATAAGTAAATAAATAAATAAACAAATAAATAAACACATAAGACAAACGAATAATCGCAAAAAGGTGCTTTATTAAAACAAAACAAAAGAACAACAACAACAACAACAACAACAACAACAACAAAAATCAAACGAAAAAATAGACGAGAGCTTTTGATCAGGCTACTATGTAAAGTGGCCTGGGGCCCGTTTCTCGAAAGTCCCGGTAACTTTTCGGGCCCGAAGCTATATTAAAAAAAATCAAAATCTACAGAACGTTGGCGTAGTTTTTAGCCCGTATGTCAGCCCGACTTGTTTTATTAACTTAGAATTTTATTGCCCAGCTTTCAAACCCAAAACAATTTGAGTCTTCAATGCAAACATCGCGCACATAAAACAGCTTTCTGGGCCCGAACAATTATCAGGATTTTCGTGAAACGGGCCCCTGGTCATATTGACAGGGATTGACGTAAGCCGGGGTGCCACTGTTTTAGTTAAAACCCAATACAATAATGAAAACAAAATGACACGTATAGTGAACACTAAAATCCTTCTTCGAGCTACGCAGAGTGTAAAATGAAACTGACTTACCACTAAGCCCGGTTCTCCTCTCGGTCCTTGACCACCCATGGGCCCAACGACTCCCTAAAAATGACAGGAAGCGCTGAGAATGCGGTAGGAACTGCTTAAAATGCGAATTGTTCTTATCTGTTATTAACTGTATAGCTGTCGTTAATATGCCATATACCTCACTTTGTAAATGGGTTGAACACAAGAGTCAAATCATACGTCGGTGAAGTATGTTCGTCAGGGTGAGTGTAGTCCTGAGAAGGACTGTTTGTGGTGACATTGACTGACGTTTCGACAACCTCAGTGGAAGTCACTTGACTCTGATGATGACTTCCGTGCAGGTTGCTGAAACGTCAGTCACAAACAGTCCTTCTCAGGACTACACTCACCCTGACGAAGTGACCATCATACTTCACCGACTTATACTTACTTTTTTCAACGCAAAAGAAATTAGAAGGTGTTAAGCAGATTGTCATATTATCCCTTTCAGCTTTTGGTGTTATCACATGCCGCTGCTAAGGGGTACCGTATATATCTACCTACGTAACTATATCTATAGCAAGGTTGTCTTGAGATAAGGCCATAGATGTTTACAGTGCCGGCAGTGGCCACCCACCTTACTGAAGCGTTCGGCACACAACTTCATTGAGTTTTAGACGATAATTGTTAAAATTACATTGCCTTAAAACTAACATTCTCTAGCATCTGTAGCACACCGGAAAACACTCAACGCCAAACTAAATGTTGTTTTGGTTACATGTTGAAAGTTAAGAGACGGGTAAGAAACTTACCAAATTTTGCTGTAACAACATGATTTGTCAAAATCCATTAAGCAAGGCTTCATATAACGCGCGGTTACGTATCATTGCTAGTGAATGAGACATTTCGTTAAAGAGACAAAGTAAGTTAGGTGGGTTCAGGTCAGGGTTTTATATCAACTTGCCATTTTCCCTGCGTATCCAGGCTGACCAGAAGGTCCACTGTCTCCTTGGGGACCCTTAAAAGCAGAAAAAGTTAACGCCTTCTAACCAAATGAACATACAAAATGACCAACATCGAGAATAAAGACACGTTCATAAAAGTTTATGCGACAAAGATTGTTTCAATGGAGTTCCCGATTTGTTTGTTTGTTTGTTTGTTTTAGCGGTTGTTGTATCTAAATCTTAAAAATGACTGCAAAACAAAAAACAAACAAACAAACAAACAAGAAACAAAACAAAACAAACAAACAAAAAGGTAAAAAAGGTTACCGCCAAACGCTATCAAGTGGAAGGTGTGGATTATCACACTTGAACTATAAAATTACAATTTGCTGTTAACACCTACAATAACGAGCCTTTTGGTAATATATACAATTGTATAACGCTGTGTACCATTCACATCTTAAAAGAGCGAAAGCTCTTTCCACTTTATCTGCTTTTCTAATAATTACGACTCAACGATGATAATCAAGAAACAAGGTGACGTTATCAGCCAATTAAAAAAAAATTGACAAATGAAAACACATACCGCATCTCCGTTTTCTCCAGGAGTACCAGCTTCACCCTGCACACCAGGGCCTCCCTGAAATAAAGAGACAACAGCTAAGCAAGAGCGGAATTCCACTCTAATAACTTAAATAACGTTTAGTAAACTGACAAGCACGCTCTGATTGGTTCATGGGGGACAGTCGACTAACATAAAGGGTAGACAAACCTTTGGATTTATCAACTGAGTTGATAAGGTAAATTGGCCACCGTAAAGAAATTGAAAGCTGACGTTTCGAGCATTGGCCTTTCGTCAGAGCAAATCATTCGTTTTTGATCAAGGGTTAGCCTTCGCTCTGACGAAGGGCTAACGCTCGAAACCTCAGCTATCAATTTCTTTACGGTAGCCAATTAACCTTATCAACTCAGTTGATAACGAAAATTCAAAGTTGTGTGTTTCATTTCCCCACCGACGCAGCACCATAGGTTTTCGTAACTAAACACCTTGTTTGTAAATAAAGGGTAGTTTTACTTTGGCTTCATTACCGTGAAACAACTACGAGTACTAGTACTGCTTCCTTAATGGGATGAGAGGCGTTGTAAGCAGTTGGCTGGTACCCATTGATACATCTGGGTAGAGATAGAATTGATGAACATTGATGAAAATGTTTTCCTTTTCGTTTACAAATTAGGCGACTTACTGCAGACCCAGGAAGTCCAACTTCTCCCTTTCCACCAGGTTCGCCGCTCCCACCCTACAAAACAAAAATTACCAAATGTCATTGCTTGTCAAAATGGTATTTCATGTCATCGCGAGAACATGCTTTCAGGATACCTGCTGCCCGTCAGAACCACGTTTACCGCTCTTGCCATCTGGACCTGCCTCTCCCTATTAGCACAAAAAGAAAAAGAATAACAATTAACAAAACCTTGGGTTTACAATACCCACATGACAGAGTCAGTTGGCGATTAAGATATGACCAAATTGTGTTTTGTTCTCTTCAACCACGGGAAGTGCTCTTTCCGTCAAGAAACACGTGACGATTGTTTGGTTCACATACAGGATTGGTTCGCATAGCGGGCAATAGCAAGCTTAAAATACCTTAAACCCCAATTTTACGATACGGAAAATTTGATTTCGCGTTCAATTAATCCCTCCTCAATACGAATATGATAATAATGAAAGATCATGACTAGTGGATATTAATAAGTTCGCCATCGGCCTGGAACCTCATCACGGCCTAGATGAGACCACCGACGGCGCCATGAGTTTAGATGGAACTCTAATTTGCAAGGAGTGATCTAGAAATCGGTATCTGGGTGTCGTCGTGAATAAGAAACAGATCTTGTTGTAACATAGTTACAACATTTTGACGATATCTGCATGACAACAGAAGGGCAAAGCATACTATTCCTCCTTTAGCTCCTGCTAGTCCAACAGCGCCCGAAGGTCCAGCGATACCCTAAGGGAAAAGAAAAGCAAGAAACACGGTTAATCTTTAATACCCATATCTGACGAACCAGCAACAGCCTGTAACGTCTTACAGGTTCCTGTAGAAATATGTGGACACTAAATGTCGTTTTAAAAAGGACAGTTTTTTAAATAAATGAAAAGCACCTACAGTTCTCCCTCGAGATCCTTGGATACCGCCTTCACCAGGAATTCCTGGGGAACCCTGCCGAAGATGTTGTAACAAGAACTTCAATGAAAGTTATCATTTCATATAAATATAAATCAGTAAATAGATAACTCTCAACATCCACCATTTAAATTCCGTTAAATTTTGTAAAAATCCTAAGAAAATAAACATCCTACTTATTTGCATGCATAGCGATGGTATATACATGTATAGTATAAAATTTTAACTAGAAATAATCATAGTTCTTTTTCACGTACATTTTCACCCAGTTTCCCCTGGTCTCCGCGTTCTCCAGCTCTTCCTGGCGCTCCCTATAGTAGGACCAAAAAGAAAAGATATTACACACAGAACACGATTGGCTCTCATTCGTTTATACGCTATTCTCATCGCGACAAACTGATCGTAAAAAAATATAATTGAAATACAGCCTAGATTCGGAAAAAGTAGGTAAGCCCTCCAAAAATAAGACACGATCACTGATCGACTACTTTCTTTTTTGAATTTTCCGCACGTTATTGTGTTGGATTGTATAACGTTGTCCAGTTGATTATACATAGAAGAGCTCCAGCACCCTATAATACCGACAACCTTATACGATTAAATATAGGTATTTTTATTTCCCTGACCTGTAGTTTAGGCTAACAAATTTCAACAAATATCGTCAAGTTAGGAATTCAAAGCTAATTTTTGGGTACGTAGTTGATTGAATATTTACCTGGTCGCCAGCCTCCCCATTCACACCAGAGTTACCTAACTTTCCCTGGAAAAATACAAACAAACACACAAGCAAATAATTATTAGGATTTTTTTTCTGTCCCACTCAACAGGATAACAATAACATAATGCTGGCTGGAGGGAAAGTAACTGCATCAGAACAACAACAACAAAACAACTGTTAAAATTGTGTAGTTTTCGGAAATTGGTGGAGTCGCCGCAAAACAGCAGACACATTTGTACTCGGGTCCAATTTTAATACCATTATACCGCAGATCGTTGGTCTACCTACCCTGTTGAGAGCAGCATATTAATATCATAAATTTAACTTACCCTTTTTCCAGGTCTTCCGTCTGATCCGGAGCTACCTTTTGGACCCTGAAAACAAACATACATACATACTTTATTGACTTTCCCCAAAGGGGCTTTTCAAAGACAATATTCCTATAATATTTACACTATTTAATTACACTAAGTAAACATTTAATTACATTAAATTACAAAACACTAATATTACACAAATATTAAATTATAAAAAAAAACAACAACAACAACAAACAAACAAAAACAAGCAAACACAAAAGTCATTAAGAATCCGTTCGATAAGACCTTTATGGAGTTCACGTTTTGCAAAGGGTGAGAATACTTAAAGAATGAGAGATTAGGGAGGAGGGTAGTAATAAGATAAAAGGTCTGTATTACATGTCCTTTGTCAGCTAGTTTTAGTATTATTTGGAGAAGCCGAAAGACGACTTAGCATCAATAGAAACCTAAACATACATGTCCAAATATTAGTACACTGCAACTATTGAATGCGTCCATGCCGTATGGCAACGGTGAAAATGCATGTGGATTGCTTATCTTTCTCTTCCTGTGAAGCAGCATGTCCGCGTCATTTAGCCCCTTTAAGTCAAAATGTACATTTACTATGTCTATTTGCTTTTCTATTCTAAACTGACGTGCCAAAACGCAGGTTACTTTTATCGTCACGTGACATCAGACCTCTAATCTTTCAGCTTTAAAAGTAATGTTAGCTTAGTCTTCGGAATTGTAGCGACTTTTAAACTTCTTCCGTTAGTTACCAAAACATAGGCTGATTCTCCTTAATATAAAACCTTACCCAACTACGCTTGTCTAGGTCCATACACATGTATTAAGCCACTCAACACGTTATTATCCCAAACTAAAACCATTGCAAAACGGAAAGGATGACCGAGCGTTAAATTAGGAGCGACCCAGATTTAATTTATTATATTACTAAGAAAATTCAATAACAATAACGGTACCCGTCGGCCGCTGAACCCTGCAGAACCGCCACCGCCAGCAGCTCCTTTAGAACCCTACAATGCAAAGGGTATGTAAAGTGAATACCGTAAAATTCAAGTTACAAGTTGCCTTTCAACTCACCAATAATATCTCACAAACCCATGAGTCCTGTTGGCTAATTATAGTACAACGCTAAATTTTGGCGTGCCCCCATTGGTTCAAATCGATCACGTGACGTAACAGTGTCTCTCCTCAGCGCGCGCCTATCAGTGCATGGTGCCTGTTTTTGGCCTTTTTTGCTCAAAATTTAGCGTTGTACAATAAAAACAAAATAGTCGTTATGTCTCAGGCCCTGTGTGTGATAGGTTCCTTAGGAACTTATTTGTTGTGAACTTCAAATTTCCTCGGGCAACCTATCACACGATAGTGCCTTTGACAGAAGAACTTTATTGTTTAAATAGAAACTGCAGGATATAGACGTTTAGTCGACTATTTCTCTATTTCTATTCGACCATTTCCACCTGGTTACCTATTGTGTTTCCTTGATTGAGAGCACCCTTCATTATCTCGGCTGTAAAGTGAACTAGTTTAAAAGCCCTAAGGATGTATGCCACCCTTGCCAACCACTTCACAGTTCCACAAGGCAGGTTGTCTTTGTACAAGAGGAAGAGAGAGTGTTGATGGAGAAACGCAACCAAAACAGCTGTTAAGTGCGACCTACCATTTCTCCCATTTCGCCATCTGATCCAGGGGGACCTGGGTTTCCCTGAATGCCCTAAAAACAACGTTGGTAAACAGTTCGTTAACCCCTGTCATATACACTGAAAAGGGTAGGGCTAGGGTTAAACCAATAAGGATTAGGAGATTTAGAGCTGATAACATAGAAACGAATGGAATAGTATTGTTCACTCTACTATGTACACACGAACAGTGTTTTATATATTACCTCAGCACCTCGAGGGCCCTGATCACCTTGTCCGCCCACAAGCCCTGCTTCTCCCTAATTTAAGCAGAGTAATAAGGTCAATCCCAAAAACACATCAACACAAGATTGGTCACACTTGGGACAACCTCTTCGTGTTTTACCTTCTCTCCATTCTGTCCCTTTTCTCCCTCTCTTCCACGTTTTCCAGCATACCCCTACAGTGACAACAGTGACTTAAGTTAAAACAGTGTTGTGACTGCGTAACAAAACAGTGCTTTTACTTATTTTCAGTTAAATTGCGCACTCCTTAACCCTTTAAGCCCTCAGATGAAAATTCATATTCTCCTTACTGTTCTCTATACATTTCTTGTGGAACTAGTAAGGAGAATTTGTCTAAACATCTAGGCATCTTATCCTTGGAGATCACTTCCTTTATTCTCATCACTTGAATGTTTGAATACGTGGTGACGATGTAAAGAGAATTTTCATTTTCGTCACTGTTAGGGCTTAAAGGGTTGAATCAGGTTTTCGACTTACCTGTTCTCCCTTCTTACCACCAGGACCAACACTACCACGTTTTCCAGGAAGGCCCTGAAATATTAAGTAAACAAACAAATAAATAATGTTATATAAAATAAACAAACGAACTAACAAGTGAATAAAAAAGGCTGATAAATCCGAAAATAACGATGTCTAGCTGCCTCTTTCTATCGCTACTTCCGGGTATCAAAACGTGCACCGTGTACGAGGCTGATCGGTCTGAGTTAAATGGTGCAAAATATGAAAACAAACTTAATACACACATGCATGCATGTTGTTTTTTTCTGTTAAAGGTAATGATTTTTCTCGACGAAATAAAACTCTGTCCTTCGCAGACATACACTATACATTGCACTAACATTAGACAGGCGACTGTGTTAGATTTACACGATATCTGCGGGGGGCTCAGTTATCATGTCTGAGGTCGTCATCTTCAGGCGGTCGCTACTTTTGGGATCTGGTTTTTACCGTCAAATTTTATCGCTACTTTCGAGGGTCGGTAATAAAGGGTTCTTTCCTTTCGGATCTTTACGGTACTTTGACTTGGTAGAAATTCCTGCAACATCCTCAACCTACCATCACAGACATGCAACAGACATGCAACATCCTTAACCTACCATCACAGACATGCAACAGACATGCAACATCCTTAACATGCAACAGACATGCAACATCCTCAACCTACCATCACAGACATGCAACAGACATGCAACATCCTTAACCTACCATCACAGACATGTAAACCGTTACTTTGCACAATAGTCAGCGTCTTTGTTTCGAGAAAAAAAGGGATTGATGCATAGCGTAGAGATACAATTTTCAACGCTGATAATTTACTGGAAGAACCATTAAACAATTCAATTCATTTCTTAAACAAAGGCATTGCTTTTGTTAAATCTCAGATACAGCATTCGCATTTTAATTAGGGTTGCGTTTCATCTGCTCCAGTCATTAAACGCATAATATGGCAAATTGGAAACACTACGGTTTTACCATTCCACCATCCTCTCCTGGTGTTCCGTCTTCTCCCTTTCCTCCCTGTTACAAAACAGAAATAATTGAGAATAAGTATATTCACTCGAATTGTCCTTTGTCTTAACTAACATCAAAATTATCATTATCACCACCACCACCACCACTGTCATCGTTGTCATCATCATCATCATCATCATCATCATCATCATCATCATCATCATCATCATCATCATCATCGTCGTCGTCGTTGTCGTCATTATCATCGTCGTCGTCGTCGTTGTCGTCGTCGTTGTCATCGTCGTTATCATCATCACTATCATCGTCGTTTTCGTCACCATCATCATTTATTTTGCAGCGCGATTCAATTAAGAACCCTAACAGACGCTATGCACGAAAAGAGGTTAAAATAATATAACAAAACAAAATTAATTACTTGTTCCTTTAGGCTCATTTATAACTTAAGAAAACTATTAAATACAAAAAACCCTCAAATAAAAGCCAACGTGCAGGCTACATACTAGTATTAACAAACCGGGTTTAGTGAGACTGTCACGAGCTGTTTACTTGCTTCAAAATAAACCGCAATTTATTAACATGTTAACTCTCCCTCGCTCTATTAGAGAAAACCCGGGTCTGTTTTTCACTGCTCGTATTACAATCTTGGGCATTTATAAAAATGCCTTACCTCGCCTCCTGGTAATCCTCCCTTTCCGCCCGGTCCAGGTCGCCCTTCAGGACCCTAGCCAAGTAAAATGGAATCACAGAAACAACTGTCACCAATTAAAGGCCACATTGCAAACAAGAAAATTGCAGTGTGTTTCTTCCCATGACTACTAAAATGTTGCCATGGCAACATCGCAGTATGTGTTACTGTTTGTCTTCCTCAAGGTCTATTACTTGTACCAAATTTCAGTTACACTGCCTCAATGTTTCCAGAGATATTCTTGATCTTGGGATTTCTTACTAGTTATGACGTCATCAGTTGTCTGCTTTTGTCTTTAGGACTAGAGAAGATATTACCCGACGCCATCCTTTTTCTTTTTGAAAGACCTTTCAAAAGAGCTTATCTTAATTTTTACTTCGTAGTTTCTTGTCTTCATCAGGTGGAGGGGTCCAGCTGACCTCTCAACTGACAACATTACAAGACGAACACAATCCAGTATCATAAATGCCACTATTTTAGTTCTTTTCACTGGAAAAAATCCAAACTAGGCGCGACGTCTGATAAGGTAGTCCAGTTTTCCCGGTTGATTTTTTCACGATGTCATGATGAGTAACAAACCCAGCCCGCTTTGAGGACCACATCGACTTGAAATAAGAACTGCATCAACTTCAAATGGAAATCGTTCTTCCTGAATGGAAATATCTGGATTGTTTAGTAAGTGGTAAACAAGCAATCTGTCCTGATGTTAATTCGCAAAAATCTTACTGGTGTTTGTAGGCATCACTCATATCTGACTAGAAGTGATAGTCGTTAAAGTGAATGTTTAAAATACTTAGCTGCCTACGTCGGAAAGAGAAATAGAAACTAACCGGCGCATTTTTTATATTCTTCACAAAACCTTAAGTTTGAGAATAGTTAGGCAGCAGCATGCCCGTATAGTTACTGCATTTGTCCATGCCAAGCGCCTGGCAATTCTAAGCTTAAAAACAATAAACAATCAAAAGATGCTTCTCAATGGCAAGTGCAACAACGTGCTACAAATAAATCCAATCTTTTTAATTTTGCCTAAGAAATGCGTAAAAAGAAGACTGAGCAAAGATCTAGAATTGTATAAGAAGGATAGTGTAAGTGAAATTAATGATAAGGCTGTTGTTTTCCTAATTAAACGGTTTGTTTACTGGTAATCTCGTTACCCTTGCCCTCTTGGTCGCGTAAGGTCAAGAAATTTTTCTGTTCGTAACGGTCTCTTTTGTTCAAACTGAAACGGATACAGATTGTGTAGATCATGTCACATAAATGTCAAGTTAAGCCTTTCTTTTCATCGACAGAAAATTTTCAGATGGATAGTTTGATTTAAATGTCATCTGCCTCTCATTAAAGAAAAAGAAAACGAAAACGAAGTCCATCTTACCCTTTCCCCAGCTATTCCTTGTGGACCTCGTAAACCTACGTCTCCCTGCGAGAACAGATCAAGCGAGTATGGAATATGGCTAAAATTCAAAATAAATTTTCAATTACACGATAAAACATGTCCAGTAAAACCAAAAACAACAGAACACACATTACCACATCACCACGGCCACCTCTAGGCCCTCTTTGACCACGCCTTCCTTTTACGCCCTACCCAAAAGGAACATTAAGTTAAGTAAATATAACAACGCCAGCCATTCATTGGTATTCTAATTGGCTGATTGATTGATATATTTTTGATATTTTCCCGATATATGTTACATTTCTGTTGCTGAGACGATCACTCTCGAAATTTCAGTGTGTATACTGACATAATTTTGACGGTTAAGTTTGCCGTGATAAGTTGTCTTAACTAATTAGCACTGTCTTTAATAAGTGTAAAGAAGATCCTCGCAGTTATTAACGCAACTTATGCAGTTGCGAAAAGAAAGCCTGAAAAAATCAGGGCAGGGTTCGAATCCCGGCAAGCCTGATTTTTTCAGGCTTTCTTTTCGCAACTGCATAAGCTGCGTTAATAACTGCGAGGATCTTCTTTACACTTATTTCTTTATATCGCAGTTCAAATATATGAGTTTCATATATTCATAATTTAGCACTGTCTTTGTTGTTAGTTTTTGTAGGATAGTATCGCATTTGCTTACAGAAATTCCTTGAGCTCCGTTGAGGCCACCAGGTCCCTCGCCACCACGCGCTCCCTGTAACACGATAACAAACAACGTTTTCATTGACGTGTTAACGAAAAAGTTTCTAGGATTGATTAGAATGTAGCATTTGTAGGATTCGATTGTTCATCTAACTGCAATTTTCACACACGCAAAAGTTCCTATACTTTTTGCCAATCTGTGGCCTGATAATTTCAATTTAAAAATTTCTGAAAGCTTTTGATGCACACAATTCACATTTTAACATTTTTAGCGGGAAACACGACGTACCAGACCAACTTTTTGGTGCGCAGTACTATTGTTCTGTTTGTCAGTTCGGCTTTTATTTTCTATGTTTTTGTAGGTCTGTTCAGTGGCCGTTTGATAGTCCTTTCTTGATCTGGAAAACATTTCACCCACACGTTGAAGACAAGAAAGAAGTTCTCGCCTTTCTGTGCGTAACTCTTTTTAAATGTACCTGATCTCTTGTTCAGGCACCTTTTAACAGATGTTCGTTAGGAGCATCAGCTGGTTATCAAAAACAACTGGTGTCTCCAATGGTAATGACACACAAACCTTACAAGGACCGTGGTCCTTGTGCGCCCGTACTGGTTTTGGCCGGCATGGACGTTAATGGGTTAAGAAAT
>Ga0126336_10001288_pt1 | contig 12722 bp, 17 predicted proteins | sample SidCmetagenome_FD_92530 | JGI IMG/M metagenome (GOLD analysis project Ga0126336, IMG submission 92530) | Coral microbial communities from El Islote,Puerto Morelos, Mexico - Siderastrea C C metagenome | ecosystem: Host-associated > Invertebrates > Cnidaria > Coral | place: El Islote,Puerto... | reverse complement strand
CGACACGAATTCTTCGATGTAATCGTCGTCCTCCAATTCGCTGGTAAACTCTCCGAGGTAATCTCCCAAGAGAGGGCTGGGTTGTCCCGGTTCCTCCTCCAGGTAAATGACCGAGTCGGTGTCATAGTAGAGTACGCGCTCACCCAAGAGTTGGAGGGCTTCGTAGAGACGATCACGTGCCCAAGAGGTGGTGAAAGAGGCTACGAAGACGTTCAGGTTGGGAGACACGGGGATGTCTTCGTCTTGATACTGATAGTGCACTTCCACCATGTGGTCGTTGATGACGGACACGTGACGCACCTCTAAGGTATCGGTATAAAGGAAACGGTGAAAGGCTTGGGGGTCGTCAAATTCTTGGACTTGGGTCTTGTTGAGACGTTGCCCGAACTTGCCCCACATGGAATTGAGTATCAGAGTGCGCAGACCTTTATTCTCCTCGAGCTTGTGGTACTCCAATTGGATGCCCTCGTGCTCGTAGTACTCGCAGATGTACTGCTGGCGTTTGGTTTCGTCATCACCCGCCCATTGGGCCCACCCACTGGCTTCTTGCTTGATTTTCAGCCAGGTGTTGACGTAGTCTTGGAAGAACCCCTCACAGGTTTGGTCAAAATGCCACACTTCGTAGATGTACTGGATTTCGTAGCCCAACTCAACATCTTTTTGCAGATCGGGGGTGCACCACGTCCCGGTCAGGGCGCGTTGCTCGTTGGAGTGTGCGCACTGGCAAGATCTCTCCAAGGGAGGTTTGGCCATTTCTTCTTTGACACAACTGGCACAGAGAGGAAAGGTGAGTTGACCGGCGTGACGGTAAGGCAGCACGGGATGGTACAGTTCACGCGGGGGCAGGACTCGGCATTGGATGACACCAAAGTAAATGCTTATGTCCGTGTGACCCGGTTGCGAGATGAGGCGAGGATACCCTTTGGGGTAAACGCAGGTCTTGTTGACGCAAGGGTACAAGGAAGTGTAATCGATGTAGTGGATCTTTTGACCCGGGGTCACGCGATGGTACAGTTTGACGGCATTAGTGCATCCACCGCAGAAGGTGTCACGCGGGTTGAGAGGGTCCACGAATTCAAGGGAGTCCACGTACGTTTGGATGTCGGGAGGTTTGTTTGAGACGGGTCCACTCACATTCCCACAATTCAATGACATTGTACCCTAGCGCCTGAAGCAGGTTGAATTTTGTTGGCTCTTCTCGTACACATCCTGCATGGTACGATCACAGAGACGCAAATGTTTTTCCTTACGTGTGGGATAATACTGGGGGCACCCGTGCCAAAAGCACCCGTGGAATTCGTAGACGGTGTTGGTGTCTTGACAGTACCCATCCACGAAGAAACCCACGGCGGGTAGACGATACTCGCCGGCATTGCCCGCGTGTTGAACGTAATGGCGCAGACTGGGATGCGTGTGGTCTGGGTGGACGCTGGCCATGAGGTGGTTGTGAGCTTCCAGACCTTCAGGGCTGAGTTGCTCCAAGACTTGCAGGATCTGTTGGCGCTGTTGGTGATCGCACCAGGTTAACCATTTGAGGGCTACCCGTGATTGGTTGACACGGTTGCGCCATCCGTTTACGGGTTCACTGGCAATGCTGTTGGGAATCATATGGTTCATGCGCAGATCCCGGTTACAGGCCGAGGCGATGGTGATGTGTTCAAACGGGTTGAATCCCGCTTTGGCTTCAAACAAACGTTTGAAAGTCAGACACCCTTCTTTCAAGAGGCGAACGTCTGATTCGCAGTAGGCCACCAATTTTTTTGGAAATCAAACCCCTCCTTGTCTCGTTGCTCCTTATGCCATTTTTCCAAGGCTTGGCGTGCTTTGGGGGACATGGTTTCGGGCATGTAGTAGTCGATGGCCGGGACGGGTCCCACGTAGGTTTGGTGTTCGGGGATGTTGAATTGGTGGGGGAAGTAACCCTTTCTCAGTTCGGTCAGCCCGAAGGTTTTGGGAAAGGCTGAGAGGGGCATCTGGAAGAAGCTGAGAGAATCGATGAAACGAATGCGATCGTGTTTGACTTCTAAGAGTTTGCACCCGTTACGGAGTTGTTTCACTGTTTGGTTGTCGGCATGGTATTGGTGGATGACAAAGTACCCATCGTACCCTGGAAATTGTGAGCGATGACGTTGACTTGACGGGTGTCGTTCTGCGTGAGGGTATCCAACCATTCGAGAAAATCTCGGATACAGTGTTCTCCTTGGAAACGAAAGGGTCGATCGTCGTCTTCGGTTTCGGCCACGACCAGTTTGGCCACGTGCTGTTCTTGGGGTTGCATGGCCTCGATGTCAAAAAACACGTGAAGGGGTGGCATGTCATCCTCGTCGTATTCGTCCACGTCTTCCTCCTCTTCCTCCTCCATCTCATTGGCTCGCAAGGTTTGAAGACCTGCGGCAGCACCCCGTTTGGTGCGAGGACCTCCTTGACGGGAGCGTTTGCGTTTCTTCTTCTGCTCTTGGAATTCTTGAGGGGTGAGGGCTCTCTGAATGTAGCAGCGATGGGTGTGGGCGTCCACGTACTCGTGGCAGGAAGGAAACAATCCACGTACCCGCATTGATGACGTTGATTATCTTTGAGCCCCACTTCCAGTTTGAGACAGGTAGGACATCGGTGTCGACGAAAGCAGATGGTGTACAGATGGCAGGGCGCGGGTTTTCCCGTATGGTCTTTGACCAGATGCATTTGGAAGCAGGTGTCACCGAAAAAGTCGCGATGACAATCACCACAACGTTGAGTGGCTTTGAGACCCCGGGGGTAAGCGTGAAGGAAATCGGGACACTCTTTTTGGCAACAGGCGCGGAACTGGACTTTTTTGAGGTTGTTTGGACATCGATGACGTCCCGCATGGTCATAGGGTTTCCAACAGTGGGCACACACGTAACTGGACCCGAAATACCCAGAGAGACGGGTGATGACATCGTAATGGTCTTTCTGATGGAGCAGGATCAATTGTTTGGGTTGGGTGGGTCCAAAAGTGGTTATGTGGAAGGAGCGGTCTGCATCCACCAAGAAGAACTGGTAGTCGTAGAGGGAGGGGGCGGCACTGAACTTGATCAACTCGTCGTAGCTGCAAGGACCCAAGGGAACGTCGGCTTCGTGATGGAGTAGCAAAGTTAGTTCTTTTTGGAGTTTGCCTCCTTGTCGAATGGAGTTCCATTTAGGGTGTTGGTCTACCTTGGCTTTGGCGGTGGCCAAGGCCCTTGCACAACATAGGTCATCGTCATTTTGGATGCGGATGACGGATTGTTTCTTGGCCGTTAACGTTTGGAGAGGTTGATGACCCGGTTTGGTATGGCGTTTTCGTCCACTTCCCCGAGGAGCATGATGGACTTGGGTGATGGACGATTGAAACGAATCGTCCATTTCAAATTGTTCGTTGCTGTTGAGGGCTTGAGCCAATCGATTGAAAAGGGCCTCCAACCGGGCTCCTCCTTCTCGCCATTCCCCGGCGCGTAATCCCCACCCTTGAAAATTACTGGTGAGACGGTTGGAACTGAGGGTGAAATAGAGACGGTCTTGATCGTGCAGGTTGGGCGTGGTGGTTAACACGCGATCCACGGCCCGTTTTAATCCACCTTGGAGAGCTCGTACTACGTGTGGACTGTCGACAAAGTTCCCCGTTTGACGTAAGCGGGTATTGAAATGACGTTCGCGCACCCCCATTCGACGACTCTGTCGATCCACAAAGGGTTCGAGATCAAATTCAAAAGTTCCCACGGGCATTTGTGGATCCAGGTCTCCTCCACTTTGTTGAAGGAGTCGGGTTTGAAAAGCCCGTTTTCGTTCGAATCGATCCATGGCGTTATTACAGAGTTCATCATCGTCACTCTCTCCCACAACTTCATGGCATGACAAAGGTTCTTCTTGTTGTTCATCATCTCCCACGACTTCATGGCATGACAAAGGTTCTTCTTGTTCATCATCTCCAACGACTTCATGGCATGACAAAAGGTCTTCTTCTTGTTCAGAGTCGGACATGTGCAGACCCAGCAAAGCCAAGGTGTCCTCGAGGGGAAGGCCACTAGGACCCGCTTCTTGATCGTCTTGGTTGGAGGACATGGTCAGAGCAGATGAAACAACGTTGAGGTAGGTACCCATTTTTATAGAGAAAAAAGGTCACGTGGGATGGGTGGAGGACCAATGACAAAACAGGGCACGTGATGCTTTTTGGAGGGGTGGGGAAGGGGTGTGGGGACCCCCCTCCCCCTCGGTAGTTTCCCACCACTCTTTGCGGGGAAAGAAGAAGAGAGACTATAAAAAAGATCGAACGTCGGGGGTGTTTCATGCGATCATGAATCCAACATTGAAACGAGAGCAAGACGAGTTATTAGCTGAATTCGAAGCCTTTGCGCTAGATGTAGAAGTAGAGCAGATATTGAAAGACGTGAACAGCACCTGTGTGAAAGACGATAGTGTGGACCAGTTTACTCAACAGTTGGAGCAAAGAGATCGACAGAAACACGTGGCCCAGTTAGAAAGAGAGGCATGGGTCCAACAGCAGTGGTCGCCCGGTCACTATCCGCAACTGACCTGCGATTGGTTCGTCGAAGGCCTCGACTGTTGCTGTGACTATTGGCGGTACCAAAAAACCAAGAGGCCCAGAGCTCCATCATCACCGCGACCCAGAAAATGTCAGAAGAAGAACTAGTGAAAGAACAACTGGCAAAGATCCAGGAATGCCTGGCCCGACGACGTGCTCGGAACACTAAAAAAAAAGCCAGGTACCGAGCCAAGTACCCGGAGAAAGTGGCAATCATCAAGAAAAGATACCGGGAAAAGAACCGGGAGAAAATTGCCGAGGCCCGAAAACGATACAATGAAACCCATCGGGAACAAGTCATAGCAACTCAAAGACGATATTGGGCGAACCATCGAGAACAATGCAATGAGAAACAAAGACAAAAGTACAAAACAGAAAAATACCGGGCGTATCGAAGACAATATTATGCGAAAAAAAGAAATAGAGAAAAAGAGAACTGAGGAGAAATTGAAAGCTTTAGGACCTCTCAAACTGACGGTCACTCTCACCGATTATTTGAAATCTCCTTCTGCAGACTTACGCACCCCGGTGGTCACCTACTTTGAATCGTTTTGTCAAACCCTCGAGGCTGAAGAAGACAGCGTGACTACGTACTTTGAATCGTTTTGCCAAACCCTTGATGCCGAAGGAGACACGGATTCCTTGACGATGACCAATCTTGATTCGGGTGAAACCAGTCCCATGGATCAACATGTGAGGGACAAGGATGTCGACCCCTGGCTCGATGATTTGTTGGAGGACTTGGAGGACTTGGAAAACACGGTGGATGTCCATGACTTGTTGGAGGACATGACCCCCCAGGATTGGGAACATGTAGTCGATGATGTGTTGGATCAGTTTGATCTGGATCTTCTTTGAAAAAGACAGCACCGAACATTTTTTAAAAAACAACAACTGTAAAAAGTGTTTGCCATTAAATTTACAATTTGAAACGTTTATTGGCTTGCATGATTCTTTTGACAATTCGTTCCGCCCTGGTTTTCTTGACGGGTAACCGATCGATGGCTTGAATCATCTTGGTATCGGCTTTCCACTTGTCTTGCAAATTCCGAGCATGACTGTAATCGATGTCGTGTTGTTTGGCAATCTTGTCCAATCGATTGATGCCGGGATCTCCCCGTTTAAGACGTTTGGCCAGTTTCATCCCGGGTCCCATGTACTGATAGCCGGGCCAATGAAATTCCATGCCGGTTTTAGCCAACCATTTTTGAAGGTCCACACCCCATCCTTGTTGTGTTCTCTTCCTTTTGATTCCCTTTCTCCTCGTGGGGGTGGGTCTTTTTCTTTTCTGACCACGGGTTTTCATCTGGTCACTGTCGTAATTCAAGCGACGTCTCAACCTTTTGCCTTGGGCCCAATCTTCCCACCCGGGCAAGGGTTTCAATTGTTCCACTTCTCGAGTAGGCCCTTTGCCTTTACCCCAAGGACTCTCGGCTAACCTTTTTTCCAGGGTCTTGCGCCGTTCTCGAATGGCTTCTAAACGACTATGGATATCCGTGTCTCCTCGACTGGTGGAAGGACTCCCTTTCTTGATAATGGGAATTTGGCTGGTGGAGGCCGCCTTGCCTTTCTTCACGGAAGGAGTGATGTCTGGTTTGGGGGTCGACGGACTGCCTTTTATCATGCGTTTCAACCATTGTTCCATGGGACCCGTCACCAAATCCCCTTCTTCCTCTTCTCCTTCCTCTCAAGGCGGTCCACCCGGGGCACCCACACCGGCACCTCAGGAAATTGACGGATGCGTTTGGTTAACTTGGTTAATTCTTGACTCAACGGTTTGGTTTTGGCATTGACCAGAGCCGGAGGTAATTGGGGGTCGGCTAACAACAGATGTTTTTTAGACGCTAACGTCGCTGCTTTGTTCAACAAGGCATTTTCCGTTAATTCCCCTTTGTAATATTGAATGAGTTGATCCAATTCCTTTTGTGGAATCATGTACACCTCTTCCATGATGGTTGGTTGCTGCACTCGGGGCAAAGTTCTCCGTCTTCCAACTGACGACAACTCTCACAAAGCAAACTGGTCAACATATGTCTATACTCCCGATACAACAGGTGATATTTATGCTTCCAATAAGAACATTGGTCTTTCCACTTCTCTGTGGCTCGATTAGCGTCTTGTAAAAGACTCACCCACGTGGGAAGAGTTAGCGGGGTGGTCGAGCACATTGACATAACACGTTGTGAAGGCCTTGAAACAACCCTCGACCTTTTTGCTTGATCAACCACTGACGACGTTTTTTCACCTAATGTTGACGACGACCCAGGTCGCGTAGCACCTTTTTATAGGGTCGAAGCTGCGCCATGATGGGGGGTGTGACCGGAATGTTGTTTTTTAACAGGTTCAATACCAGTTCACTCACAGCATTGACTTGATCGGCATTGGCGTGTTGTAAAAGGTCTTGACGTTTGAATCGATTGGCTTCTTTTAACACTGACCGTAAAAACGGCAATTGACGTCGAAGACGTTTCATACTGCCCACGGTCTTCGTCTGAAATTAGAAACAGCACCTCCAACACCCAGCGCTCCCATTCTTTTATAGCGCTTACTCTTGCCCAGTTTGATTCCAAGTTTCGCGGCACCTTTCAGTAAAGAAAGAATACTTCCACCCACATTCACGGGACCACGACGTTTTCTTCTTTTTCTAGGCGTTTGCTTCATTTTTTTTTCACCGGCGACCACGACGACGATGACGTTGTTTGGCTTTTTGGATAGTGCTTTTTATACGTTTGTCCGTTTCTAGAGTCACGGCTTTCCCCAACCCCACCAGCGCTGGGACCATCAGGTTCAAAAAACCCCCTTTTTGACGAGCACGTCGTGACCGTCGTCGTTTCCTTCTCCTCACGGATACCACTGGTGCGGCAACACACGCTGAAGGGCTTTGTTTTGCTTGATGAGGTCACGCGTCTCTTTATAGCCTTGACGGGTATTGCGTTTCAAATCTTGCCACCCGCCACTTCCTTTTTGTGGTCGTCGTCGTTTCGTTCCTCTTTTTCTTCTTCTTCTTCTTCTTCTTCTTCTTCTGACGACCATGGTTCTGAATACAGGAGCGTGGGGCTGGGAGGGGTCCGCTTATTATCCTTTTCCGTCCAATAACTTGTCGACATCAAGGGACAATGACAACCGTCCACGTAGCATTGTGCTTCCACGGGTTGGTAAACAAATTGACGGTGGTAGTCTTGCACACACCCTTTGGGTAACGGGGGTGTGAAATTAATGATGGTATCATCCAACGTTTGCATCTTGATCAAAAACCCTTCCAGTCCCTCGAAGGGAAGGCCACGCACATAGGTTTTCAATTCGAACAAGGCTTTGGCATAGGTGGTAAACGCAAACCGACTCATGTCCACTTTAAACCGGTATTTTTTAAAATCGTTCCATCCTTTAACCACCGTGCCCACCGCGGCCAAACAGGCTACCAACGTGCTGTTTTCCAAAATGGGCCCTGCAATCATGCCCGCGGCCATCAACAGTAGGGCCAGGCCATTGATCAAGGCCTTGCAAAGCTTGAAATGATTCAGCATTTTTCGATAACACCACCATTGTTTGTGGTGAAAGGCAAACAAAGAATCCATGCGTTGTAACAGTTCCGGTTTGAATTTTAAACCATGGCTTCTGGACACCGGTCCATTCAATAAAGACACGACGGTTTTTTTCTTTTTGGGGGGGAGCCATCTCCTCACGACGAATATCGGGACGAAGTGCTTTGCACGAAGAAGAAGAAGAAGAAGAAGAACCTTTATTGATTTATACCGCTCAGGGTAGCCCCTTCAGATGCAAAAAGTTGTCTGTTATCAATGGGAGCCCTGAGCGCAACAATGTACTAAAGCGCAACAATGCACGTTGGGACGTCCTCCCTGTTTATAGCTGGTCACGATGCTATTGGTCATGGTGACATTGGCAATTTCCCGTCCTTGAGCCAATTGTTCTTGATCTTGTAACAACACACGTAAGCGTCGTTGTAAATCCGCTTGGTTTAACGTTCTAGGGGGTGTTGCTTGTTGTGAGGGACTGGGTGGCGTGCGAGGCAACGAGGGAGAGGGTTGAGGGCGTCGTGGGCGTCGTCCTCGTCCTCGTCCCGGTCTTCCACGGGGGGTACTACGTCGTCCCCCACTTCCGCCACTACCACCACTTCCACCCCCACCAGCTCCGGCGACTGCCAACAATCGTGCGCTCCCCCAACTGGGAGGGGTTCGAACCGACCCCGACGATAAGCGAGGACTCCCGCGATGGGGTGTTCGAGCCCCATCTGTCGAAAGGGTTCTAGACGCTTGACTCCCTACCCGGGCGGGGCCAAAAGCGCTGGGGGATGGGAGAGATTGCGAATACGCGGTCAGGTCATCGACGCCCATTTGATCAAAGGCTTGGTCGATCAAGTTTTGGTCCCCCGTGTCCAAAATCTCTTGCACGGTTTCTGGTGACACTTGGTTTGTGGTGGTCGTGCCTACCCCTGCAGGTGAAACGGTTGCGTAAGCTTGCGGAGGACGTCGGGATCCATCATCATCTGCCATGCTCGGTCTTCTAAGGTCCACACCAGTTCACAAAAATACGTTTCGTTGTAACGAGCGATGAAACGATCAATGGCTCGACCTCGTCGGGTTCGAATCAAATTATATACCTCTCGCATGGCTTGGTCATCCATGTCGTCCAAACGCATGCTATGAACATAATCCCCGACAATTTTTTCCCAACAAATCCAAAACAAAGGGGGAGCCAATCCCTGTAACCTTTGACTGGGTAATCTTTTACTTGACATCCTGATCACTGCGACGTTTTTGATACGTGCGCGTCCATCCTTCGTCTTTTAACAGGTGACTCAACTACCGTTGTTGATCGGAGGACGCCGGGTGTAAATCCAACACCAAATACCCAAAAGGACGGGTCGTGGCCTGATGAAAGGTCTCCAAACTGTCTTTCCAGGTGGTAGGAAACGATTGAAGGAACACGTCGCGCACGCCCAATTGATCCCGCGGGTTCTTGAAAGCCACGATGTAATGAGCATTGCCGGAAATGCTTTTGGCATATTTGCCCACGGGACACATGTCTTGGCACAAGTAAATCACCGTCACGTTTTGATGATGGGAATGTTTGGTAAATAAATCCAACAAGCGTTTATCGTGGCTCCCTTCGTCCATCAAATGAACCAACACTAGAACCCCTTGCCCTTGAGGAAACCATTGCACCAAGGCTTGATGATCGGAAATCCCTTCGTGAAACACGACCCCATGATCTTGCATGGGTTGAAATCGGCCTTGTCACGCGCCATAACAATAATACACCTGGGTCGGAGGGGTTTCAAACAAGTCCTTGTTTTCTAACAAGAGTTTTTCCGTAAACACGGTTTTGCCACACCCCGAAATACACACCTGGAAGGGGTATTAAAGGGAAACGGTTTGCCCGTTTGCATGACCGCCAGACAAAAATGACACACGTTGATCACATTTTCAACCTTTTTATTAACAACAACGTTGATGATAGGGGCTACAACACACTTTGTACCACCTCTTCTCTTGACCCACAATCAACTGTTTGATTCTTTGACCCACTTTATAGTCATTGCTTACATAACCGTCATCGGAAAAGTCATTTAAAAAATCTTGCAACGTCCGTCCACGGACTTTGGCTTTCAAGTACAACAACGCGTAATCTCCACAACTCTTGCTTTAGATGGCTTGCAGGGACTTGCCGTTGGTCACCACATACTTCCAATGGGTCACGATCCAGTCTCTCAACGGGATGGCTTGCTCGTACCTTTCCAACGGCAACGCATAACTGTCCAGGACTTCGCACACGTTTCGATCGGTCCATACAGCTAACCAATGTTGACCGGGTTGATCGTGAGGGTCCGTGTTCACAATGTAGCCTTGAGGTGTTTTCTTGAGGGGGTCTTGGGTAATCGATCACAGGCCACCGTCCCTAAAAATAAGGTTTCAATTGAGGGTCGTCTCGCGCTAAATAATCCAACAGCACATTATTCAAAGCGACTTGTTCCATCTTTTTCTTTAATGCTGGTAAATGTCGTACAACACCGCTCCGTTTGAGTCAATCTCCAGCAAGTTCTCAAATTCTCCATACACGAGCACGGTTATGTTGGTATTGGGAGCGGCTCCAAATTCCAGAGCGAGTTGTAAGTCGCCCGTTTGCTTGGGGTTGAGCCTTTAATTGTCGGCACATCCATTGGCCACATTGTCAAACATGTACAAGCTACAATTTTTACCCTGGCCCAAATCTCCCAGTTCCACCATATTGCCTTTCTTTTTACACCAAGCCCCACTGGCTTGCAGAAAACGGAAGTACCCCAGATTATCTCGGGCAGCTGTGTTGTGTACCAACTGCAGGGTTTCATAAGGGTATTCTTCTCCTCGCACAATCTGTCGAATGGAACTCAGACCAAATTTCTGGAAGCAGAAGGGATCTCGGGTCACATCTCCATTGAAGGCTCGACTGTCCACCAGGGCTGCAATCAAGCGATCGGGCACTCTGTTTTGAAACAGGCTGGGAATGTCAAAGCGGGTCAGGTTGCCTTGCAGGCTGAAGGTACGGATTTCACTGCGGACGGTCGGGTACGTTGCCATTTGTTTGTCATTGTGTCTTTGGACAGACAAACTCCTGTACACGGTTTCATTCAAACGCAGTTGACACAGATGAAAACGCAGCTTCACATCTCCTTCCATCAGTCGTCCGGCCAGAGCCACTCCATTTAGAAACAGGTTAGGGCTGTTGAAATGAAATTTCATCTTGATTTCTACCCCGGGGACCAACACTTTGCCGGTGTGAAACACTTCCAAGTGAGGGGTAAACACCAGACTGTGGGTGACTCCTGGAGAATACTTGCGGGTTTCTGCTACGGACGCGGCCAAGGCCGCTTTGTGATTGGCCCTGAGAGCGGTATAGGCTGCATCAGGCGTGGTACTGTCTATGTTATTAGCCGTCCATTGGGGTGGGAAATCCACTTGATTGAACCAACCTTGAGGTCCCAAGACCGTCTTGCCATCCTCTCGGTCAAAAATCAACAACTCTTCCAGGTAAGCCTTGTAATGATAGGTGTCTGATTGGGGACTGATCAAGGTGCCATTCAACTGCAGGTCAATTTGTTTGATGATGGAATGCGCCAAATTGTTGACGGGCCAAAGTGCCTCAGCAGCCACCAAGTTAGCATTGGTACTCTTTTTCAACCTCAATTCCATGGTAAAGTAACTGCGTCCCAAATCTACATAATCGTCCAACGCCGGAATAATGAATTCCATGGGATTGATGCCGGTGGTGGTGGGTTGAATGGTGACCATGCGATAGGAATTGATGCTAATGTCGGTCGGAGGCACCTTGAAAACTCGCAAAGCCGGGTTGATGGTCCCTTCGGAACGCGCGTGAGCTGGCGCGGCTTCTGCCATTTTAGCGTCTTCTTCTTCGTCGTCTAGATGTAGAGGCACGACGTGGTGTTGGGTTTTTATACCGTCGTCGCCGTGCCAACCGTTGCGCCAAATCAAACCCAGGAATTCTCATCACACTTTGACTCAACCATCCTCCACGTTGTCGTTGTCGTCGTCGTTGCGGGGGTCGTCTCATGAGTTTCCAAAAAGGAAACAGGCCTCCACGTTGAGGTAAACCCCGATCACTGCGAATACGTCGAGGCCACGAATGCACCGGATCCATTTTTCAGACACCAAAAATATCACGGGCTCTTTTGACTTGCTTGGGAAACAACGCACTGGCCACGCGCACGGCTTTTTTCACGTCCTTATTGCCCAAGGCGTTCTTGGCTCGTTTGGTGATTTCCCGTTTGATGACTTCTTCGGCTTTTCGTTTGACGCCACGTGTTAACCCCGTTTCGAATCCACTCAAAATATTACTAGGGAGTTTCAATGGATTTCGGGTCCTTTTAAGGCCTTGGAGACCGCCACGCACGACATCCACCAACAGACCTTTCCCATCATGATCATACCACTCATCCGTGCGAAATTGCGTCAAACTACCCCCTCGCATGTTTTCTTCTTCTTGCTCTTCACCAATGACAAATTTTTTCTGTGCTTCACGTGACCCTTTCTCTCTTTTTATACCGTGGCACCTTTCATCTTAGTTTTTCCGAGTGGCAGCTTCGAAACCTTTTTTGGCCCCGTAGCTAGCGGCACCGCCCACCGCTCCCAAAGCAGCGCCCTTACCAGCGGCTACCAAGGCTGGAATG
>Ga0126336_10001287_pt1 | contig 12723 bp, 14 predicted proteins | sample SidCmetagenome_FD_92530 | JGI IMG/M metagenome (GOLD analysis project Ga0126336, IMG submission 92530) | Coral microbial communities from El Islote,Puerto Morelos, Mexico - Siderastrea C C metagenome | ecosystem: Host-associated > Invertebrates > Cnidaria > Coral | place: El Islote,Puerto... | reverse complement strand
TTTCCCTTCAGGAACATGACATAAAGGGCGACTACGCCACTTAAATACATATCATCATTTTGATTTTGCCATAACCATTTCCTGTGCAACTGAGACAGAAAAGACGATAATCAGTAGTCCTAAATACGGTTATTTTCTCCTTCAAGTTCGTTGCTTTTAACGTTTCTTCCTGTCTGTCATAGACGGAGTCAAAGGGCCTGATAGATAATCATATAATCAGGTAATCATTGCACCGTGTTGATGTTGAAATAGGCCATTCCATTTAATGTCCGCACCCCCCCCCCTTACTGAGGGTCAGGAAATCCTAGGGGGAGGGAGGGGGTCTAAAAGTCATTTCTGAGGGGGTAGCTATGTCGGTTCACCTTTGATCTCTCGAAAAGAGAAAATGGGGAAATGTGTCGGTACTTTGATCTTTTTTTCCCTAAGGGGTAAAATTTATAATCAACCCTCAATGGGGGTGGGGGGGCGGGGGGGGGCGGACATTAAATGGAATGGCCCAATTTTAATCCCGTCTTGGTGTTTTCCGGCACCTTCGTTCTCGATAATTGTAACCAAGCTAAACAGTTTCCAATTTCGTGTCACCTTGGTGTAGGGAAAGGCCACAGATCGTCATGTGTTGGTTAGAATGATTGGGGAGATTGAAATGTCGGGCGACTGGTTTGGATGCGTCCTTGTGATTTCTTTCAACGTCTCGTAGGTGTTCGCGGAAACCGTCGACTAGTCTCCTCCCTGTTTGACCGATGTATATCTTTTTGCATAAACTGCATTCTATGCAATAGATAACATTTGCGGAGGTGCATGTAAAACAATCAGTGATTTTAATCGATCGCTTGGGTCCTGTTATTTTGTCCGCATTGTGAATGAAAGGACAAGTGTTGCATCGTTTGCGCGCATTTAAAAGTACCCGGTTGATCATCAGATTTAAGTACACTTCTAACGAGAGAGTTCCCTATGTTTTTGTCACGTTTGAATGAAGTCAACGGGGAGCTGTGAAAAGATTCTTCCTGTTTCATTGTCATTTTGGAGTAACTTAAATTTCTTTAAATGATGTTTTTGGCTGCGAGGTTTATGTGGATAGTAAGTGAGTGTAAATGGAATTCTCTCTCGTTCTTTTCCTTCTGTGACGTTTGCAGTGCTGAATGTCGATCAAACTGTTGAGCACGGTGTTGAGCCGTGTTGACAACAGAATCGGGATAGCCACGCTTCTTGAAGAAATGGGGCATTTCCTTTGATTTGTTGGAAAAATCGGAGTCATCACTACATAAACGTCGAAGTCTAAGAAATTGCATTGAGAGAACGGGATTTAATGTTTGACGTGGGAAGGATGAGAGGATGAATGCAACAAATAACTGTGGGAATCTGTAGGTTTGTACTGCACACTGGTGGACAGGCCGTTGTCATTGATTGAAACTTTGGTGTCAAAAAAGACAATTGAAGTTTCGGAAATTTCCCAGGAATATTTCAGTGCCGGGTGAAAAGAGTTGACAGAAGTTATAAAATGATGAAGTTCTTCTCTGCTGGATGAAGTAGCGCCAACACAATCGTCGATGTAGTGGCCGTAAAGATCAGGTTTGGTGCCATTAAATTGGTTGAAAAATTGATTTTCGATGTAACCTACGAAAAGTTTGGCGTAGCTAGGTCCCATTTTGGTTCCCATAGCGACGCCGTTGACCTTTTTGTAGTGGTTATCGGCAAATGAAAAGCAGTTCAGTGTCAAGACTGTTAATAGTGCGCTGGTCGAAGAAAAACCTTAGTGCCTGAAGTCCTTCGTTATTGGAAATTACGGTATATAAAGAAGTAATGTCCATAGTAAAAATGAGTTTGTTTTCCCCATAAAAATTGAAATCGCGAAAAATTTCCAATGCGTGGTTAGTATCTTTGATGTACGATGGTAAAGATTTAACGATAGGCACCATAATCCTGTCTAAGTAGCTAGAGATAGGTTCAGTAGGGCAACTGCAGGCAGAAACAATTGGTCGGCCAGGATTGTTTGGTTAATTTGTGAATTTTAGGTTTGAAGTAAATGAGTGAAGCCCTAGGAGTAGTAACAATGAACAAGATTTTTAGCGGTCACTGGTAATTCTTGTTTGTCAGTGAGATCCTGAATAGTTTTTTTGACAGTTTTTTGGTTGGCTGAAGTGAGATCTTTGTCAAGTTTGGCATAAAAAGAGGTGTCAGAAAGTTGCCGAAAGCCTTCTTGTCGGTAAAGATCGGTCCGCCAAACGACTACCGCGTCGTAGAGTAGTTTGTGTGTCAAATAAACACGTAAAGTTAAAAAACAAAGCCATCGTTTGCACGTGTTGTTCTGTCCTCATAGTCACTGTCCTCATTATCTTATTATCCTAGTGGAGGCCTTCCAGTATTTCCAAGATTATGGCGTTAGTAAGTTGCTCAATAAAACTGTATCTGAGAGCCGGTCGATCAGGGCGTGCTTCGGTTACCGTATTTACTCGATTTAGCGCGTGGCGCTAGTGTTTCAGATGCGGCCCTTATTCGGGGCGGCGCTCTTTAAAAAAAAATCACATTACATTTGTAAACGATAAGAAGCAAATGTTAACAAATAAAAAAGAAATATGCCCACCTTGAACTGAAAAACATGATAATACAGGAGAATAAATTTCCGAGGCTGGTTTAGATTGAGTTGTAGCGTACTTGTTTATGATTTTGGCTCCTCCAGCACTGATTCAGTCTGATGATGCTTCGATTAAGCGCCGCATTGTTGTGTATGAATGCGGCGCCTATTCGGGGGCGGCGCTCTTTAATATTTTGCTCCCATATGCGGCACTTAATTGGGGGAGGCGCTTAATCGAGTAAATATGGTATGCGTTGATACATTACACGTAGCGTGTAATATATCATAGTTTTGTACCCTTTGTGATAAGAACTCAGCCTGGTCGCCCTCACGCGCCTCAAGGCATGTTGTGTACTGACGGAGCGCAGACAAGGTTATTTGGAAAACCCTTCTGCATTGTGAATAAAGAAACGATTCCTGTGCACCGCCATGCTGTTTCACTTAAAATCGCCTAGTGTGTCGCTGGCTTCAGTCGTATCTGAGAGGTCGTTGGCCAGGACATGTTTCGCAGGTTTAATATGCAATGATACTTTACACGTAGCTTTTCTTCAAAGTGTTATACTCTTTGCGGTAAGAAATCAGGCCGGTCGCCATCACGCGCCCCAAGGCAGGTGGTGCACTGACGGATCACGGACAAGATCCTTTGGAAAACTCCTCTGTTGTGAATAAAGAAACGATTCCTAGCCGCTTCGAGAGGGCCGCCATGTTGTGTCATTTACTGCTAGTTCCCAGAGTCGTCTTCGGTTGATCAAAAGCTCGTTTTCAGGCTTTCTTGATGTATAAAATGTGTACAACCATATGTGACAAAATTAAAGATTTATTTGATTCAAGAAAATAATCGCTTGAAACATAAAAAATTCCATTGACAAGGAAAAAATTGTTTTGACGTAAATATATGACAAAATGGTATGATTATAAAAGAATTGATCAAGAAAAATGTATCTTGACTTGAAAAAATGGTCAACGTGTGATATTTTGTCACCTTTGGACTAGCATACAATCACTTCACTACAGTCCAAGATTTCAATCATGAATGTTTAAAAGAAACTTTTAAAGTTCATTCTCCTGGCTGATTCCAAGGGCTTTGACACGTAGGAGGTAGAGATCGAGTTGGAGCATTTAATCCCTCACATCAACTGCCCTACAAATAAGAAAATTATCTGAAAACTATCTGGAAACAAGTCATTTATCTTCTCTCTCAATCTGTCTCATCGAATTCATACATTTTTGTGCACAGAGGTGCGTTATTACCTTAACCGTTCACCTGTTACACTTTCCGATGTGACCGGTCACTTTGTTCCATTCTAAGATAAAACATGGCATCATCTAGAAAGAGACAGCACCGTGAAATTGACAACTCGGGCTTTTTTCAGCGGCTCCACACTGGAGAGACGAGACGAAGAAACGAGGGAGAAAGCCTGCATCGTTATCGGGAAACGCGTCATCAGAGGGCACGTAATCAGTGGACACGTGACAAGAGAGTACATGATTATCGGAGGGCAAGTGATCAGTGGGCACGTGACAAGAGGGTGCACGATGATCGAAGGGCGCGAGATCGTAGGGCATGTGGTAGGAGGACACTTAATCAATCCTCACAAGATCGGTGGGACCGTGATTCGAGCAGCGTTAGGCCAAAGCAAAGACGAACGACAAGTGAGAGGGGAGAGACAAGTCGGGAAGAAGAAGGGCAGATCGAATATCAGCCTCTTGGATACAAGGCCTTGGAGAAAATTTGCAGTTCGAATTCTTCAGAAGATGCAATAGTGGAGCTCGAGAACAAGCGCGAAAGATTCGAAGCATTGCTGAGTTCCAAGGTAGAAATAAGACTTGATGTTATGCAGCTCATTATTCGCGCTCCACATTTTAGTTCTTCGACAAAATGCTTACCGCATCTGTCGGAACAGCTGCTGCGTCTTGTTATTTTTTTGCGATTACATCTCTCTACCTTCATTAGCCGTATGCTGTTAATTTCGACATCAAAGGAAGAATTCCATCCGTCTGATGTTATCTGGCAATTGACTGACGTTTTTCTTGAAATGTTGAAAAGATTTGGACTCAAAATCGTACACTGTCTTCCTGTAGCTCAATTCAATGACACCTTCGTGGAGCTAAAAAGTAGAAGACTTCTTCGAAACACTGCCTCAATAGAAAAAAGTCGATCGAGTCAAAGCCCTGCAAAAAGAGGTAATTTGCCACGAACTCGAATCTGCGTATATGCAAGAAGACCAATCTGAACTTGAGCCTCCGGGCAACTTTCGGGATCTCAGCGTTATTCCGCAAACTGCGAATCTTACCATTGGCTCTAAGCCATTCTTTCGTGTGAACGTGGTTACAGGTGTTACAGAGATCTGGAGCATTACCTAGACGTACAGTACCGACTTCTGCGAGAGGATTTCGTTTCACCGTTGCGTGAAGGGATAATGAAGCTTAGAAAGGATCATGGAAGCCTGGTGACGAGTGGTGCCAGTGAGAAGAAAGTCAAAGACGTTAACGTCTATCGTGACGTCACAGTGCTGTATCCGGTCTGTAGTGGGAAAGGAATGGTTTACAGAATCCAGTTTAACCCGTTTCGTCACAGTGTAAAACACGTCAACTGGAGGAAAAGCAAACGTTTAAAGTTTGGATCTCTACTTTGTCTATCTACAGCTGCAGACGACTTCTACACCCCACTGATTGCGACAGTTGAGAATCGAGATACGTGTGATCTTTGCCGTGGCGAACTTGAGGTGCGCTTTGAAAACGTGAATCTCAAGGAATTAACTCACTTCATTGAAGTGAAGGAGAAGTTAGACATAGTGGAATCTCCGCATTTTTTGAAGCATACAGACACGTGTTAGAAGCCTTGAAAGATATCGAGCCACCTGACGGGTTGCCTTTTCAAGAACACATAGTGCAGTGCAGTCAGAATGTAGGGCCACCTGAATACGAACTTAAAACAAACGGTCACTACAACATGTGCGGCATCATACAAGACGAAGAAAACGATGGCAGTAGTTGGGCTGCAAATGCAGGCAAGTTCCCTCCGGAAACAACTAGTTCAACCTTCCTGGACAGCGCAGACGACATAGACGACGACATGGTCTTCAGTGAAGGCAGCGTAACCTCCGATCTAACCAGTTCTTTTCGATGTTTACAGCCTACGACATTGCCGCGAGAGCTTTGAATTTAACGAATCACAGTTGCGTGCGTTTTAAGTGACCAAAAGGTTTGCCGTCATTCAAGGACAGCCGGAGACTGGAACGACGTGCGTTGGTCTGAAGATAGCGCGCTTTCTTTTGCAGACCACCTCGCTCTGGGAGGACGAGGGGGAACGGGCACCAATCTTGATGGTGTCATACACGAACCATGCCTTGGACCAGTTCCTGGAAGCTATGCCATCCGTATGACATTGAACACGAGCAGTACCGCTGTGGAAAGCCATGCCACAGAACCATCAAGGGCTGTACTCACTTTTGCCGCAAGCTTTGCTGTTAAGAATGTGATAAATATTGTACAGTTATAGTGCAAAAGATGCTACCATTTTGTAGTCATGTGGCCGATGTGTGCTGTGGGAAGAACGCAGACAGGGTGGAATGTAAAAGGCCATGCGAAAAAAAACTTCCATGCGGTCACCGTTGCCAAGAAAAATGTGGCAAACCTTCACCGGCACCAAGCGATGTCAAGAGCTGGCGAAGAGAAGTGATTGGCCATGCAAACATGAAGTCACCGTTGCCTGCTCGGCCACGCCAGCAGATCGCCCAGTCCCTTGTGGAAGCACTATAGCCTGTGTTCACCCATGCTCTGGAACATGCGGCGAGTGTCGAATGGGTCGAGTACACAAGCGGTGCACATTGAAGTGTGGTCGCGTGTTGGTTTGTTCTCACTCGTGCAGGGAGGAATGTCTCATACCTTGCCCTCCATGTTCCCGTCCCTGTGAAAACCGTTGTGTGCACAGTGAATGCAAACCCAAAAAATGTGGCGAACCCTGCGTTCCATGTCTTGAATGTCGACATTATAATTGTAGCAAGCTGTGTGGAGAGTTATGCAACAGACAAAGATGCAACGAACCGTGCCTTAAAACCTTGTCATGCGGAAGTCGTCATAATGGCCATGTTTGTCGTGGTCTGTGAGGAGAACTATGCATATGTGCTGTTTGGCACACCAATGACAGTAGTCGAATAACCGAGATCTTCTTCGGCGCAGAAGTCGAAGAAGCTACCCTCTTTGTTCGACTTCCAGACTGCAACCACATTTTCGCAGTTATGGAGCTAGACAGGCAAGTATGACAAACACCGCAGCAAGGCTGATCTGACTACTTAGAAAGATTTGACTCTGCAAGACATCAACACGACAGTAATAGAACTTCAACAGAGCAAGCTTGCAGCCGTAGACAGCTGTTTTGCTCTTCTTAGAGCTCATCAGTACGGCATAGCAAGATGGCGAAAATGCTGTAAAAATACCCGTGCACTCTGTTAAAAGCTCTAAACGAGGACGCACGCCCACTAGATCACGCCATCACGTGTCCAAGTGTCGGGTTGATGGCTCGCAGAGCCAAAGATAGGATGGACAAAACCCACCTTACAAAGAAACATGGATAAACCATGCTATAAAGTACAGCATATCGGATCAATAAAAAAGACCTAAGGTCCAAAATACAAACATACAGTAGAACAATATCAGTAAAGGACCGCAAACGAAAACGCTGCACGTGTACGAAGGATCTAGTAAAACAGACCCAATCAGCCAAAGAAATACTCAAATGACAAACATAGCAGCAAGGCTGGTCTGACTACGTAGAAAGATTTGACTCTGCATTTGAGTATTTCTTTGGCTGATTCGGTCTGTTTTACTAGATTCTACGTATACGTGTAGCATTTTCATTAGCGGTCCTTTACTGATATTGTTCTAAGTAAGTATGAGTATAACTTGGGGCTTAGCCGCTCTGCTACTTTGAAGAAACGATGAAATTTACAGCACCACTTGCTTTGAGTTCCAGTTATTTTGGCGCCACATGTGTATACAAATTTGCCCATAAAACGTACAAACTTAGCAAATGGGAAGCCTCTAAATCGACTATGCTGACGTTTTTGAGTTGGTGCACGTGGGTAACTTTAGTGAGGGCGAGTTTGCTGTGAGCGAAATAACCGGTTACTTTCACATTCCTCCAAAACTTTGGACAGCTGAAGAACGATAGCAACATAACTACTGTAGTTGAGTGCTACCAAATGTCCTTTTTTCCTATGCTTGGTGACGTTCATTTCTTTCATCAAAAAATAATTGATGTCATTAACTCAATGATGATCTTTCTTTGAGATGAGTCTCGTTTTTTTTAAGCCGTTGGTTTGTTTCTCAGTTTATATTTCCCTGCTTTTGTCACTTTGGTTTTTCCTTCTTCATTCAATATAATAAAGCAGGCCTACGGGACGTTCCTGGCCCTACTAAAAGGGACATATTGTATCAGCCGGACAGCCTCGTTCCCAGTCGTCCCCGGCGCGTAATCAAATGGGACGTCGACCGACGGGCTCGGCGGGAAAATTCACTTAGGACAACTCGCGCTATCGCGCTCGGTTCCAAGCCAACTACAGCCACTCGATATCGCATAAAGGCCTGGGGATGAGGCTGTCAGCCAGGTACTGTTCCTTTGAAAACGCGAGGCATTCGCCTTTGAATTGGCTTGATTAATGTGAAAAGTTTGAACATAGAATTAAGGTTAATTTATCCTTTTTAATAAGGTTGCATTAGATATCTTGAAGTATTTACCTGCATCTCGATAAAGCAAACATATGATGTTTTTTTTAGGTCCATGGACTCTTCAGATGACACTTCTGCTGATGGTCACATGATTCAACTGAAGCGTTGTCCTCGTTGTAACACTCCGATCCGTATGAGCCTGCGCTAAGGTGACGTCATCAAACAGCAGCTGCAAGACATTGAGAAAATCAAGATTGCGGCTCACGGGACATCCAAGTGAAATGAGCCAGACCAAGGAAAGATTGCACGCGTGTTTGACTGAACTAAAGAATACCTCTTATGGAGAGAATACAGTGAACGATTTGCAGAGATTGGAGCATAGCGTCAGTCGAATTGCTAAGGGAACAATGGCGGTAGTTACTGAACACCAGGTGACTTTGATGGAGAGGTACTGTGGGATGAGCCAGAGACTGAATGGATATCTTCTTTGTGAACCTAAAGGAAAGATAAACATCAATATTCGACAGGAGGGTGTGTCTATGCTTTAGTACGTCTCTTTGACCGGAGCACTGTCACGTGTTAGAATCCCACACAAGATTTTCTGTGGCGTCATTAGTCTAGAGCGCTCACGTTGTACGTTTCATGAGGATCCTGAAGGGGGGTTCCAAATCCTTTTTCCCAGCCTAAATTTTCCTAAATCCCAGTTCTCAGTTCAATTTTTACCACAAATCCCATTCCCAGTGCCACAAATCGCAGTGCATCTCAGAAGTGGCCAAAATGAAAACAATTAACCAAATACCTTTACTTTTCTTATCAATAAAATAATCAATACATAAGTTTTTTTACCTGCAACAACTTCACCTGCTGGACTGCAGAAACTCGGATATTCGTTGAGTAAATAGCTTAAAAGAAGGGTATTTGCACCTATGCCAAGCATAGGAAGCTTTTTATGACAAAAACCCTCCCCTCACCACAAGGTATTTGAGAGAAATGCTGAGTTTAATCTTGAAAGAAAATTCTTTCACATTGAATGAAAAAGATTGTCTACGAACTCATGGAACTGCCATGGGAACAAAAATGGCCGTAGCTTCTGCTAATATTTTCATGGCAAAAAATAGAAAGAGAAATTCTAAGACAGAGTTGCAAAAAAACCACTTGTGTGGAAAAGATATATTGACGACGTGTTCTTCTTGTGTAACACAAGCAAGAAGGAAATAGAAAAATTCCTTGAAAAGGCAAGTACATTTCGCTATTAAATTAACGGCTGAAATATCAGAAACAGAGATTACATTCTTAGACACGAAAGTGTACAAAGAGGACACATTTCACAAAGAATCTATCCTATTTGCAAACGCATTGCAAAATAACCTTCGGAGACCTTTAAATACAGGAATTTCTATTCGTGTCACCCACCAGGCTTCACGAAAGGCGTTATGAAAGGAGAGGCGCTAAGACGTCGTAGAAAAATTCCGCGAGATCAACATTTGAGGAAAACATTAAAAACTTCAAATTACTACTGAATGACAGAGGGTACCCAGCTAGTGTTATTAAAAAACACCTCTCGGAAGAAAAAATTCGCGGACAGAAACTCAGCACTAAAAACCATAAAACAGAAAAACAGCTCCGCGTGAGAAAATACACTGCTATTTTTTTCACAATACTACCCGGCATTGCTTAGCCTAAAGAATATACTGATCGGCATGATCCGGGGGAAATAACACTCTAATTAGTACAGAATCAGCCACATCTGAATTGAAGGAACTCTTTAAGGAGCCTCCCCTCATATAATATCAAAAGGGAAAGTAGGAGCTGAGCTATGAAGGCCTTTTTAGAAAAATCATTCACGAATTGCGGAAGTCGCGCAGGCCTGTCAATGTTGTGGTTCAATTTTATCCTTGGTTCAATTTTTATTTTCCTTTGTTTTTAACTCATTATCGTACATTACCATACACATAAACAAAGGAAAATAAAACTTGAACTAAGGATAAAATTGAGCCACAACATCAACAATTTTTAACCCGTATCTGCTATTTTAGATAAGATAATCGAGCTCATGGTTAGGAAACGTCTACCACTTTGCAACCAGATCGCTAGTTTCAGTAAATACAGTTTAAAATTAACGCTAAAATCAGGTCGCAACTACACTGGTTTGACATCTGTTGATTTGCAAACATTTTTAGGTCTTCTTAAGGACTATTTTGTTGCATTTTGATGCTTTAAGGGACTTAACAATAGTTTCCAATGGTTTGTAGATTTAATAGGACAGATTTACCATCCCCATTATACGCAACGTTTTTTCCAGTCCCAGTCGCCAAATCCCAGCCCCAGTGCCTCCAATCCCTTTTCCCAGTGCTAAAATAGGCAAATCCCAGCTTCCACTTTACCCCTTCAGGACCCTCTTTCATCGCGCGATGCAACTGAATGGAGTGTTAATACAACCCGATGGAAAAAGTTTTTGTTAATAGAACCCGATGGAAAGAGACTTTAGCTAATTGTAACAATAGATTCATAATTACAGAATTTTAATCAAGACCAAGCCTTGTTTCTTTGCAAACTCTGCATAGGCGGTGTTCTGTAGGCCGATCAGCCGTCTTATCTTCAGCCAGTTTAGTTCTTAATTTTGATACATCCTGTTACTGCCAATAGAACACGACCTAAGATGGTATGCTGATTGAACCGCAAAGTTCTTGTCACTGCCTTAAAATATTTTATTCCTTTTTATTTGTACCTCCAGGCTCTGCTGTACAGTCGGAATTGGAGTTTTTGAGAAAACGCTTGATGTCCCCAGGGCTTACGGAGAGAGAACTACGAGAAATCAACGTGGAACTTACAAGACAAAAGCTCCAACTCGAGCTGTGCTTATTACGGCATGATATCAACAGGCTTCGCCTGAACTTAAAGAAGTGTTTGATTGACGTGATGGAAGCTGTCCGTAAAGAGCTGGCCAGCGGCAGACTCATCGAGGAGAGGAGACTGGGCGAGATGCTGGCACAGTTGGGTGCGATCAGGTGAGTTGAGCCTCGTTCCTTTGCAGTGTTATGAGCAGGTGGCTAACAAAATATGAAAAGGGGCGGGTGAAGGGTGGAGCTTAGTCACACAACACTTTAGAGACTTAAATTGCTTTGGAGACAATGTTGTCAAATCGTGAGCGTCAATACGTAAACACGGCGTGGTGATCTTGCGGCTAAACACATTGGGCTTAAGCTCAGAGGTACAAACAGTACCACATCAAAGCACAAAGTAGAAACGTGATTAATGATGATGAAGATGACGACGACGATGACGACGACGACGACGACGACGATGATGATGATGATGATTGTAGTGATGATTATAGTGACGTAAGTATCATTCGAGTGCACAAAAGGAAGGATTCTTTTCCCTATGCTTCTGTTTATGCTTGTGTTTGCACTTGTTGGCAAGAAGAAGAAGAAAATAAAGAAGAAGAAATAAAGAAAAAAACAAAGAAGAAAATAAAGAGATTGTATCTGCCATGAACCTTTCTCAAGGCCGCTGGTACAAATGTCCACGGGGACATGTCTACAGTATTGGCGGATGCGGCGAAGCCATGCAGCGAAGCACGTGTCCTACATGCAGGGCTGTGATTGGCGGAACGCGTCACCAACTGTTCGAAGGAAACATGCGAGCTCCTGAGATGGACGACTCAAGAAGTCTGAGAAGGAGGTTTGGCCGTCGTAAGCAGGATTACAGATAAAGAAAACGTATTATCAAGGAAAAATTAATTGGTATAGCTCTGCCTTAAACCGTCGCTAACAGCAAGTATAATTTGAAGTCGAAATGTTTTCCAAAAATTTTTGATAAATTGCAAACCATCCCAACTTAATTGCATCTCATTGAATAACAATGGCCAAAGCTGTTTAAAGCCTCATTTTACCAACATTCGCAACATTTGAAAATGAAATTATCGGGAAATTCAGGGTATTCTACTGCAACAAGAAAGGAACATCTCTTAAGTGCAATTGCACTGGAACTTTGCTGGTCATAAACATAGCATATTATTTAATTTTCATGTTGGCTAAAAGATTAGAGTTCACTTTCTTTTTTGTACTCTGCAATTTCATGAAAACTTTTAGATGTGTAGTGGTCTAGTAAGTTATACGTTAAATTTTACTTGAAAACCACTTTTATTTTTCAAAATGAAATTTTAAAGTAAGTTTTGTTAATTATCTTACAATCTTGATCTTGTTGTCGGCGTTTCTGAGGATACTGAACTGCTGGCGATAATAATTTGATATGCTTTAGAATGGAGCCCGGGGGGGGGGGTACTCGGAAAAATTTTGATGGGAGTGTGCCGCTGGGACTCTGAAACCCTTAACCTATACCAGATCACGTTCATCTCGTTTTTGCAACCCTATTCTAGACTAGATGCCAAAAATCCCTACCCTATCCCAGACTAGCTATTTTCGAGCTATCCATCAGAAATATAACCACACAGTGCTTTTAATGGAAAACCATCTCTC
>Ga0126336_10001286_pt1 | contig 12723 bp, 5 predicted proteins | sample SidCmetagenome_FD_92530 | JGI IMG/M metagenome (GOLD analysis project Ga0126336, IMG submission 92530) | Coral microbial communities from El Islote,Puerto Morelos, Mexico - Siderastrea C C metagenome | ecosystem: Host-associated > Invertebrates > Cnidaria > Coral | place: El Islote,Puerto... | reverse complement strand
TGCTGAAAGACGAATAAACCCACCCTTCATCCCACATTTTTTTTGGGGGAAAATTTTGCAGTTTCCTCTCTTATGTTTTCCTGCTAGGCAAAATCTAAAGCATTTTCGGCGGGGGGGGGGGTGCGATCAATCGAAGGCAGTCAGCTGGATAGCTTACCGTGTCCATCTGATCTGTAGCTTATTGTGGTTATCGTGCCCATCTCAAACATTCTAGAGGTTCCAATCTTACTCCTGGTTACTGACTTCCGTGTCGGATTGATTTCTCGTTCACACTATGCATGCCCCGAGGGATTGGCACGAAATCCAGGAGCCCATCACACTTTCAGATTGTTAACTTTTTCAAAGTCCGTTGAAGGGGTTATTTCTGGTAAAAACCAGTCGGATTTCTGTCGTAACTGCAGACTGAAACCTACTCTTTGAGGGTGACTAGCCTAGTTTAGCTTAATTAATATTACAAGTAATTTATTGCATACTTATTGCATATTCCCTTCCCTAAACAACAGCGTCGTTGGTTTATCTCCAATTCAACGTGCCTTAATTGTTTTTACCTCAAAACTTTGCCGTGTAAGGCATTTATTTGACAAGTAGTCTCTGTACAGTTTAACCCTCGGACAAACAGAAGGGGTGGGGGGGGGGAGGATCCACCCCCCCATAAAGTTTCTTGAATTTTTCCAAGATGATTTTTCATCAGCATCTACCGTTTTCAGTTGCTGTAAGCATATCGCTTAGACACATTTTGACACAAATTTGGTGAGAATTTGTTACTATGGTTACGAGATGTGACGCAACAAGTAGCAGGTGGTCAAGTGAGTAAAAACGCGTGTTTCCACCTTTTAAGATGATAAAAGTACAAAATGTTGACAAAGAGAAGCAAAGTGCTTAATTATGTCACATTATACACGTCTAGCAAAAAGTGGGCCGGTAACATGACGTATACAGACCCTCTGCAGCGCAGCTACCGATAATATATATTTCATCTTGTAGAGCACATTACAGGCTTTCTACTAAAAGTAAAATGTTTTTTCGAAACATTGTAACGGATCAAAACCCCAATGGGGGATCCATTAACCCCCTTGTACCACGGTGGGGGTGTGACTTTGTGTCTTGTACGTCTGAGGGCTAAATAGCCTCTCGGTTTGTACTATGCCAGGTGAAAAAGCTCGTGCTTATTCTTTTAAAGGCAGGTGCGTGTCATCTGGGGTTAATGTAAGTACGGAAATAGTAGTAATGACAAAAGGAAGCATTTCAAATATTTTTTTACCCTTGCAGTTTGTTATCTGTCATATAATCAAGTGATATTATCACTAAATGCGCAAAAGTATTTAACCTGAAAATAATATCGTAAACAGTAAGTTGAAGAGCTCCTCATCTGAAAACAACGGACAAAGCTTGATCCTTACGTCCTTCTCTAGCTTGCAATATTAATTTTAGCTTTTTCCTTCTCACTAAGAAATATTTGTTAAGCTTTGCTAAGCATGTGCTTTAATCTTCGAGAAAACTGTCACGACTGCTTTATTATCCATTTTGTTAAAAAATAACTGCAATCAAAGGAAAACATAAATTCAGATATTCCATCGTTTTAATTGACATTTCGATTTCGCAAAGCAAATTGTAAGGCAAACTTTCTCTAAGAAAGTGTCAGTAGTCTTTCATGTATGTAGCTGCATAGATTATCGAAGAGCCATCGTTTTCTTTATAGCTCGCATTGAAAAGTCGCCTGTGCATTTGCGTAGTTGCCAAGGTGATGTCGAGCACCTTTTACAAAGGTTAATTGAGTGCAACCTGAGCACGTACACCCCAATCTGTTTGTGGATAGTGGATATACCGATTTTCAAATTCAGACATAAACTGTTTCAATTCTTTTCTGTATTTTTTAATTTTTTCTGGCGATAAAGGAAGCTATTCTTGGAAACTATTGGCCAAACTTCAAGTGTCTGGATTCGAACGTTTTTTCGAACGTTCCAGGTTTTTCGTGATGGCAACAGTTAAATTAAAAAAAAAAACTCAAATCAAAGTCTTTATTTACAGAGTCTGATACAAGTTGACATAAATTTCCTAACAAAAAAGAAGAGAGGGAATGTTGGATAGGAAAGAGCGCTTCAAGAAACTCTGATTCGTATAACAAGGCCAGAAAGGCGTAAGTTTAGTTAGTTTGTCAGACACCAATTCGAGAAGCTTAATCGATGCCATCATGTTACCATTGAAAAAATGCTTATCATTCTTCCTTCCCTGCCGTCACGTTCTTTATGACGACTTATTGTTCGGACAACCTAATCCTAACGATAACCTGTGATTGACTGGCTTCCAACATTTGGTTTATAAGAAAATTTAACAGCTTTTATTTGATGGTCAAACCGTAGAAGCATTTTACGTAAGGTGACTCATCGACCGAGGTTTGACTCTGCTTTCACAAAAAGTTTAATTCACAACGAACCAAAGCAAAAAAACTCACTTCCTTTCATTACTGTGGCATCAACCGCGTTTTTTGAGTTAGTGAGTTTCTAATTTTTCTCGATTTTCGACTTCAGATGTTTTGATTAGATGTTGTCTATGATTTCATGCCATTTCCCCAACCATATTAGTCTACTTACGAATGATGCCATTTTCATCGTTTTCCAATCTAGCTTAGCCTTCCCTCCTCCCCCCTACACACGCGTCTTGAGATCCCTTTACTGGCTTCACGCCATGCAGATAAGGAAGTGTACTGTTTGTCGCTTTTCATCATCTGCCACAGATGTTAAAAAAATACCTCCTCTTCTCTTTATCATGTTAATCCAATTTATTTAACGCTTAAACAAGAATAAAACAACTCTAACAAAAAGGCTCATTCAACTGTTCAGGTGAGTTAACGATTTTCTCCATAAATTCTCAGCTATTTTTGTTACGTTACCACACTTTTCTTCGAATCGTGAAGAAGCATTGGGCATCATGAAGTGGCTATCCTTTTTTGCACTGTACGGTGTGGCGCTTGTTGCGTCCGAAAATCCTGATGGTAAGTTTCCCCTTTTTTGCTTTTTTGACATTTTTATTTTAATAAACGGGCATTGACACCAATTACTGGAAAAGAAACAAGGAGCGGCCTACTTCATTAAGTGCGGTGGATTGTTGGTTACTGAGCTCTTTGGAGTTTCGGCTTGTCTTTGGCTTGGTCTCTGTTTCATGTTGTGTTGTTTCAACAGGAAAAAAGGCATACCGAAGAGATGCAATTTTGTGGTGGATATTCTACCAATAAAAGGCATATATTTGATGTTTGAAACGCTATATTTCGGTTTCAATTTAAAATTTAACATCGGGCGTTTAAAGATACAGAGCCCACGGCTCGCTATTAAGCCGGTGTTCCGTGCGTCCATTTCTCCGCCGTCCGTCCATCCAACCATTCACCCTCGCTCTCCCTTCGCTATCCCTTCGCTCCATTTATATATCCATCAGTCCATTCCATCCGTTCTTCCGCCTGTCGGTCAGTTCATTCGTTTGCAGTTCTATTTTTTTCGTTCGCTTGTTCCTTTTCGCCACAGTCAGCAGTCAGTCAGTTAGGCAGTTTGATTTTGTTTGATTTTCAGAAAACGAGGGCTTGGATGATCCGGACTTGTATGAAGGTGACATGATCTTTACTGCTGATCAACGCGTGACGGCCGAGTTGGAACTGGATGTAGACAAGCCATTTGGAAGACGTTCAATCAAAAACAGAAAGTGGCCAGGCGGTGTGATGGCTTATGTCATTGACTCCAGTCTGTGTAAGTTTTTATACGCACTGTTTCAGATAATATATTTATAATTGAACAGTTTTTTGCAAGAACTTTTACCGTGGCGTATTCATTAGTAAACCTGTAACTGGTATGAACCAAGATTGTCCCATACCCACCACTTGTTCAAGTGGTGAAAGTGGTGATTCGACCCGTACCAGTCGTACGAGTTGTAAAACAATGGTTACAATTGGTTCGATTTGTTCAAGTCGTGATGTGGTATTTTTCAGTGAAATAAAATGAAGTGTTACTTGTCGTTGCATCTCATTAAGGCGGGGACCCACTCAACTCGCACGAGTCGTACAACTCGTTCAAGTGGTGAACCTGCATCTCATTAAGAAAGGCAGGGGCCCAGTCAACTCGTAGTAGTCGCGACTATGCCTCGTTCTTTAAGTGTATGACCCCAAAACATTCGTTGCTTGAAACGAAACGAACACATAGCTCATGCGCATACGCGGGTACACGAAATAGAAGACGACAACATGTCTATTACTCGTTCTATAAGCGTTGCGCAAACTGATTCTAGATTTCTAAAAGCGAACTGTGGATTACTGCTTCTACCAAAGCCTTGTGAAACTGTCCAAGGGAAGACAACTATGATTTCGCCTCGTTTTTTAAGCGTACGTACGAAGCGAGCGAGACACACGAAGACATACGTTCGAAGCGAGATAGAAGGCGGTAATATGTCTATTACTCGTTCTATAAGCTTCGCGCAAACTGATAATAGGTTTCTAAAATCGAACTGTCATGTCCATTACTGCTTCTACTGAAGCCCTGTGAAACTGTCCAAGGGAAGACAACTAGGATTTTGCCTCGTATTTTAAGCGTACATACGAAGCGAGCGAGATACACGAAAGACCTACCTTCGAAGCGAGCCGATAGAAGGCGGCAATATGTCTATTACGTGTTCTATAAGCGTCGCGCAAACTGTTAATAGATTTCTAAAAGCGAACTGTTATGTCGATTACTGCTTCTACTAAAGCCTTGTGAAACTGTCTAAGGGAAGACAACTATGATTTTACCTCGTCTTTTTTAAACGTACGTACGAAGCGAGCGAGGTACACGAAAGACATACCTTCGAAGAGAGATAGAAGGCGGTAATATGTCTATACTCGTTCTATAAGCGTCGCGCAAACTGATAATAGAGTTCTAAAAGCGAACCGTTATGTAAATTACTGCTTCTACTGAAGCCTTGTGAAACTGTCCAAGGGAAGACAACTATGATTTTGTCTCGTTTTTTAGGTACGTAACGAAGCGAGCGAGATACACGAAAGACATACGTTCGAAGACGAGATAGAAGGCGGTAATAAGGCGTCGCGCAAAATGATAATACACTTTTTTTTAATAAGAACGCGTACGATTTGGCTGGGCCTGAGAATGTTCTTGTTTTAGCCCATACAGTTTCATCAGTTGCACGTACCACTTGAAAGATCCCCTTCCGAAGGAGTAAGAGTACTGATATGCAATTTCACCATTTGAACGACTTGAACGAGTCGTACGAGTTGTAAGGACCCCCTTCCTCACAACTCTACCGTCCTGTAAGCCTATTGATATGCAATTTCACCACTTGAACGACTTGAAAGAGTCGTACGAGTTGAAAGGACCCCTTCCTCACTGCTCTACCGGACTGTAAGTAAGATGAGTGATATGCAATTTCACCACTTGAACGACTTGAAGGAGTCGTACGAGTTGAAACAACCCCCCTCCTCACAGCTCTACTGGACTGTGAGTAAGAGTAATGACATGCAATTTCACCACTTGAACGACTTAATGAGATACAGTTTATCCAGTTGTACGACTCGTACGACTCGTACGAGTTGACTAGGACCCTTCCTTGAAACAACACTCAAATTCTAAGTGTCTATAATGATATGCAAGGGCACCAATGAATGCTTCATGTTGTTTCACTGAAACGTCTCACAGTCACCACTTCACGACTTGTACAACTCGTACCAGTTGCACCACTTGCATCACCACTTTCACGACTTGAACAAGTGGTGAGTATTGCACAACCCTCGTATGAACTAAGTGTGAAATTTTTATATAAATGCGTTAATGCTGAGTTTGACATGTAAAGAGGGTTGGCTAAAAAGTTGCCAATAGTGAACGCAAAAGTAATTATAACTATGCATTGTTTTTGCCATGTGATTGGATTGTCCCCATGAACGAAGATCAAATTTTCTGGTCAAATTTCTAACCCGGTAACACCAGCTCAAAAGAAGGTGTTCAGCGTAACAGATCTTTCAATTATCTTAGTTAAACGTTACAGATTGTCACCAGAGCATCCTTTCCTTATCATTAACCCTATATATCCTGAGCTTTTTTGCACTTCCTTTACTCCGAGAGTGTGAAGGCTACGACAACGATCTTTTTTATAGTACGACGAAAAATGTTAACTTCGAGGTCCAACAAATGTGCTTATGACGTCACATGAAGGATAAACACCGTCCTGATTTACCAACTTTGCCATTTTGGATCCACCGTCTTGGATTTCCTGAACTCCTTTCGACAACCACCGGAAGTAGCCCCGAAGTAATTAAAAGAAATAAAATAACAATTAAATGGAATAAAAATCGATTTGTACCGTAGTTATATGCATTTTTAAAGTGTATCATGGCGAAAAGTAAAGTGGGTCAAAAAATATTTTGCTCTACTTTTTTTCAGCTGGTGATTCCAGAGCTATGGAGGCCATAAGACTGGGAATGGAGGAATGGACAAGCAAAACTTGCATTAGCTTCAAGAAAAGAACAAACGGATCAAAAAATATTTTGCTCTATTTTTTTTCAGCTGGTGATTCCAGAGCTATGGAGGCCATAAGAGCGGGAATGGAGGAATGGACAAGCAAAACTTGCATTAGCTTCAAGAAAAGAACAAACGAACAAGCTTACGTTAACTTTCAAATTGGCTCAGGGTAATTTAACCTCGAAAAATGTTAAATGCTACAGATATAGATACACATACATATACATGTACTTAATATGTGAAGCGCTGTGAACTTTATTACCGACTGGGCTATATAAGTTATTAATATTTACAGTATTTGTTATACATCTTTAGCTTATCATTTCAGACTGCCTTATTTTTGAACAACTATTTTAAAACATATTTTTAAATACAAATAGCTTGTAAGTTGAGAATCTATTAACTTTGATCCATTTTTAATGTTAAATGTACATAAGATTTTTCATTAGTTTATGTTATTAGTTAGAAATTTTGTAATAAAAATCGTTTCTGCATCGCGATTTGCAGGCTTTTAGGTTGCACTCGGGCTTATAATGGCTGCTGGCTGGTAAAAGAAAAGTGTAATTGGCTTCAAGACTTTGTCTGGCTCGTTACATTCAAATTAATTTTTTTTCCTTACGGACAACCGGCGCCTACGTGTGATTTTCAGTCTAGTTGCACAGTTCGAACAATTTTAAAACCTTGCATTACAGGTACAGCCTCCCCTTTTCTCCTATACAATGTTGATCTCAAGCTTAGCTTTATTTACAACCTGAAAAAATACCCATCTCTGCCAATTCAACGACAACCACTGTCAACATAGGAAAGGTGAGGGGGAGATTTGTTGAAAAGAATGTGGTATAATTGGAGAAACAAGTTTTTCGGATTCGATCCTACTATATGAGGGTGTTACACTAATATTTTGAATTTCCCCCAGTGTCTATTTGTGATGCGTGTGGGAAAAAAGATGATTCAAAAAGTTAACTTTGCCTTATTCTTCTGTCTTACTGCTCGTTAGTTGTTCCTCATATGTTGGTAGAACTGGACGGCGCCAACCTTGCCCGTGGGTGCTGGCGCAAGGGAATTGTTGCTCATGAAATTGGTGAGGTTAAACCAAATATTTTAAATATTTTTTGAATTCAGAATAAATGCAAATTGCAATCCTCTCTGACAAATGTAAGTTGTTATTACGTATCTGGCACTTGGAAATGCTACGTACTGTGCTCATATATCAGGGAAATCATGAAGGTGCCACAAAAAGTAAACCCGAAGAGGACACAAGAATCCCCTTACGTGCACACTTTCAAACTTCTTAAATCAAAATAGAGTTCCACTTGGTTATCCACATGCAAGTCACGCTTTGGGATTCTACCACGAACAGTCCCGTCCCGACCGGGATAATTACGTCACAGTCATGTGGGACAACATCAAAGAAAGTAAGTAAAGAAAGTAGAAGGGAAGAAAATGTTCTGTCTTTTAATTTATCCCTATTCAGACCAAGCGTTTTTTGGTCTTACCGACCGGAGGGTTTGATCCAGCTGCACTTCAATTAACTACAACGGGAATAAAGGTATGATAGTGAAACTTTGTGGGTGTACGTCCGAAAATGTTTCTTTGGAGTCCACAACAGGATGTGATGACGTTACATGACGTGGAAATTACTTTATTATCATAAAGAGTCGCCATCGTCGATTCCTCCAGAACTGTCCAAATTGTCAAAAATTGAAATTAATTCAATACTAAAAATTAAAACGTTACAAGACAAAAACGTTTAAAAAAAGAACTACATTTGGAAGACAGCTTTGCCAAAATATGGTTGTCGAGGAGACATCAAAATACAGGAACAGAGACACGTCACACTTATACCTTATGTTGTCATATAAATTCAAGAAAAGTCAGTGACGAAGTTAAGTGGTGTTAACTTATATTAAAAAAGGAAAAAAAGCCTGAAAAGTTGTAAGCGTTCAAAGTCTGCAGGGCCTCAATCACTTCCCCCTCCCATCCTCTTTCCCCCATAAAGAGGATAAGAAATCTGTTAAATTACTAACAAAAAAGTACTAATTAGTCACTCCTGTAATCAGTAAATGATTTCGTTGTTGGTTAATAGACCAGGCAAATTGATCTAAATAGAGATTTACTGAACGTGTTTCAACTTCTTTTAGTTTTAAGCATAAGTTCTTTATAGCTTCTGAGAATCATTTTCCCTTCTTAGTGTCAATTTCTTTTTTTTCTATGTCAATTCAAACCGTCTTTTGTTTTTACCACACAAATAGCTAACCTTTTCCTTTAACTCCCCGCACTCTCTCGTGTTAGTTATTTTGTTCTTAATTTAGAGCACTTTCCTCAGACTTCTAGAAACGATAGCCTATGAACTGGCTGGGGAAGAAGACTTCGCTCGGTCTCGCCCTTTGTTTTCTTCGCTCTTTCCTCGACCAGAGAGCCTGTTCACAGGCTTATAAATGGTAACTTATTGATAACTTTTCAGGGAACAAATTTAACTTCAACAAGTACGACAAAAGCACCATTGACTCTCTGGGAACTAAATATGATAATGGAAGCGTGATGCACTATTCGAGCAGAGCCTTCAGCAAGAACGGAAACATACAATCGTGTCAAAGCAATCAGGAGTAAGTTGCGCTTGTTTTAGTTTTTAAAGAACTGGGACAGTTTACCAAGGATTATCAAAATTTCACGCGCAGAAGCATTACCAAGATAAACTATGCGCGAAAAAATTAGGTGTTTTTGTTGACAGTTAGTGGTCTTGAAAATTGCGAGAGGTTTGTATGGGAAACGGGACTCTTGTTCCTTCAAAATATCAAGTAAAAATGGTTGTTTCATAAATGATATTTTTTGATGTTTCAGTGTTAAAGCCTTTGAGGCTGAAAAGATACGATACGTACAATTTAACAGAATTGTATGGTCTACGTGATTTTTGCTCTTGTCCCTTTTTGACCAATTAAGTTTCTATATCTTCAAACCAAATTTTCATATAACCTATAACTTTGCACAAAGGGTCCCCTGTCACCTAGCGTTTGCCTTGGTTTAGTGTGATCCTCCTTGCAAATTATTCTTCTGAGTGAAGAATGTCATGAGTTTTGTGTCTTTGTATGATCCATGCTTGAGCAAAGCCCATGTACGAAAGGGAATTCTTAGACTGTAACACAAAGGCGAGTTGTCATTTTCTACGTTGAAAAACCAAGTAAATATGATGGGAAAATAATTAACAATTAACAGGTAATATTCTTAAATAGGGAAAAATTTGTGTGCGCTAGTAGACTGCGAGTAGTCTCTAATTTTGGCGATGGCGATTGTGGGGCGGGCGAAACACACACACGCGCGCGCGCGAAATTTCGAGGCAGCCTCAAAATTTCGCGCGCGCGCGTGTGTCTTTCGCCCGCCCCACAATCGCCATCGCCAAAATTAGAGACTACTAGCAGTCTAGTGCGCTAGTGTATTATAGCGTTCGATATGGGTTATTTTCCTGTACACTTTCCCAGGTTACACTTGGTCAGCGGCGCGGTATTAGTGCAATCGACGCACAACAGATGAATCTCCTCTACAAGTCACAGTGTGGTGGAGGTGGTGGCGGTGTCGGTGAGTTTACTTGAATTATTTGTGATTTTACATATTTTGCAAAGCAAGACTTTCAGGGGAACTAGCATTTTACACTTATGTGCTTACTTACATTGCTTAGCATAACTTTACCTTACAAGTTGCAGAAAGAAAATCACAAATTACTTTAGTGTTAACAATAACACTAGTCACAACAGAAACCTAGACAAAAGCAAATTATACAGAATAAACATGAACTAGACGAAACAGAACTGCCTTTTCTTTGCAAAGAACAACCTTTCTTAGCACACCCAATGATGCGAGGGCCGGAATTCGGTCATAAACCATAATATTTATCTCATTTGTAGAGCAAATCTCAGGCTTGTCTATCTACCAGAAGTAAGACTTTTTCGACAACGAAATCCCAAGGGGCTTGTATCAACCCCACCCCCCCCCCCTACCTTGTACTACGGTGGGGGTATGAGTTAACTTGCATGTCCGAGGGTTAACCACTGGTTAACTACTCTTTCAAAAACAAGTTTCCTGTCTGCTTAAAAACGTTAATAACAGCTCCTTTTTTTTGACACATTTTGGTCTAAACAGAAAGATGTGAAAACAATTGTGAAATGTGCTAGGTCTACCAGCCTGCGGGAATAGTTGGAGAACAGACTTCGGTACACAAAAAGTGTGCTAGAAAATCTCTTGTACGCACAAGGTAGCCGGATGCGCAATTTAACCTTGATGGGATGTACAAGATGGTACGGGTATTCACCCTCCCCTGTCAGGTTACCTCCAATTTCGTTAAGAAGATATTTTATCAACTCCTGGAATTTTCGGAGGCCGTTTGCTTAGTTTGGTGATCGGTTGCAAGGGGAACGATCGAGATATGACGTCACAAGTAGCAGAAGGTCAAGCCTTTTTTGTATAAAACTAGACTTTTTTCACAAATGCCGACAAAAGCAGCACAGGCTCGCAGAAGCGGTACAACCCCATCTGCTATTTTAAAATCGGATTATTGAGGTGAGGGGATCTTCTCAGAAAAGCTCAACAGAGCTTGCTAAGATCTCCTGCCATTATGATATTTAGCAGATATGCATGTATTTACGTAAATGAAGCATATAAAGGCGAATTATTATTCGGAATTTTTATTCATTTTACTTAGCATGTTATCCAAGGTAAAATTAGCGTTCGCAATATTGTAATACAGAAAAACAACAACAACAACAGAGGAAGGGCTCCATCTCGTCCACAAGCACTCCCCATCTTGATAACACGGCAGCCGGTAATGAGGCTGAATTTATGCACGAGTGTAGTTTCAACAGTTTTACCTCTTGACTCAGCATAAATATCTCAACCTTTATTGTACCTCATCTAAAAGGGAACAACTGCGAAGACAAAAACGGTGCCTGCGAACATTGGATCAGCCTCTGCAAATATCACCCAGTTGTGAAGAAACTGTGCAAGAAGACCTACAAACTGTGTTAAACAATCGAAAAAATGGCACCAATGATAGTAAGTCAGATATTAAGTTTGTTGACCTTTTCGTGCCGAATGGGGTCGTATTAATAACGACCCCAGAGGTGATATGCAGACTCGATTGTTTTTTTTGGCGTATCAGCTTTATATTCGAGCAATCACTGTGATAAGCAGCAATAATAATAATAATAATAATAATAATAATAATAATAATAATAATAATAATAAAGGAAACTTTTTAAATCACCGTTTGGTAAACGAAATACTACATTTCTACAAGAATATATCTCTAGATCAAGCTACGGCTCCTGGCCTCTTCTTGGGTAAAAAAAAACAATGTCTGTGTCTATAAGAAAGATAACCACAGTTTTTAATCTGTAAAAAAATGATTTGTTCGGACTAACAAATTAAAATACAGTCATATTTGAAATAAAAATTTAGCACTAAGTAAACTCTAACATGAATGAACATAAATCATAAAAGTACATTAAAAGTAAAATTCTAAAAAAAACTAGTTAAAAATCTTCAGCCCCGTTACCATGTAGACGGAAGTCTTCTAAAAACGATCTATAATTTCATACGTGCCTCGTTTTGGAAATTTTGACCAATCCTGTGAAAGATACATACAAAAGAAACATTAACTTAACATTTCTTGCAAAATCGGTGGCAAATTTGGCCACTCACTTCTTACTCTTTCCAGGTAAATTTTTTACTTCCCTGAATAGTTTAAATAGCCACCAAGCGTCCCGCCGGCAAGGAAGGCAATTATTACCATTATTATTGTACTGTTCTAAGACAGGTCAGTCCAAAACTTAAGTCGGCGGGCTGATCATTGCGTTAATTTTATTTCTTTCAGGTCATCAACGTCTGACAACCGGTCAAATACTGCCATTCAGTAGCCTTAAAATGAGTGGAATGAATTAAAAAGTTTAGAGCATGAAAATTCTGTTACATCGCCCAGAATGCCGCGACACATCCGGGACTTTTACGCCCTTTCTCGGGCGAACATTTGAAAGCTCGTTAGCGAAAGTACACAAAATAACAAAGAAAGTTGGGCAAAACCGGTCAGCACCACTCGGAAGTTTTAATTTTACGGGAAAACGGTTACGTTTACTGGTTAGCGTTCATATGGCTTTTGTAGAAGGGATGTTAATAAAGCAAATGCGACTGTTTTTAGGTGTGTAGCTGTTTGGGAAGCATTATCGTTTTCGACCTCAAATGTAGCTATTTT
>Ga0126336_10001285_pt1 | contig 12729 bp, 6 predicted proteins | sample SidCmetagenome_FD_92530 | JGI IMG/M metagenome (GOLD analysis project Ga0126336, IMG submission 92530) | Coral microbial communities from El Islote,Puerto Morelos, Mexico - Siderastrea C C metagenome | ecosystem: Host-associated > Invertebrates > Cnidaria > Coral | place: El Islote,Puerto... | reverse complement strand
CTATGATGTTATTCAATGAAAAAGAAAGATGCCAATGTAGGATAGCCTACATTGTATTATAATTAAAGAGAATGGAAAACCCAACTGTTGACTTTAATAGCAATAAATTGATCTATGTAAATACAAACAGTTTGATTACTTTGCAAAGTAAGCTTATAAACTTCTCCCGAGTGTCTAGATAAAAAAAATTGTCCTCCTCTGAAGAAAGGTCTTTGCAAGAGTTCTGTTCCCAGTACAGCGTGGAAGAGACTGCGTGTAAAAGTTATGTAAAGCACCTTGAGTTCTTGGATGCAAAGGCGAAAAAAAGAGTAAGAGAAAGGAACGTTCTTCCCTCTAACATTTCTTGGAAAAATGAAAAAGATGTGGAAGCGTTTACAAACAACCAGCTGAAAATGTATTTGAAACAACATGGTCTTAAGATAAGCGAAAGTAAGGCTGATTTAACTAAACATGCTGCCAGAGATGGTCTGGAAGATGAAGAATTTAATAACTCGTGTGAAGACGACAGAACTTCAGAATCAGAGTCAAGTGATTCCGATGGAGAGAACTCATACGTTGAAGAGTCATTTGAAGTACGTTTTGTGCCTGAGGAAGACCTCCAACACGTAAATAAGGTTTGAGGGAACCAATGCGGGGAGGAAGCAGGGGAGGGGGGTTGACCTTAATATTATCAGTAGGTGAGGGGAGGTTAAAGTTAATTTTTGCTTAGTGAGAGGGGGGGTACGACTTAATTTTGAGCCTTATTTCACCCATTTCCCACCCCCCCCCCTCCAGGTAATTATTGCACAGTCCCCAAGTGCTTGTCTATTAAGTTTGACGTTATCATGGCAACCACTTTTTGACAAGCGGTTTTTTTTCAGAATTTTGAATTTCCCTCTTTTTAATCAAAAAATCAGTACTTTTTGGAAGCAAATTTTACATTTTTAAATCAAGATCATTTCTAAGTTAATTTATTGATTTTGATCACTTCTTGACCAATTTTGGCGGTTTTTGAAGGTTTTTGAAAAATTTAAGAAATCCAAGATGGCGGATCCAGGATGGCGCCGTTTGAGAACAAAACGTTATTGTGACGTCAGATGACGTCATCAGCCGAGGTTGTGGACCTCAATAGAAACGTTTTTGGACGCACTATCTGTCCTTTAAGTATCGTTCTCCCCGCACCGGTTCCACAAGACCAAAAAAAGCCCGGTCTGAATAGGGATAAGATAATAATAAGATAATAATAGGATCTGCCATCTTGGATTTCGTTATCTTTTTCCAAAAAAAGTATGTAATACGATGGAAAAACACCGAAATGGTTTAAAATCTTAAAATTCACCGACAGAAAGTGAGTTTTTTCCATTACGAACACACTCCAAATTTCTAAAAAAAATGCCTCCCAGAATATGGTTATGCCCCCCAGTTTGTTCAGGTTTCAAAATTTACCACGATTATTTGACATCGGTTAAGTGAAGTTTTTCCCAATACCAGCAGTATATTGCCATGTTTTCCACAATTTTATGATGGAGGATTTAAATGCGAAATGCTTCCTCAGTTGGCATGTATCCGATAGTTACCATCCCCTTTCGTGCAGTCTGGGCAATTTGACTACAACACCTTAGTATTTATATTACTTTCTCTCCCTCTTTTTTATGATTTTTGTAGCTGGAGTTACGGTGTCCTGCTCTACGAAATTCTTACTGTAGGTATGTTAAGTGTTATGTCAGTTCATTTCAGTTCATAAAGAATAATGCCCATTAGAAAGCTGGAAAAAACTTTTATATTCTGCGTTATCCTAGTAGACATATTCAGGGTAGTTCCCAACTTTCCCCAAGGGTTTGGATTGCTAGGTAAAGCAAGTTGAATCGTAGGGCTAAACGTAAAACGAGTTTGGCGTATAGTCGTTTTTGGGAGTTTTTGGTGGTTTGGCAATATTCGGAAAAGTTCAGAAAGTGGACGGAAACGCCGTGGAAGACTAGTTATTATAGTGGATATATTACTGCAATTTTTTTCAGACGACTCTGGCTGTTTTGGGGGAAATCGTCGGAAAATAGTCGAAGATTTTTGATACAGTGGTCAATGGATCGAAATTATGTAGGAGATGGTTATAATCAGTTTGGAGAACTATGCAACATGCTTTTGGGGAATTTTCTGAAAATTGACCAAAATCTTCGTGACAGATATTCTATTGCCGAGGGAAAGTCAAAAGTAGTAAGCATAAACAAAACAAACTAGTTATGTAAATGCGAATTTCTTGAGATGTACCCTGAATATCCCACTCCTGACATAAGTTTTCTTTACATACACATTCAACTTTGAGGTTCATGCGAACTCAGAAAAGTCAGTTACTCGCGTGGCAAATTCGTTTAGTAAATACACCCTTTCAAACAATTGGTATAACGGAGGCCAATATCCGAGGCTTAACGATTGCCAGGAAAAAATGAACGGTTGTTGGCCGAGAAGCAAACTTTCCATGGAGACTGTGATATTTGGCCGGTTCAATTCTTTCCTCAAGGGCATAATTTTCCGATGTACCAGGCAACCAGGAAGGGTTTTTGTTTGCATTGTGCTAGTCCCGATTAATTTCTTTAACGTGCGCGCTTTTTCGTGGTAAAGAGAAAACAGCCGGTGGATGCTCATGGCTGGCTATCGCTGAATAAATGCAAATTGGTTAGTTTACCCAATGTCATTACTTTTCCATTAAATTAAAAAAAATAATAAACAAACAACCAATTGTGTGCGTTAGTTTCTTTTTCCTTCCTTTTTTAATCGTTGATATTATCGAAGAATGGACATCGGGCATATCGTCTGAAAACCGTCACACACGTGATTTGCTTTGTCCAATCAAAGCACACAAAAATTAATCACTGTGTAAATTCTAAATACTTAAATATATGGCACAATAAATTTACGCGATTCGTTTTTACCCTAATCAAATAATTTATCTCTTCCAGGTGGATCTCCATACCCAGACATCAACGCCAGAGAAATCCCCAGGAAACTTGAAGAAGGATACAGAATGCCCAAACCAAAACACGTTGATGACAAACTGTAAGTACCTGTGAAAGTTATGATAGTGATGATGCATCACAATTTTTCCTAGCAACTGCGTTAGTGTTTGATCTTTATTAATGTCAACAATTAAAACGCCGACCTGTGATTTATGCATACTGCTTGCGAAAGGTACAGTTTGAGAGGCCTCGTGGAGAACAAGGGTTTTGGCTTGTGTTGCAGACAGGTTACATGTTCTGCTGCAAAATGTTCATTTTCCAATTATGGGACAAAACTTCGAGCCCTATGTATTAAAGATTTCTTCTCCATATCCACCTTTCCCCAAATTGTAGCAAATTCCATTTTAACCGATTTTCCTTTTTCCTATCTTTGAAAACAAATCTTATTAAAACTAAGTAGTACGCCCATTGTGGAGGATTATCCTCAGCAGCCTCTTCACCAAAAACTCGAAAAATTTTAACACTGCAAATGTTATGAATAAAGATAGATTCACAGAATAAAATAGTCAGTTTTCTATCGTCACTTAACAATACTTGACGATGCTTAACTTTACAGTTACAGTTACAATACTTAACAGTACTAACAAGACGTAACCATCCTAAATCAATGTTTCAAAACACCGTATTTCAGAGGAAAGCAATGTGGATACATCAATATTTGTAGGATGTTTTTTTCTCCGGCATTGTTGATACCGATGATATTCAAAACGACGAGCTTCACATGTAGAACACCCTGCTTCTTTCCTCCCCGTTTAAACTATGGATGTCAATAGGCGTTTGTAATTTTGTAGGATAAGTTACAAGTATTTTTTTTATTATTTCATGGATTAGATACATGTTAATGCTGAAATGCTGGGAAGAACACCCAGATAATCGACCCACTTTCAGCGAACTAAGAGTTACGATGAAAGAAATGGAAGGCAACCACCCGGTAAGGAAACCATCTGCACAACGATTCACTATCTTTGTCGTAGAGCTATACGTATTGTGTCGATGTAGTTAATAACATTGGTCTATCACCTAGACTCATTCTTGAGCGCGTCCCTGTTCACTCGATTGTTTCTTCAACACTAAACCCTCCCACCTTCCGACCCAACTGCCTTCAGGTCTCGTCCGTCATTATTCTTATAGGATTGCTAATGAGGCAAGTGAAAATGTTATTTTATTTGGGTGACAGATACATTCATTCCCACAACAGCCTAAATAGTAATTTTCAAAATTAAAATCAAGGATAACACGTGGGGTGTTTTATCTTACAGATGTATGTCAACCTCAGTGAATACGACAACAGCCAGTATGCTAACGTCAACGATCTCACAGCAGATTAATTTTTGAACCAAAGCTCGCGGGAACCATCTTCACTAGTTCTCGCGCGAACTCGAGGGTCCTTGAATATCCACCACAGTAAATAGCTAGCAAATGATCACCACCATTCAGTGAATAATCGTTAGCTAATCTGTTTGTCTTATTGAAATACTGGAGCTCTTTTTAGGTCATATTGACAAAGGAATATCTGTAGAAAAGGATTTTTAGGGTTCTCTTACTGTAAAATACGATCCAATGATCTATTGGAATTGTCAGGCTGGAAAATAGTGGAACATAGAAGAAGTAGAATTCTTGCTCCAATCATTATGTATAAAATTTTGGGTGATCTTCCTCCAACATACTTAACAAAGATTTTTAACAATAGGGCTGATCTCCACTCCAATACCTTAGTAGTCTCCTCAATAATTTTGCATGTTTCAAGGTCAGAGTCAAAGGTGGTAATACTGATGTAGCTTTCAGTGCAAAGAATCGCTGCAAAGGCAAGCAACTGTACTTATTTTTTAATGATCAATTTTAAATAAGCCTTCTACAACTATGTTTAGCAAACTATTTTAAGTATATGATTTGTTAGTTATTAAACCGGTTGCAGCAGTGTAATACGATTAAACAATAAAGGAATTATAATATTTTTATATATCTATCCCCTTCTAATTGAATTTTTTTTTTTTTGGGGGGGGGGGTATTTTCGCGGCTCTCTGGAAGACCATTTAATTATATAATGAATGTCACTCCGTGAGTAAATAAAGGGTTAAGTAAAGATGATGATGATGATGATGATGATGATGATGATGATGATGATGATGATGATGATGATGATGATGATGATTTTTAGGCTGTTTCTTAGTTCATGCTGAGTTCTTTCCTGAAATAGAGAAAAGTTAACAATTAGTTGATGTTTGTAAGTCAGAAATTATGATTGTCCGGGTGAGTGTAGTCCTGAGAAGGACTGTTTGTGGTGGACGTTTCAACAACCTGAGCGGAAGTCAGCAACGGAGTCGAGTGAACTGTGAATCGTCAGTAGATGTGAAAAGTCTCCGCTCGTAGTCCTGACTCCTGATTAGTCGACGATCTCGTGATGTCATTGGTCGTCTGTCAGTTAAGCCGTGATGTTATTGGCTGTGAAGACTGTTAAATGTGATTGGTGCGTTTCGATCCGTCTTTTGTTAGTCAAATGTCCGTTGGTCTATTGTTAGTCGAATAGGTCGGTTTGTCTATTGTTTGTCTGTCTTGTTATTGTCGGTAATCAGTCGCTTGTAAGGTGCAGGTAGCTGTTGGCAACGGTTTAGCGGTGTTTGTTCTAAGTTAGTAAACCAGCTTTCCACAGTGAATCGTTGATAGTAGTCCGTAGTGTAGGTAACGCATTCAGCAGAGTGCCAGTCGATTCTGTGGTTTGTTTTTAAATGGTGCTCAGCAATGTGATTGTTGATATCACCATTTCTAGTCGCTCGTTTGTGTTAAGTCAGTCGGATGTTCAAATTCCTGCCGAGCTCACCAATATAAGTGGCCTGGCAGTCGCAGCATTTGATCTTATAGCCTGCTCTCTGACCTGTCTGTCGCTCGGTTCTTCCCTGTACTTAACGTTCTTCAGCAGCTGTCGCAAATTAAGTAGTGATAGGTTTGAAAGCAACGCAGATGTTGTAGGGTATAGTAGGATCCGTCCGATAGTTTCAGACGTCCCTTTTATGTAAGGTACGGTTGCAGCAGTAACAGGTGTCAAGTTTCTGCTCGTAACGTTAGGTTCAGAGTTCCCGTAAGTGTTGTGTCTAATAAAGTCCCGGTTGCAATTGTTCTCATTGAAAACGTTGTCTTAGTAGTTGTTTTCATCTGTTAAGCTGTCAGGTGAGTCACAAACTAGTTGCGCGCTTCTTATCAAGCTTCTTGCCAAGGTCCGTATAATCGTTGCTTTTTGAAAAGTAAGATGATATTGGTCGAGAAGGTCTGTCAGTTCACCTGTGCGTCAATTTCTTAAGATTGTCGTCTCTAGTTTGTTATTGTCAATCACGGGTAACTAAGCAGTCTAGAAAAGGTATTTTACGGTTTTCTTCGATCTCCTCCTTTAAATTGTATGTCGGCGTTTTGTCTGTGGAAGTGTTCGCGAAAATCGTCTATTCCGTCTTTTGGCACAGCTCTAGAGGTATCGTCAACGTAGCGTAGCCAGAGTGGTAGTACTCGTTTGTAAGTTGCAAGGGCTCCTTCCTCGATGTTTTGCATAACGATTTCTGCTACATTGATGGCACAAGGAAGAAACTGTAGGTCATAATTTGCGCGAGTACTTGCGACATCTCAAAAAAAGAACAAAGACAGGGTTGTGCAACACGCTGAATATGAGGTGATAAATAACCAGCGACGCGCGTGGCACCGAGTTGGTTGGTTAACCTCGGTAATCGTAGCTGATTTTTAAACAAAACTTTAGATTCGCGGTAAAATCTTTCCAACGCCGCGACGTTTTGCGTGGCTATAATTTTCTTATAAGGCAAAAAGGAGAATTATTGGCTAGCAAGTCGTGAATCAGTGGGAGTGAGTTAGAACTTCAACAAAGGATATAAAGAATTAGTAAGGTTAATCTTCCTTGGCTTTGATCATCAGAGGAACAGGAAAGCTTTATTGTGATTTTTGGGTCAAATTGTGCTCCTTGGACATTCAGCATTCTCGTATCAACTGTCTAGTTACGGTTTCCTGTCATTTCCATCTTTTCAACCTTTTAATTGTAACATTCCTATGTAACAAATCTTGTTGTTTATTCTTAATATAGTGTCCACTTATCTAAGGCCTGTTTTAAACGTCGTGCTACTGCCGTGCTAAGCTGGCTCAACTGTAGCACGGCTGTGGCACTTGACTTCGTGCTACACTTGCTTCCTGATTGGTGCCTCGGTTGTGACTTCGTTTCAGACGTCGAATTTAGTTGAGTCGAATATAACAGCTGTTGCAGAAAGCAAAACACTGACAAGTGGTTGTAGGAATAAATTCAAATAAAGGTATTCTAATGTATTTATAATTTATGAATTGAGTTCGGCACGGCAGTCGCACGACGTTTGAAACGGGACTAACCTATCAGTGTAGTAACCAATCATATTTATCACTTTCATGTTTGTAGACTTTTTAAAAATCGTTACGATCCTAACGTACTAAAAACAATACTCGCTTTTTTACCCCCCCCCCCCTCAAAGGTTTGTGTTGCAAACCAAAATATCGGACATTAAAGATATCTCAGTTTTCTTTTTTCCAAGACAACACCGTCTATTTTAGGACCCACATTATCTTGTTTTACACTATTTACGAGCCGTTGTCAGTAACTTTCGAGAATCCGGCGACAGAGCCGAAAATTCGAATTTCTTTTATTTGCCCAAAAAAACCCTTTTGGTGAACTATTTTCAAAAATAATATTTAAAAGTTCCAGCGAGTTTTTATTTCATTCCATTGTTAAAATATACGGTGATTTAGTTACCTGCAATGTTTGAATCAGTTTCTGGTCCCTCACAAACTTGAAAGCAATCCTTAGCTGAAATTTCGTACAATGGGCGCGTCGGACAAAAATGATCAATGCCGGCCAAAAGCGAGTTGCATGTTGCGTGACAATTGAAATGTGATACTGGCGTCGGGGGAGAGGAATGACCAGGAAATGACTGTAAATATTTGCGTTTCTCGTGACAGCTTTTCTTTCTTTCGTTCCTTTCTATTTGAATTTAAAAAAGAAAAACGTTTCAGGTTATACTCAATGAATTGAAACAAGAAACACGATAGTTTCATTATCCATTCATGATCTGAAGTCATAAAATCTATCCTGTGCGAATTTTGGGGATGCTTTTTATGGGGCCAGCAATTCAGAAGGTCCGGTGTTAAAAAAAGCCTTGTCAGTCAAACTGAACGCACATTTCGGAGAATCAACAAAACACAGCAGCTTCGAAACTTTAATACCTTTGAAACTAACATTTTGTTCGGAGAGCTAGTATGTAAATTCACAATGGCAACTTGCAGTTTTTCGTCCTTATTTCGCCTCACTTCCCTGTGCGGAGCAAGCTCAAAAAATCCACAAGATTTGCAATGTGTTAGGCTTAGAGATTGCAATAAGGACGTTCACCCACACCTGAAGTCATTACAAATTGGTCCAGTTGAAGAGAAAGTGAAGGTGCTTCACTGAAATATGACTACATTTTGTAAGGAGAGTATGGGTTTGTTAGTTTTCGAAAAGACGTAGAGTGAACGCGTACGTCAGTTAAAAGGTTTCTACATAAAGAGGAACGGCTTATAGGAAAGCTCTAGAAACGGGAGGATGGGATGGCGAGGGGAGGGAGATCCTGGCTCGCGAGCGGGGAGGGACCGAGAATGCGACAAGATGGCGGGAAGGATTTTCCCGCCTCTCCCCAGGTCTCTGTATCAAACGATAATGCACATATCAATGTTTAGACGGAGAGGGGGAGGGTACGGGCAAAGGTGCGGCATTTGAACACTTCTGCTGTCCCCTCTCTGGGGAATTTGACCACAAAAATTGCCCACACTGCGGACATTTGAATTTGACCGTGCAGAGGACTGGATCCATTTGAATTTGACCGTGCAGAGTGCTGGCTCCTAAACTCGTGCTAGAAGAGATACCATCTTGGATAATCAAGGTCAAGGGTCGGTAAGTGTGTAACGATGGCATTTAATTATTAAATTTTTATAACGCAATACAATACTAACAGTGTTCCACCTCGTATTCAGTATAATGTAAAGGTTGTTTGAAGAATATTGTAATTCAATTTTGGTGAAACCAAAGCTAGCATTTCACTATGTGTCTTTCTGGAAAGGTACATTAAAAATGGTCCTGTTTAATTAATTCGGTGTGGTACCAATACTTAATACAGCTCAGATCACTTAGTACCAGCAAAGAAATTTGAAGCTCAATTAAAAATAATGTAATATCCTCTCAACACCTTTTCTGCTACTGGGGAACAATCTACAACTCTTGGGGATTGTTTTTTATTTGTGTGTGTGTGTTGTGTTTTTTGTTTTTTTTGTTTTTTTGACTTTATTCAACTTCAGTCTTTTTCACTCTACCCTCTTCTGTTTTTTTTTTGTATTTTGTTTATTTTTTCATAACGCTTTACGTAGAAGGAATACAGAAAAACAGAAAGTACAGAGAAAAAATTATAATAATAATTTAAAGACAAAAAGGGAAATTACAAAGAATCGAATTTACATACAATTTACAATAAAAATAGGATTTACAAAATTCCAAAAGGACGGGTTACAAATAACAAAGTTTACAAAGGCCAAAAAGAAACCTAAGTATGTTACAGCAGTATGACTTGTCGCTACAAAAAGTAATTTATATAAATAATTGAAATATTTTATACCATGAAGATTTTATTTTATAAGAAACAAAAACTAATCAAGGAGAGATAAGTGGGAGTAAAGGTTCCCACTTTTCATAATGATATCTAATTTTATTGTTTTCTCTCGCAACAGAGCGTTCTATAAAGTATGTATTCTTAATTTCCTCTATTAACAGCAGGACAGATATAGGAGTATTGTTTAGTTTATGTAATTTGTTAAGGTATTATGGACTTGCAGGTCTTGCCTTCCGAAAAATATATCTTTGATTTGGAGAGGTCTGTTCCACTTCAGTCCTACTCCAAAAGTGGAGCATACCTCGTTCCAAAAAGACTGGACTCTCGGACACAGGAAAAGAAAATGTTCTATAGTTTCGACATCGTTTTCGCAGAGATAACATAGAAGAGATTCGATTTTTTTAAACTTAAAAAGCATGTCATTTGTATATAAAATTCTATTTAGTATTTCAAACTGAACCTCCCGCAATTTTGTGCTTAGTGTAGCTCTAAAAGGTATTAGATACATTTTTTCCAATCTAATTGATACTCAACGGTATTAAAACTTTCTTCATATTTCTTCCTAGCGGTAGGTTTAGTACATACTTTTGAAACAAACTTATTATAGAGTGACTTCGACTTACGTTGTTCAAGGGGGATTGTGTCATTTTCATATGATATGTAAAAAGAGTTTGGCTCAAAATTGGTGGTAAGATGAGCTATAGATGATTTACTACTATTCAACAGGTTCCGCCATACCGGAGGCATGGCGTCCAGCATGCTGATCAAGAAATATATGTTGCTAGGAGATAGAAGAGATCTCAGATATTAAAATTTATTTCAAATTACTTCGTTACTTTTTATACATGTCATTATACGGTTTTGTCATCCCCAGGTGTGGATATTTTATCAAATTTGAATTATTTTCCAGTCCCAAGGGTTGGGAATTTGACCAAAAACTTGCAAAAAAATTCAAAGCCCCCCCCTCCCCCCCTCCCCCCCCCCCCCCTCCGTCTACACATTGATACGGGCATAAACAAGTTAACGCCCTCAAATAAACCGGCGTCTCCCAACGATACATAGCCTGCATAGCAGTCGTTTCCGTTTCCTTTTAGCCAAGCGAAGTGTGAGGCAAGTGGAATACGCGCGAGGGCATGGGGCAAAAATGAGGAAAAAATTAGGAGCGGGGAACGGGGTGAGGGGCTAGACGATACATCATGGATGGCCGTAGCCAAACGGCCGAGTTCCGACGCGAAGAAATTGGCAACGATGATCTGGCAAATTGGCAAAATTCGCAACGGCGATCCATGATGTATCGTCGGGAAGCGCCGGTTTAGTTGAGGGCGTTAGTTTGTTTATCGTTTAATACAGAGACCTGGAGAGAGGCGGAAAATCCTTCCTGCCATTTGTCGCGTTTCCACTCGCTCCCTCCACTCTCGCGCGCCAGGATCTCCCTCCCCTCCCCATCCCATCCTCCCGTTTCTAGAGCTTTCCTAGTAGCCGTTCCTCTTTATGTGGAAAACTTTTAGCTTACGTACACGTTCGCTCTACCTTTTTTTTCCAAAAATAACAACCTCATAGTCTCCTTACAAAAATGTAGTCATATTTCAGTGAAGCACCTTCACGTTCACTTTATCTGGACCACTTTGTAATGACTTCAGGTGTGGGTGAACGTCCTTACTGCAATCTCTAAGCGTAACACATTGCAAGTCTTGTGGATCTTTTGACCTTGCTCCGCACAGGGACGTGAGACGAAATAAGGACGGATCCAGGACGAAAGACTGCAAATTGCCATTGTGAATTTACATACTAGCTCTCGGAACAAAATATTACTTTCAAAAGGTATTGAAGTCTCGAAACTGCTGTGTTTTGGTGATTTTCCGATAGTTCGTTCAGTTTGACTGACAAGGCTTTTTTTTAATACCGAACCTTCTGAATTACTGGCCCCATAAAAAGCATTGTACGAGATTTCAGCTAAGGATTGCTTTGTGAGGGACCAAAAACTGATTCAAACATTGCAGATAAGTAAATCACCGTCTATCTTAACAATGGAATGATTTTCTAAGTCTGGTTATAGAGTTATCTGTTCTGATCGCGGAATGAGTCAGTGTGAATGGCCTGATTGCATTATATTTTCAAAAAGTCTTAACAAACAAATATCAAAGCTAATAAGCTTCATTGGCAAATGTATTTTAGCAGTTGGACTACAAAAACATGCTATTTACGCGCCAGTGGTTAAGTCTTATAAAGCAACACAAAAACATCGCGCAGACGCCTTTCATTTGCATAAGGAGATTTATGATAGCATCTATGCCCGCCGAATTCCTTTATCGTAAAGTAACTTATGGCATATTTACTCAAGGTTTCTGTTTACTCGAACTCACGTACTTAAACTTTAAAATTAAAATAAAGTCGAAACATCGCTTTGTAACTGGATTTATGGTAAGGAAATGTTTTAGCTTACTTTCAATATAAAAGCAGTATGGTACAGACTAGAAACGTCGACCGTTTTGTCTGAAAAGCATATGCGACTTGAAATAGGAGTACAATAAAGAAATGGCGAAATCTGTCAAAGTGCACTCCACATATTTTCACCTCGTGCTCTCACTTTTCAGGGGCCAAAATCAATATTTTTATATGATAAACAAAAAACATTTCTGATTCTAAAAAGGCCTTTTCTTACTTAGATATTCGTATACCCCCGATGATATGGTCTTCTAAAAATGGGTAAAATTCAGTGTATCAACGGAATAGAAAATACTGTACTCTTTACGCGCGTGGATACCAAGGAAAGAAAGTTTACATCGATGCAAAGTTTAGTTTGAAAGCAAGTTCAAGAGATGTCTAACAAAGTGTGAAAAGATTAACTCCAGGCAAGTTTTCGTTGTCTTGTACGAGTGGTTTGAATGTGGTGGTTTGATGTACTAATTTGCATAATTTACATCGGGTCCGAAGGCCCGTTTAGGCCAATTTCGAACTTTCCGTTTCTTGGCCAAAATAAAAACTCGCTGGAACTTTTAAATATTATTTTTGAAAATAGTTCGCCAAAAGGGTTCTTTTGGGCAAATAAAAAGAAATTCGAATTTTCGGCTCTGTCGCCGGATTCT
>Ga0126336_10001284_pt1 | contig 12740 bp, 10 predicted proteins | sample SidCmetagenome_FD_92530 | JGI IMG/M metagenome (GOLD analysis project Ga0126336, IMG submission 92530) | Coral microbial communities from El Islote,Puerto Morelos, Mexico - Siderastrea C C metagenome | ecosystem: Host-associated > Invertebrates > Cnidaria > Coral | place: El Islote,Puerto... | reverse complement strand
GGGGGGGGTCGGGGGGATTTTCTTCCCACCCCCCCCCCCCCCGCCAACCATTTCCTGAATTGTGGGGCAACCTTACCAACTAAGGTCCAATACGCCAACCACCAGACACATAACTATGTCTCCACAAATTCAGATATGCATGTTTTGGGTATAATCTTGCTTATCAAAGAGCATAAAAGAATATGTTGAGTTCCACAAGGTCAAAATGCATGTAAAGCTACATTGAGCATTCATGTGGAATCATGTTACTTCAATTAGAATATTATGTTCAATTATGTATATACCTGCAACAATATGATAAATTATTTTGTACTGCAGAGGCCAAGAACTGGCAGTCAAACAGTAATAATAAGGGGTTCACAGCAGCATGTTGCTGGTATTAAGGTTTGTGTCATTGATTTAATTCCAACACATTAAGAAATTTACAATTCAAAATTTTGTTGGTGGTGACAGTCTTCATTATTTTTTAAGTTTCAATTTGATATCAACTGAATTGATATATTGAGTAAATTGGCCACTGTGAATAGACTGTATTACCGGTATCATTTTTATATAATTATACTAATTTTTAGTATGTAGAGAGGGTTTTCTTGTGGCATCACAGCGGTCAAGTTGGAGGTATAAAACAATAAAATGTTTCTCCTTCGGGAAATAGATTATGTTTTAATGCAAATAGTCTTAATTGTTTTATACCTCCAACATGGCTGCCATGAAACCCTCTATGGAGGGTCCCCTGTAACATACAGAAAAAAAAAAAAAACAGTTGCACCCCTTTCTTGTGCTTCACAGAAAATAATGTTATAAGCCAAATATGTAAAACAGTAGATCACTTAACACAAATACACTCATTGTATTTACATGTTGTAATTCCTGACAAAACTTTGTTACGATATACAGTTCAATAGTTACGTTTTAGTTGCTATTTTTTGACTTTATAGTATATTTTGGCATCCTGTTAACACACTTCAATTAATAACAATTTTCCCTACCCATATACAGCACACATGAAATGAAAATGCACTCCTTTTGAATAAGCCTCCCCATATACATTACGAGCAGCCCACTATAGAGAGTTCCACACAACTACCATGTCTTGGATTAACTAGCATGTCCAATAATCAGGTTCACAAGGACTTTTATTTTGTGATGTGACCTGTCATTCAAAATTGACCTTTCAAAAGACCTTCCATATTTACCTTATTACGTAAATTTGTGAAATTTAATTCCCAGGATGCCATCTCCCGTCTAGTGGAACATTTCACAGCTAAAATAGCTGTAAGTACCTTTCAGAATATTTAATATTTATTTAATTAAGCCTGCTTACATGGGCTAGTTTTTGACAAAGCATCCTTCATCACAGATGGCTAAAGTAGTACTTAGTGTACCAAAGTGATGGTTATTATTTTTAGTCACTTGAGCATCAATTTTGATGTGCAGTGCAGTTGACATGAACTCTTCTTCTGTGAACTGAAACAAATTTAAGAGCTTGCTGTTAAGTTATGGAAGTAACTACCCCCTTTACTTTTGTATTTAGCAGCCTTTTACTATCTCTCCTTTTTTTTTGGGGGGGGGGTGATGTCAAATATGAAAATATGGGTATGACTTAAATTTAGGATGTACAGATTTGCCCTTTGCAGTCTCACTCTAAACATTATTAATTAACAGTAGGATAGGTGGTCACTTTGAGTCTATACATTAGGTCTCATAGTTGTACTTTATACAGTCTGTCTTGGGTACTTTGTTACACTGGGTTTACTTACTTCGTAGTGTTTTTGTACAGAACATAACTATTACTTGTGAGGTCATTATTTTCAAGGCTCACTACCTTTAGGATTTTCTAGCAACTGTCTAATTTTAGTCCAATTTTCAGGGGGTCTGTTTTTTGTGGAGGGGGGGTGGGAGGTGGGGGTTGCTTTTGGAACTTTAAGGTAGATGTTTTAGGAGCTTCCTCTCATTCTATTGCATAATCACTTCAATTTTATAAATAACATTTATTGTCTTAATTATACTGACTGTATCTCTATTTTGGTTCAGTCTTCAGTTCCTGTGAACATGCAGATAGACATTGCACCTCAGCATCACTTATTTATCATTGGAAGGAATGGAATAAACACTAAACAAATCATGCAAAGGACTGGAGCAAAGTGAGTTGCTGAATAATTTCTATTTTAGTGTCAGGAAGAAAAAGCATGTTGGCATTCATCTGTAATGTCACTTCATTTTCTACGACTGTGCAAAAAATATACATCTGAGGAAGTATCAGCTTAATTCTATACTGATAACTATAGTGCTTGATAGATACATCATTTTATTGAAAAAAATGTTCTAAAATTGAAGGATTCTGGGCTAAAATGTTCTGTATGACTTTCAGGGCCAAAAAATGTTGTTTGCATTAAAAAAGTGGATTATCGGGCCCTAGTTGGCCTTCGTACAATTAAATAAACCTAAACCATGTTACAATAGTTTTGACAAGAAAGTTCTTTTTTCAGGCGCAAAAAGACAATATTTACTAGGAAAATACCAGAACGTTACATAAAACATTTTGTGGAACACTTCAACTGTAAGTTGTATTTCTTATTATTAACATGTTGCCTTTTCAGTATTTCATTTCCTGATCCCAATGGAACACAAAGAAAAGGCACAGTCTTCATCACTGGAACAGTGGATTCAGTTATTTATGCAAGAGCACAGCTCATTGTGAGTATTAATGAACTTGATTTTTCTTCAATCATTGAAAGCTGATAGGGGATATTTAGAGCATTTCCTTTGGTAACTTTATAGTTAACTGTTGTACATGTAAGTGGTTGTATAGAGTGTTTGGGAAGGGAAACAATGTTAAAATCAATTGATTGATTGAAATGATGTCTGTCGTCCTTAACTATACCAATCCTCCCAAGTCTGTGACCAAAGAAGCTGAATAAATAAATGGTTCATATTTAGGGGGGGTGGGGGGGGGGACACACTTTTCAGCAGATTCATTTTCAGCTTCCTTAGAACAAGTTGGCCACAGATTTCTCATCTTTGCTAAAAAGCTCAATCAGTAGAACAAGCTCACAGTTCCACTTCCCTGAGTGGACTAATACCTGACACACAAGAAATGATTATTGAAAACTTCCCCACCGCCAGGAATTCCACACCAATCTTTTGTCCAATTATGCCTGTGTGGGTGCTGAAATTGTCTGCATGATGAAAAGTGAACAGACACCTAAAATAATACTGACCTCAGTTTCACTGAACATCCAAGAACTGGCTCTATTTTCTTTGAATTTGAAGGAGGCCATCCTTTAATTACTTTCTTTTCTTTAGGATTGCCTTCCTCTTGTACTGATGTTTGATCTACGAGAGGAGGATGGAGATGCAGATATCAGTAAGTTTTCACGGAAACACAAACAGTTTTCTTGTACTCTCTTTCCCTTAGAATTAGATTGAGTAGAATCTTTGTGTTCTTGAAGTACAGTCGTATGAATTCCAGCATCACTTGTCTGTTTTTGTGTTTGTTTTTTCATTTTTGCTTTGTTTTATTGTTTTCTCAAGCTCATAAGTATCTTTTTGGTTGGTTGCTTTGATGTGCATACAGATCTGTAGAACTATTCATTTGTTTCACTACAAAGGGGCTCTCATTAAAACTAATAAATATTATCAAGTGAGAAAATCACAACTTTAACTTTGTCTTTTCTAAAGAAACAAATCACAACCCTTTATTTCGCCTGCAATATGACTTTTTTTCATGTTTTCACTTTCAGCAAAATTGAACAAAATAATGGAAGGGTATGATGTATTCGTCAGTGTGAAACCAAAACCAAAACAACCCAGTAAGGTAGGTAGAACACAGCCAGTTATTATAATCATGAAGTCTAGTCTTACTTTCATACTTACACAAGCACTCAAGGAAAACAAGAAAGCTGTTAAAGAAAGTTAAAGAAGTTTTTTAAATTCAAAGGCAGGCTGTGTTCTCATGTAACACAAAATTTTCCCTTTTCTTGCACTGGCTGTTGCATTTTTGTATTCCATTTTTATAACTTCTTCTTCTTGCCACTGTACTGTCACTGGCATTTGCATTACATGTGTAAACAAGGGTTTAATTTTCTTTCTTGGCCTCCTTTCAAAACTGACTTTCAAATCTTCTCAGTATCTGAATCAGTTCCTCTTTCTTTGTTACAAGTGCACTTTTTTGCTTTTTACTGTTTTCCTTTTTACATACATATTTTTTCAAGAGTGAAAATTTAATGTTGTTTTGTCATGTGTATTGTAGTTTAATTGAATTTAACTAGATTTGTTTTCGATTGTTTAAAGTTGCAATCTTTTCAATTTTTATTGCAGTCTGTCATTGTAAAAAGTGCAGAGAAAAATGTCCAAAACATGTATCTTGCAAGGCTTGAAATCCTTGGACTTGACAGCAATGAAAATCTTGCTGCCTCACCAACATTTTCATCATCTGGTATGGTCAATCATGATCATTGCATCCCTTCACCAGACAGCATCACAAGAAGCTACTTCAGCATGCTCAACCTTAGTTCTTCACCACCTCGATATGTTCATGGTCAAGTAAATGGTCACACAAGTCCTATTCTAAGTCCAGTTGATCCTTCAACCAACAACGCACATCCATGGTTGACAAGTGCCATTTCTCCAACGTCACCCACCATTTCAAACATGATTGGTGGTGGCTTAGTGACATCGCCAATGCACCCACTCATAAACTGCTCAACGACTTATCCAACAAACCCGCCCCCTCCCCCAGGCTTAGGACCACCGGTGACAGTGGCTTCTATAGCTAACAGTGTTCCAAGTGCTTATCTTATAAATTACTCTGGATCTGTGCCTGGCTCAGATGGTTACGTCACCAGTATGAGTGCAGGTAATATAATATTACTGTTTTCACAGCAGTCAAATGCATGATGCATGCGCAGTTACCGCATAATTTTACAAAGGAAAATACAGACAAATGTCCAAAGTCTTACTTTAAGTGCGAAACTTAACGCCATTTCTGGAAACTTAAGCATTTTACGTTGAGTATGTGCTGGAAATGAAGTAAATGTCATGCACAAGTTTTGCCGGCGTGAAATTCGGTTTGCTGGGACATGTTCTGCATCATTTTCATACAAACTTCGTGCTCGTAAACTTTTGAACTGATTCAGCCTTCAAGGCTCTGAAAGACTGGATGTGACATAGCTTTTTGCCTTTGACCACTGTGAAGGCACTGTTAGCTTAGGGTGCTTACCTTGTGTCAGGTCTCCAGGTCTAACTGATCTGGCTCTGATGTTCACTTCACTGTTACATCATTATCTTGCTACATCTCTGTGGTCATATCTTACCACTCAACACTCCTGGTGGGTTAAAATTGGTTTTGTAACTCCCGTTATGCTTATGCATCTAGTTACAAAAAAAATTAGTGATGACGATGATGATGATGATCATGATGATGATCAAGATTTATGATGATAATAATGATGAAGTTTGTCTCATGTTACACAAATTGCAGCTGTAGTCTAAAGGTAAAGCAATATCTATGTTATATGTCTAACTTGGAAACTTCCCAACATAGTGAGTGCAAATGTTATTCTCACCCCTGCCCCCACCCCTAAAATAATCCTTTCAAGTCTCTCCACTAGTGTTGCCAAGTAATTGATTTGCTTGTTATTAATGTTGACCAGCATGTCCTACTTTGTATCGATACCTCTTGACAAGATAAGGTGTAATCACTTAAAGGGGCTCTGTCACCTATATTAAGGATTATATTGAAAAGTTAAAAGACATGTTACAGTCAAAGGACCCTCCCCCCCCCCCAAAAAAAAAAGAGAATGGTTCTGTTTTTTGCAAAATTACGCTACAAGTTTCCTGAAACTGTAATTTAGTGACATTGGATGCGGATGGCTAGGATGGAAATGGATTGCAACTTAATGGTTTGAAGTTTCTCCCTTGTTTGTTGGAAAGTCGCCAGAAATTGATCACGGTTTGTTCTTCCTTGGAGAGAATCATTCGATTACTTTCTCTTGATGGTCTAAGAGCGTTTCGTGTACAACAAAAGGTGCTTGATTTGAATTTCGGTGCATTTTTAACACAAACTGAAATGTGAAAATCTTCTTGTCAGAGCCCCTTTAGGGTAAGGGACACTGGTTTAACTTGCCATTTCAAAGTTAGAAACGTCTCTCACTTTGACCAACTTTGATTTGACCAGGTCCAACACAAGGTCATTTAGGCAAGTCTCAAAGTCAGCTAAGCCAAAGAACCAGAACACCTAGCCCTATTGGAACCGTAAGACAAGGTGCTGGGAGTCCTGTGGGACAGAGAACGTGTAGCCCTGTAGACAGACAGAGTATGAATGGAAGTCCAATGAGACGGAGCTCATCTGGCAGCTTAAGTCCAATGAGTCCAACTTGCACAAGTCCATTAACAGTGGAAGATGACGGTATGTTTTCAAGTGAGCAATATATAGTAGACCCATCTTGAACGACGGTTAACTCAAAGTGCCCGTCATCTCAAACTGAGAACTCCTCGAACAATTTTTTTGTTTGTTTCCGCGTTGCGTGTTTGAGATTGCGGCTTGAATTTGTGTGACTCAGTTGAGTACAAGGTCAGGGAGCATTCGAGAAAGCCATAAGTTTTTGGTTCAATTGTAGAACATCCAAAATGAAAATGTGAACTATCTTATGCCTCCGTTTTTCGTAAAGCTTTTCAAGACGTGTAAGCTTGTTTTTATTAAAACTCAAATTGAAGTCGATCGGAGTTGCTGGGTATTTCGCAATCGCGGACTGCTAAAAGACAAAACTTTGTTGTCATTTTCTGGGCTACCTAACCCAACTAGAGTCGTTAAATTTGATCAATAACTTTTTTGTTGTAGTTTGAGGAGCTTATATCAATAATGTTGGTAGCAGGATGTTTTGCCCCTTTGTGCCATGTTTGCTCTAAAATTTCACCTTTGAAAGTTTCCCTGTAAGCAAGAGTAAACATAATAATATTCTAGCTTTGCTTTTGCAAATTGTTAGAAAACAGAATTAACTTTTAATAGGCTTACTTACCAGCTCAAATTTTGATTTTACCCGCGTAAAACCTGCAAGACGAAGCTCATTTGAAAAGAGAGAATTTTTACATGGTAAGCTGAGGGTCGCAAGAGCGTCGAACCGTCGGGTTGCGTCGCTCGCTCGCTTTTTTCCCGCCGAAAGGAAGAGCGCTGATTGGCTAACTGACACCGTTCTGCCTCGGCTTAAAAATGAGGCCACGAAAGCAACACGGCTTTTTTCGAAAAATAAGTTTCCATTGTATTTTTCATGTAGATAAACTTCAGTTTTACAGAAAAAAGTTTTGCTTTTGGCTCCGAAAAGGTTAAAGGCAACTCAGAAATGGTCAAGGTAAACAGTTCTCCCTTTTTGGCCCTTTCCCACCCCTATTATTGGTAAAGTAAGTTTCATCTACTTATCTGCCTGTTGATTTATTCCTTCACAGCAAATCACCACAGTATGGCGAGCGGAAATGACCTGACTGACTCTATCGTAAGTAACGGTGACTTACTGAACGCTGCACTCCACAGAATACTGAAAACCAAGGCAGAAACAGCAAAGATTAAGAACAGTCACTTCACTGCTAAACTACTGCCATCCGATACTGTCATATAAACGAGGAAATAAACTTAACCATACAACAAAACTAAGAAGAAACGTCTAGATATACAGGTTCAAATAGAGAAACGCCACTGAAGTTTATTATGATTTTTGTTTTTTACTTTTGGACACACTTTCGAAACAGTTGCTACTGGAAATAGTGCGAGACATCTTCTTGAATCTAACTAACACTGGACATACAAAGCTGCTACCTTGTCAGCACGCTAGCGCTTCTAATGAATAAAACACTCTCTTGACCGACAGATTCAACATTACAGACAGTTTAAAATGGCAATAACGGACAATTTGAAATGGCAAATGACGGACAGTTAAAAAGACTCCGAAACAGGGACTAAACACAGAGACTGGGACCAAAGGGACAGAAATTGCCCGAACACTGACTCTTCCGAGTATGAGCAGATGTAGCAGACGTAGTCGGCGACGAAAGGTGCAGAAATTGAGCCTAAAACATTGACATGTACACTTAGCAGAGAGCCATATCATATTAGTCAGACGGTACCAAATCGGATTGTCAGTTTGGGTATCGCTGGCATTGGTTTAAAAGGAATGCGGTTCCACATCCTCAAAGCCACATCAGAAACGGCACAGTGTTTTCATGGAACCTGTTTATCGTTTTCGCTGAGGAAAAAAGAAAAAAAAAAGAGAAAAGATGGCGTACCCCTAAAACTACATTTAAAAGAAAAAGGAAGCTTTTCTTTTGTTTTTGTATACAATTATAAAAAAAAATAACCCGCTGCCTTAGGCCCGGGCAAAATGTTACGAAGACTGATCAAACCCGCTACATAAATTCGGCATCCGATTAAGACCGTGAAATACTGATTCGTGCATTAAATGGAACAGTGAGGCTTTAGGTTGTTGGCAAGGAGTTGCCAGTTTACAAGAGTGATGTTGACAGATGGAAATTCTAATTCCTGTAGGCTTTTCCCAGGTCTTCACGGTCAATTCGTCTCGGTGACCAGCAGATTGACCGAAACAGGAAATAAGAAGCCTAGGAACTAGCACGGACAGACATGCTCATCCTGCAATCACCCCCTACATCCTCACTGTCTTTAATATTCTACGATCATAGACAGACGGACAGACTGACTGACTGACTGACTGACTGACTGACTGTCCGACTGACTGGCTGAATGACAGACTGAAGGAAAGACAGAAACAGCTTGCAAAACATTCAGACGCAATCTTGCATGGCTAATGGCTATCGCAGCTGGTAAGAAGTTGAACATCGTTGCCATCGATCCTCGAAACTGCAGCTGGAAGCATTTTATTTCGCTGGTTTCAGTGCTTGCTGTAAAAACTTTGGTTTGTTTGTAGCTTAATGCTTTTACCTCTTTTTCTAGCCATATAACGACGTGCACACTCATGGAAACAACGGTGGAGGCCTGGAGCCTGTTGGTAGGTAGACGTCTTTGTTTGGTGCTGTTACCGAATAGTGACACTTTAGCCTCCCAGAAGTTTCAGTCGACAACCGAAAGTATTTCATTCTCTTTATTGGCATAAGTTTGTTCCTCAGCTTACCATGGAAAGGGAACCACTTGTTGTGATATCTACAATCTCGTTCCCAGAGAGCCCATTCCTTTTGATTAGCACCAAGGAACAGTTTAGCTTCCGCTGAACAAACACGCGCGGAATCTGGGGACGAGATTGTGACCTGGTGGCGACAAGGGTGGCGACCTGGTGGTACCAAACGCATTTTAAGAGAAACTTGGCTAATCCCGTAGCTGCCCATGACATCCGGGACGTCAATGTTCTGGTTACTTAAGGTCCCTAACGTCCTCAACTAACGCAGGAGGCAAATCGAATAGTTTTAATTTCTCCCTGTGTAACATTTCTTTGTAGGTTCGTCGAATCACGGGTCCAAGAGACAGGCGGTCCAAATTTTGTCGGGAACCAAAAATGTGAATTTCAAGTAAGTTACCACATTAATGTTTTTAATCAGCCTTCTTTCTGAGTGTGTTTGTGTGTGTGTGCTTTGCCAAGAGAAAATGAGTGATTTAGCTTCCATTTGCCTTTCAACAGGACAAGTACATCAAGTTTGAACTCGGACCCAGGTGAATCGGATGACAGCCTCAACTCGTCTTTAGCACTGTAAGTTAGACCTTAGTTTTTGCCGGTTCAGGAGGATTTGTCAGGTTTCCCGTAACTTAAAGCGACTTAGCATCATCGTTTCTTCCCGAGGGACAAGGTTCACGAAGCCTTCTTATAGTTCAGGCCCCAGTTGTTCAAAAGTTGGATAGCGCTATCCACCGGATAAATCTCTATCCAGTGGATAGCGCAATTGGTTTCCCTAACACTTATCCACTGGATAGCGATTTATCCAGTGGGTAGCGCTATCCACCTTTTGAACAGCTGGGACCAGATATGTCTAAAACAAAAGCCTCTTGTGAAGAAACAGTATTTGGGATTCACCTTACCTTAGGAGAGTTTCGTGGATCCTTACCCTACTTGGGACGTAGGTCACTCGCCGGCGTTTTGTTACGTTTGCAATGGATCGTTTGCCCGGTACGTAAGGGTGGAGGGAGAGCGAGATACCGTGAGGGTTGAGTGCCTTGCTAGAGAATGCAACACGCGTCCAGCGATGGCAAAGGCCTCCCCTACGTGTGTCCTTGTTAATGTTGACTGATACTTAGGTCATTTTATCTAAAGTGATAAGCTTTACCATGAAGTTTCAGAGTTATCTACTTATTTGGCACCTTTATAAGGAGTTCACATCAGTTTACCGCATGGTTGGAAAGTGGAGGCCATGATGTGTTACCAGGCAACCTAACTAACAAAAGAACGATGGTCGTGGCGTCATTCGATTCTCATCAAGGGCACGCTTTTGGTGTCCATATTCCTTTGTAACTAAAACTGACTATTTTGTTTGTTTTTTAGTTTACAAAGGATTCTACCAAATGCTCCGACACAACCAGTGAGTTCATCATTTTTCATTTATCATGGATGACAACTGCTTTTAATATCATTTCGTTATATTTTCCCCTCCTTACGCTCTCGTCTTCTCAATCAACAGGCGGATAAATACGATAAAATGAAGACCTTGGCGACTGTAGGTAATGTATTAATCATTGAGGTTTCTAATCAGTCAGTGTCGAGTGTTTCCGACTAAACCCGCGGAAATTACCGGATCATTTATTGATTAAATTGGTATGGTTTTCCCCCGAGTTTGGACATTAACTCGCTTTTTTTAATCACTAGCTATGCAAAAGAAAGTCGTCGTTGACGAAGTGAGAACGCCGACGAACACGTGGAGTGGACTTGGTTTCTCCAAATCTATGCCGGAATCAGCGATAAAAGAATTGGTGAGCAAAAAATTTTTTTTTCGTTATTGCAGGGTTCTATTTATTTTGTTGGATTTTAAACTGTCATTTGCAGGAATCACAAAATCTGAAACCAGCAAAACTTGAATGCCGTACGGTAATTTTCCTTTCTTGCCACAGAAAATCCTGATATAGTTATTTAACGGCGGCTTGTCACTTGACATTCTATTTTTTAATTGTTCTGCTGTTTCACTGAGTCGTGTACGTTAACGATCATACTTCAGTTGGAATCTCTGAAAGAAACTCCCAGCAGGCATCTTCCTTCGATAGCTCAGTTGGTAGAGCGGAGGACTGTAGAGAACGTAGTTGTAATCCTTAGGTCGCTGGTTCGAATCCGGCTCGAAGGACTTTTTTTCTCTCTTTCATAGTAGCTGTATTTATTTATTTATTTATTTATTTATTTAGTTATTTATTTATTTTTTACCTGTTAACCTTTGTAGTTCTACGTCTTTTGTGAAAACTTTTATTAAGCTTAGAGACAAAACCGTCTCCAAAGACAAAATTAGATTATCGCTTGGCATTGCTAATCCTGAAGTCTGTGAGAATGTGACCTGAAATTCATTACCTCGTTCCCGAAGATGAGTGCAGAGGAGCTCGTGGAGGAGGCAGTGAACTCCAAAAGTCGAGCTCGTTTTTTTTTTTTACTCGTATTTTCGTGTAAACGTCCTTTGTTTCATCATGTTCACTGCTCAGCACCAAACAGCTCACTTTATCATTTGCAGCTAGATACAAAATATACTGCTTTCAGTTCCGTCGCTTTGTTTTATATGACAATTTGCCTGTGATAGCAAAGTGATGTCTGTTTATTTTATTCATTTGTTCAGTTGGATTTCAAAGCCCATCACAAGGGGAATTTGCTGCCTTATAACGCTTCTATCAACGGTAGCTTTGAGGTGCGTTTTACTGCAATCCTTTTAATGTAGAGTGCTCGAATACAACTTTAGTTAGGACCCTGTGTTACGTTACAGCATGATTTCTAAATATATGTTGATCTGCAACTGCGATCGACTTAAGATTCCCTTCATTTATTATAGAGAAGCAGGTATTGCTTAGAAGAAGTTTCAAGTGTTTCATTTCTAAGCTTACGCAGAAACAGGTGCCGTTGTAAATTTCAAGTCAATTTTTAATTTCTATTCTTGTAGTCTGCCAATACATCTTCGCTGTTTAGTTCCGGCCCAAGAGAGTCCCGAAGCAGAAGTGCTTTTGAGGTGTGTATTAGACCTCCGATTTTCCTTATTTTCCGTAGCCCACAAGCAGTCCTTCGCAGTGACTGCTGGGAGTCGTCGGGCAAACAGCCACTCCTGCGCAAAATTGCCTGACGCCTGACGCTCGAAAACTGGACGAAAGGGTGTGGACGGGAAAGAAGCATGATTTTTGCGCTCTGAGACCAACGTATGAAACTCAATTGACTTACCAAATAAACTCATTCCTTGGGTAATTCACTCATTTTGGGCTAGCCCATACCCTTTTTTAAAATCCCACTCGCGTGTCGAGTTTCCGCGCATGGAAGACGGCTTTCGCGAGCGGCCGTGTGTTTGGCTTGTGGTTCAACTATTGCTGAGAGAGAAAGAAGGCTGTTTAAGGCTAGCTAGATCTGCTACATGACGTGATTTCTCCTAAAATGTTCATCCTGTTACCCCTGGTAACTTTGGCATTCCTTGGTGGTTTATAATTTCCTTCAAATTCTTTTGCAGTCTGCGCTCAGGACGGAACTTCTGGAAGAGGAGGAATCATCTTGTGAGTAAATCTAAATATAACTGGACCTTAAATTTGCCACTGTGTAAGCCAGCACTACTGAGTAATG
>Ga0126336_10001283_pt1 | contig 12740 bp, 9 predicted proteins | sample SidCmetagenome_FD_92530 | JGI IMG/M metagenome (GOLD analysis project Ga0126336, IMG submission 92530) | Coral microbial communities from El Islote,Puerto Morelos, Mexico - Siderastrea C C metagenome | ecosystem: Host-associated > Invertebrates > Cnidaria > Coral | place: El Islote,Puerto... | reverse complement strand
TTTGCAGTTTCTTTGCACAATGCTTATTTTTCTTGATTCTGGACTGTACTCTCCACGACCATCAAACCCAACACCCATAAAAGCAGCTCCATCAATCATGTTCTGAAAGAGGACATAGAAACACCAAACCAATGTGCCATTTTGAAATAGCCAGCCAACTATTGACGTTTCTCCACAAGGACCAGAGGTCAGTTCAATTTGATAGTGCAAAAAGACCCTCTTTAGACGTCTCGTTTTGTCTCGTTTTGTCAATATGTATCCTTGCTAGTTCACAGTAATTTGCCCAGCAGGACATATTTGTGTGGAAAATGTAAGGAAAGTAAAATCAAACTTGGGCTACAGGCGATTGTTTCTGGTCTCTGAATTACCATAAAGCCATTGGGAGTACTATTACTCGCTAATGGGTAGAATGCTATTCCATCGCAGGGTTACAACCAGCCGTTTGACGCCGGTACCCGTTTATACAGTCAAGTTTCTTGTCTAAGCAAACTCGGGGATGATGCAGTGACCAATCCCTCAACCAACGACCCTCCAATATTTTGATCGAACGCAAAGCGCAAAAAGGATTTTACCGTTCTCTGTAGATATTTTACTCTTCTTGGCTTGTGGTTTATCTTAGTCAGATTAGTACGTTGCGTATCCGCTCTTGGTCGATCGACTTTTTAGTTTATTGTTATCTGCATATGACCCTGCTAGACTTCTACAACTTTATTATTACATTAGATCTGCGCAAAGAAAAAAATTGCGGCAATTTTGTGACAACTTGCTTTCCCACCAAAAATCCCAAAATCCGAGAATAAAAAACATGTCCAAATGTTCTATATTATAATAAAATTTTAGGTTGATTTCTTCGTACTTCAAATTCCTTGCTCATGCTTCTTGCCGTCTGTAAATGCAGTAAAAAAATATCACTCCATTTGCTAAGAAACCAAAACCCGAAAAAACATGGGACTTAAAAATCAAATTCCACTTATTTAACACACCTGGCAGACACTAGAGGTCCATTTGGAGTTGTAGCAAGGATCGCTGGCGGTGTAATTTGTTCCCCAGCAGCCATTCATCATCACATAACCCACTCCAGAATTGGGGGCATAGGTGTACGGAACGTCTCCGTGTTCCTGCTCAGGTTTTTCTATACCTGATATGGACGCCCCCATGTGGTAACCGGGAGGAACAAACATATCCGGAGTACTCCAGGCTTTGTCGGGCATAATATCTAGTTTTATCTGCGGTGGTAAGAAGTAGATATATCTTTGAGTAACACTCCAAAGAGTTTGGAAGAATACAAAAATGCTTAATATGTCAACCAAACTTCAGAATTCTTCCAAAATCCCCTCCGCTCGCCTTTTCTTTACACTACTCATTATACAAGCACAATTACCATCTTCTATGGTGCTGTAAGTTTGAAAACTTGTAACCAATCCACTTCAGGCCTCATGTGAAATCTGTTTGAACGAATGTACTTTTTCCTACACCCATCTCAGTTTTAGATAAACTGACCAAAATTTATACGAATTTACACTAGTCGTAGGCTTTAGGTTGTTAAAGTCTGGCGGTTTAGGGGAATTTGACTAGATTATTAGGTTCATTTTGAAGTGAAAACCTTCGAACATCTGGTTGCTACGACCACTTTCTATATACTAGTGGCCGGAAGTAAAATTAATGCTTTAGTTTTCTAACGCTGTATCTGCAAATTTCGTCGATGTGGTCAAGCTTTGGTATTAAGATCAGTGAGAGTTCTTCTGCGTATAGAACTCCAGTTTAATCGCATTTGGCGTTTTACAATTTTAATCATTTCTAGATAACCAGTGAAGGAAACGTTTTGAAATGTTTATCAAACGCTATTTTAATGACCATTACGTCCTTGCCATTGAAACAAGCAAAGTGCTTCCCATGCTCCTGTAATATTATGAAGTAAATTAATAGAAGTCCTCAAATGCGACGCCCATAATTAGCTCGTTACGTTTGCGATCCTTAAATTATCGAGTTGGATTGCAATGCTCACCTCTTTTGCTAAAAAGTTTGAAGCCTTTTCCTGTGCTTCATCGATAATCCTGAGTTGTTTGTCAACGAGTCTGTTCATTACTTCCAGTCCTTTGTCAACAACTGCTTCCTGTACCTTGGGATTTTTTAACACTGACATTGCTAAGGCGGGGAGCGCTCGCTTTTGCTTTGAAGATTTTCCTCCTTCTGAAAAAAAGAAGTACGTAAAAACTTTCAACGTTTGCGTTCCGTTTCCAGTAATTCAACCGTTTTAAAATTTTAATCAAAAGTAAAAGGCAGCTTAAACAGTGGGATTCAGAGAGATAAGGTCAAAGAAATCGTTCTTCGAACATAGACTGTTGATTTGTCAAAGCGAAAGGATAGCTGCAAAGTCACTCCAGCCGCGGACTGGCTAATTGAAACTTTTCTATAGCTCAGTGTTCTATAGCTCTTCTGGGAAGCCATGGTAAAGTAAACTGTCAAATTTTCCTTGCACTCCCTGGACCAAGAAACATTTACTATAGAAGGATATCAGCAGAGAATCAGAATATTACTTCATGTATCACGTAACCGTTCAATCTTGTTCCTAAGGATTTTTTCTCATCGATTTTTTTCTCTGGTTGGCTGCCATAGTCCAGTCTCGAGTTCACCAAGACCGCTGGATACAGAGACAAAAGACGCATTTATACAGTTTAAGTCTCACTCTAAAGTAAAACATTTACAAATGGCTTGTAATTGCACGTGACGTCATAAAATTCTAAAATCAAACTCGCTAGACCTGCTAAATTTTTATCATCACCACGTGAAGGACTACCTTAAAACAGTTATCCAGCTCGGTATCATCCTTTTTAAAATATACAGCATCGTGAATTTTCGAAGTTGCCGCCAAGTACGTGACATCAAGATGCATGGCGCCGTGACAAAGCTGTCTTTTTTGAAAAAGGTCTTTCCTTGTGAGCTTTGGCAGTTTGCAGTTTGAACAATTCAAGTATTAGAAGAGGTGTTTATGTGTATGTATACTAGCTAAAGAGGTAAAAATAATCGCTCTCATAGCAAAAGTGAGTTCCACATGTTATATTGATTTCCGGCCGCCATGTTGGTGTCCCTCGGAAGGACACGAACATGGTGTCTGCATGCTGAGCTCTATAAATTTGCGTGGAACGTTTCGGCAGATAACTCAAGAAAGGTGTGTACCTCACAGACTTGAGACTTGGAGAACTTGTTTATTTATTAATCTTTTGTAACGTATGAAATCTTAACTTCCGTTATTGAATGCAGGTTTCCAATTTATTTTTTGATGACGTAACAGTGAAAACCGACAATACCAGCGAGAAGATGAACTATTTCCAACTCTGTGTATTGTTTTAAACACATTCCTTCTAGTATTTGTTAATGTATTACTTCAGAGAGAGACTAGCCGTGTATAAATGCGTCTTTTGTCTTTTTATCCAGTGGTCTCGGTGAACTCCAAACTGGACTATAGTTCCGCTAGCGCGAGTGAAACGTTTTTCAGGAGGGAATTTCACCTTTTTTCTTGGATCCTTCCGAAGAATTTTCCTCGGTGTCATCGTTGATTTCATTTTGTTCTGTTGCAGTATCTTGATCGTTTCCGTTTTCTTCTTCGAGTGCCTCCTTGTCTTCTATCTCGCCGGATCCGTTCAAGTTCAGCTCCTCATCTATCTCCGTTTCTTTCTGAGATGCGTCACCTTGGGAACATAAAGTAAAGGAGATGCTTTTGAGGGTAATACTTTTCTGCGTGCAACGGAAAAGGAGAAGCATATCTATTGCAATTGATTTTATTGTGAAATGGTCGCTTTTCTCTTATAAAAGGCCTCCTCCAGCCTCGACTTACGTGATCACATGGCCTTCAGTCGTTTTCTCCTACGCATTTGCGCACTTCCCTGCACCGAAACAGCTTGTTTCACAAAAGCAAGGACATCCGGAACAATGAAATGGCGCTTTAACGTCACTCCACTATTAAGACCACCTCATTTTCACGTCATTTTATACTGCAGTCTTGGTTATTCTCTTATCTTTTCAATCTTGGTTATTGAAGTTCTACCTGTCCGGAGGTTACAGGCCAATAAACCTGTTTTTGCCATGAGGAATTGGGATGCCATGTCAAGTTCTGTGACGAACAAAAGTTTTAGTGGCAAAGCAAAACTTTTGACCAAAGATATAATAGTATATGCTTAAATTTTCAGCTGACGATTGCCAATGATGGGAATTTAATAAAACAATTTTTTCCACTCTCGCTTGTTGTATATAAGGTGATTACAATCGACTGAGTCAATTATTACCTGAAATCCAACGCGCGCTCGTGGAATAATTAAAGAATGTACAAACCGCCTCAATCCGGTAACCTGTTCAGTCACATACTGCGAGATTTTTGTGGCCGTTTGGTGGTCGTATCAAAAGGATGTTTCGCAGTTCCTTGCATTATGTCTTGACAGTTCCGTGCAGTTGATCTTTCATTCTGTTTTGACAGCTAATATATAGTTTCAAATCTAGCCTTAATTTCGTCCAGTATATTTAAGCTTTTATTTCGATTATTTGCAATACAAACAAAAACGTTGACTGTATAAGAGGGATTGTTACCTACCTTGATTCGACATGAGCACCACAGCAAAGAGCAATTGAAACACAAGTTTTTTCATGGTTGTTCCGTCAGCAGCTAAATGAGGAATTGTATGTTTAAGAAACATCCTTAACGGCAATAAAAAAGTTTGCCATAATCACGCCAACGTAAAAATACTGTTGATCATACTGACTATTGTTTAACCTCAGTATGAGTAAAGTAAAACACAAGGGAGCCAAGAATTCACCTTCGCAGATCCCGTAAAAACTATATGCCCTGTAGGGATGGTTTGAGAGTGAAAAATTAGGATATCACTTACGACTCTGTGAATTTGCAAAAAGGGGCTGAGATCCAGAATTTCGTAGTGCCGAGCCCTGTGGTACTTGAAAGCCGTTAAAAGTGCGTGTGTCATTTAGCAGTCGGAGCAGATCATACTCTAAAAAAATAATAATCCCCCTCATTTATCGGCTATCAGTTAAAATTTTTAGCTGAGATGTAATTGTCAACAACTCCAGCTTAGGGTTTCACTGTTGCAGCTACTCTCAAGTCTAAAACCTCCTGAGAAAACAATTAAGACGTGTAAGGAAGAGAACAAAAGGAGAGAGGATTTCTTGCAAGAGAATAATTTTACATTAGGTTAAAAAACGATTGGCTTTCAGTTGAGCTCTGTTGTGAACGCGATAACGATCCAATTCGAGGGGAAAACAAAGACTACACGTATCGACATATACCAATAACGTGATGCTTCTACTTCGCCTGTTTGCCTTTGAATTAATGAAATGTAAACTGACCCTTACCTTTGCAAAACAGTGCTCAACGCTTGTCTCTACCGGGAGCAATAGTGTGGACTGTGGAATGCATCTTTTTATGTTCGACCAAAGGTTATGAATTAATCAACCTTACATAGTCCAGTGTACGGTTCATCGACCACAAAACAAAGACATTTGACAGATGGAGACAGTTGGAACTCATGAAACGTCAGATGACATAAAAGTTTAAAACAGCCACTCCCGTGGACGAAAGAACGTTTTCCCTGGCCCTCAACCATTACCAAAAGGGTAAGACGCGAAGCGTTAAATTGGCGAAATTTTAATCAACAAGCTAGAAGGAAATTTTCCATTGTTTATTTCACCCTTGAGAGCGAGTCAGGCCTGAATGGGTTTTACGATATGGGGAACTTTGTCAGTTTGTCGCCATCGTCAAGTTAAACTGTCTTTTTGTACTGTAAGTTGTCTCACAGCCGGTGCCTTACAAAGACTTCACATTTACCATACAATGCAAAGTACATCTAGACTATTTTTTGTGTTAGGCTTGTTTAAGAACTGACACCTCCATGTTACGCAATTCAGCACTATGAGCTGCAAAGTATTTTAATAAATTACCTATCTATGTATCTATCTTTACTTTTTTTTCTGTGTTATTGTTTGTTTCTGTGTTGGTGAATTTAAGCTGGGATTTATTCATGAAGTTCATTGAGGAAATTAAAGTTTCTAATTTCAAGTCAGCTTTGATTTGAAATATATAACCAAAATCACTAATTTTTTATTCTACTTTTCCGATCACAACCTGTAACGACAAATGAAAGATCGCGACAGGTCGTGGGGCTTTTATTTAGGGCATATCGAAACTCCGGGACTTCTAGATCTTGTAGCGAACAAACAAGTCACGTTTAATTTTAAGTCATTACAAGATAGCGTTGTGTTTTAGCTTGGAATCGCGAAGATTACACAAGTACAGATCGACAAATTTAGTTAGGTATCGATGTGAGAAAATTCAAGACCAAAGAGGGTGAGAATTCCATGCAAAGACTTCGAGATTTGTCGCTAACAGAGGGTCTCGCCCACAACGGCTAGTTTAACATTAACCGGATAATTGAGTCGTTAACCGTAAAAAGTTTTGTCTGAACAAGATTAACTGACAAGGACCCAGTGACTAGAAATTTAGGCGTCCACTTTGAAGAGACAATGTTTTGCATCTTTAACCGTCAATTCCATGAAAAGGCCTTTCCTGACAGTAGGAAACGTTGTCAGTTCAAATTATTACAGAAAATTTCCAGTTCTTAAATCTCTTTAAATCAGTTCATCGCCGTAGCAAAGAAAACATTTTCACATAATTCCATGGACATGGTGGAACAAATAAAATGATGTGAGTGGTACGTTGAATAATTTATCGCACAAAATGGATATATGGTACAATGCGTGATTTTATAGATGTCTGCTAAATAAAATTAAAAGTACAGTGTTCATTTAAAGTGTCAACCTAAACAAACAACAGCAATTAGATAATAACAGAATTTTTAAGAATACCTTGAAACAACAGTCTATCACGGTTGAGTAAACGAATAAAAGGTGCAAGGTATTTCGAAAAGATAGGGGGCTGGACCTCGCTGACTGTTCTCCCGAAACCCTGTGATTGCAATTTATCGTGATCATTACATCTAAATTTTAACATTTTCTATTGGCTCACTGAAGTAACTTTTTTATCAGCCTGGTTTTCTTGTTATCCGATCCTTGAACTTGCCCATGTTTTTGTATTCTTCAGAACGGGTGAGTTGTATCGAAGACAAGTAATGGGTACCAGGTGATGTATTTAGCTACGAAATTTTTGTGATATGACTTAAAATAAGTACCTGCCCAGAAGAACGGCGCAAGGGAGCTGCCTTTCATCAAATAAAAATAAAAGTCTGATAGACAAATAAATTATGGTTACTTTCACGAGTTTCATAGGCAAACAAGCTAGGCCTAAAAAATTCTCTCGAACATTGCTGCTGTCAACGATTTCAATATGGTATTAACCAGGATGTGTGTTTTTACTAGAAACGAGGGCGTGATTATTTCGAATATTTTCTTTCATAGAGGCTATGAAATATTCAAGAGGATTACCACGATGTTTTGACTAAAAAATAATTTTAGGGAAATTGTTAACGCTCTTGTTTATACCATTTTTTCTCTTCATCGTGTTTTAACGCGAACCTATAATTATCTCTTGCCTTTGCTATGGAGCATAGTATACTATTGGGCAAGGAGTGACTTTGTATTTATTTTCTTAAGTCATTCACCTTTGTGCAGCGTTGTGTATTTAGGTTACTCCATCTCCGTGGGGAAATGTTTAGGGAAATGTAATTTTGACATTGCCCCTAGCGCTTTGTTTAACAAAAACGCATTCACTGTCTGGTCTAACGTATGACACAAGCCATAATCTCTTATGACAGGCCGTACATAAATTTTAAAATGGTGCTGATTTACGAGGGAGTGAAAACGGGTAAAACATATTCAACTAACTCAGCCCTTATTTGAAGCTTAAAACTGAACCTAGGTTTTATCCCTTGGAGGCGGAGTGCCGTAAGCAAATTGACTCACCCTTGCTCCTGCGTAACTCACAGATATCGAAAGACACTCTGAAGAAGAAATTTACTTAAAGGAATTTACTTTTCAATAACAGAACCTCGGGTTTGTTTAGTCATTGGATCATTCCGCTCTCGACAAACAGAGGTGATCGCAAATCACAATCATTCACGCTAAAGTTAAGCTTTCTTTTTCAACAACACACTTTATTTACATGTTTACAAATAATCAAAATGCTTACGAAACAAACGTTTGAGTAAAAGTAAAGTTAAGCTTACTGAAAATAATATATTATGACTGATATAATATGGCAAAGACAAAATATAAATATATTGGTTTGTGTTAATCCTAATAATTAGAAAAAGAAGCCGACTTTATGTAATGAACAAAGTCACTGCTTTATTCTGAAATTGTTTTAAGTCTTGTTCATCTTCGCAGTTAATGGAAAAAAAGGCAAAAATATATATATAATTAAGAGCTTACACGTTTTTATTTTCCTTCTTATCACGTACTCAAAACGTCGTCGCCCTGCCTGTTTAAAATTTCAAAACATTTGTCCAAATCCTTCATATAAGAGGAAGTATTTGAAATAATCACGCCTTTTAATTTGTTTTTAGCCAACATTCAGATGCTCTTATAACACTGAATTCTTGTCAGTTTATTTTATTTTCGCAAGGAAGCATGTGGTAGGGCACAGAACTGTTTTACTCTTTGTTCGCGTGGTATAAAGTGACAGAACAGCACGGTTCAGGACTCTTTTACAAGAAATGGGGAAGACAGTATAACTAACTGAACCCCGGCTAAGCAGATACATCGAAATGAAAACGACAATGAAGACTTTTTCTTTTTTACTATCACACAGACTTTCATTTCAGTCTGTTAAAATAGGAAGCCTTCTTGGATTGTCTTTCGATCTCGAAAGGGTCGTATATTATAATTTAAATCACAAAATAACGCTTCTAAATGCCGTCACCTGATCACCTGTGGTTGTCCCGACTCATTCAAGCTGTTGCTTTCTCAAGCATAACGACTCAACTTTTAACGTAACGTTCAGTTTCTGTTTTAATTTTCCATAAAAGACTCCAAGATACCAAGACCGAGCAGAGTGAGCAGTTGCTCTAGTAAAGAGCCAGTTCGGATGTGAGAATTTGTAACGTATTTGGCAGACCGGCTATGTCAACTCGCCCATTGAACCAAGTCGCCACCAATCCGTGTCATAAATTCTTCAAAGAACCGCTAAATTCTGTGAAAATATTTTCTTTGCTTTCGGTGCTATTCTGCATTAACTAAAATAAACGTTAAAATGAAGATACAGCCCACAATCTGTCGACCGTTTTTATCATCAGAACACCGGATTGGAAAGATGAAAATTACAGAGGACAGGCAAATGACAAGTTTTCAAATTTTCAAGAGGTTGTTAATAGGGGCATTCCCTTATTTGTAGAACCATGTCGTTTAGTCGCCTTCAGATCCAAATTTTCCAGTTGATGAAATAAATTTCTTATTTACTGATTAATAGTTTGAAAATATTTAAATTTCGTTTGTCGGTTTACGGTTAATCTATGTATCCAATTGGCCAAGACCAAGTGCCAAATTTATAAATCATTGACCCATTTTTGACTCTCGCTGTTTTTAATGGAGTTTTCACGTTTGGCGTCTTGATTTTTTTATGTTTAAATTCGTCTAATTCTTGGATTTTAACAGCTAAAGCACAAAAACGTAAACTTATAGCGCTGTTTTTTTTTTATTGAATGAGACCTGTTTATTCGTGCTGTAGTCCTGGTGTTTCAAAGTTTCCTGAAACACCAAGACCAGCTGTAAACTCGGGTGGTGTATACAATTCTTGAATAGCATAGTGCAATGAAAATTGTCAATACATTGTCATGGATAAACGTGACAAGGGATAAAAAATAAAATTGACCACAGTTAGCTCCTTTAGACTACAAGAACGAAATTGTATGAGCATTTCAAGCACGACCTTGGAGTAAAATTGTCTATATGTACTGTGTACTATACTTTGAAGAGCAAATGTCCATGGAAAGGTGACGTAATTCGTTATTTGCTGACAATTAAAGAGGGCAAAGTTGTTTGAAGATGAATTTGGCAGGGAAAATATAGGATTTAGGTCAGAAGGCCGGATACCTAAATACAGTCATGTCTTTTGATTAATGCAGTCAATGTGTAATCGATAGTCCTTTAAAAATAATCCCTGAATCCTTTAAACAGACTCCAATCCTTAGAAAAGAACCACAAATTTAGGTGACCATTAAGCTGTCAAGATTTTAATTAATTGTTTCTCTTTGGCGGGCCAATGAAACGTTGGTTGGAATTTGTGTTGTTGAATAATTCATTAACTTAGGTAGAACAAGACTTATCTCAGGGGCACCCAACGGTTCGTATCGGGGAATATCTGTTCGGAAGGTCTAAAATCGCCTGAAATTTTCGGATTTGCAGTAGAAGCTAGAGATTTCTTCGGCGGAACATCACGTCGGCCTTTCGTAACTAGAGGACTTATATAGAGGATATTACACGGCGGCGCAAACATACGAATTTTATTTTCGAGTGGTAAAAACAATATTTTACGAACGAGCGCAGCGAGTGAGTAAAATATTTTTACCACGAGAAAATAAAATTCATATCTTCAAGCCACCGTGTAATTCTCTTTTTATTATATAGACAAGAGCATTATTGCACAAACAACAGAATAAGAGCGGGAAATGACGTCATCGATATCCTCACTGGTGAGGATATGGAAAATACGTCACTCGAGTCCCGAATGTAGTTTTGTATGAAGTTTACGAGTGGTCTATTTTCCACTTAAACACTCTTGTCTATACACTCAAGTACTTCCTATTGTTTTTGAAGGGACAAATAGGTCGTTTAAAGTGCAAAATAAGGTAAGCTGGCCTTTTTCGGAGAGCCATCAGCAGCTCGGAAATTCAGCAGATAGGATTCTGTTTCCTAACATTTTATGCGCCTACATTTTCAGCTTAGCTTACATAAATATGCCTTTAGAAAGCTCTGAAACAATCTAAGAAAACAGAAAATGATATTTCAAGTATTTTGCTAAAATTTTCTCGTTGGGTGCTCCTGTTGTTTGCCATCGCATTGGTATTGTTTACTTTTCTGGATCGATGGTTTTTCCGGGCTGATACTTTGACTGGCCAATAAACCATTGGTTGGAATTTTCGCTGTTGAATAATTCATAAACTTAGGAAGAACAAAACTTGTTTTGCTATCCCATTTACTTTTCCGGACTGACGGTTTTTGAAAGTTAAGATTTTTAAGGTTACTTTTCCGATGCGTTTTTCGTTCTTTAAAAAAAACACAGCTTACCTTTGAGTCGAATGAAATGTGAACTCGTTGATTTCAACGAGTCAGTGTGAATCGGATTCCTTGTTTTGCTAGTTACCGATTTACACCAAAGGTGTGAGTGCAGTTTAGAAGTTTAACTTAATTTTAATTTTTAAATTGTTTTTTTGGACGTTCTGATAGGATTTTTGTTACTTTCTTTAGTTATCAAACTTGAAAGTTGCCATACTGAAACCACAAGCAAAATTTCATTTGAAATCCTCTATGTCGTTCAAGCTTTCAGTTTTTGCCCCTCATTGACTGTAATTAATGTGAATTAAGTTCAAGAAACCAATGATTATAATCATTCCACGATTGTCGTTTTTTCCGTTCTTACAAAGAATTTTACAACTCTTCTAGCTGGTGCGCCTCGCGTTTGATTTTTGTAATTCACCGTGGGGATATCTCGTCATAACTGGTCCATTAGCCCGTTACATTTGCTACTGATTCCCTCTTATTATTTCACAGCAAATCCTTTCTATTGGAAATTTTTCTTATGCAGATATTATTCATTCTAACAATTTTGAAGCACTGAAAACTGGATAGTTGAAACCCACTTTTAGAAAGTGCTATTGGGGTATTATTTGATAAATAAGAAGACTTTCTTACCGCCAAGGGTGGCAAAGTGCAGACCCTCAAACCGGCGAAGCCGATCAATGGCAGCTAAAAAGGGGCTAAAACAAGTTTTTCTTCCCCCCCCCCTGGAAAAGTATACAGGACATGTTCTTTATCGCTTAAAAATGTGTTTTCAGTGATTTCCTCGAAATATGTATTTACTGGAGCAAAAGTAGCTCAGTCATTAGTGTATCGCACCCGTCATGGGTTCGCTTCCTGTCAGGGAACCAGCTTTTCTTTTGTCCCATGCTTTGTGCCATTCTGAACATTTCATCGGTTTTCTTAAAATAAATTGAAACGCCCTACGTTTAAGGCGTCCTTTTATTTCCCCGTAAAATTTTACGCACAAAATTTCATCATCAGATTTACCGTCTTCTTTAGACCTTATGGTAAAATGATAAGGAGAAAATTGAGAGAGCTAGAGCGGAATCAGGGGTAGGGGAGAACACTTGACTGCGCCTGGGACTTTTTTGTGGTCGGATGATCCACCGAAATTTGACGTCACATCCGGTCCGAAAACAGCCTTTTTCTCCCGCGGGGGGAAAATCAAAATTGCGGCGACAGGTTTGTTCAGTCGGTGAGAAAAATGGCCATATTTTTTCATCGGCGATAAATTTTTCAGTTATTTTTTCGTGACAATGAAATGAAATATGTACTCTTTCCTTCCATTTGACTAGTTAAGATAATATTCTAAATAAACTGTGTTGTTATAGTACGTTCTTTCGTATGAAAAATGTCGGCTTTCCCTCCCTCGAATTTCACAGGATTCGGAAAATCAGTCAAAATGATGACTTCAAGGTGAGTAATTCTTTATTTAAATAGCCTATGTTGTAGAAAAAGACTCCTTTTAACAGAACATCGCAAAGACG
>Ga0126336_10001282_pt1 | contig 12741 bp, 12 predicted proteins | sample SidCmetagenome_FD_92530 | JGI IMG/M metagenome (GOLD analysis project Ga0126336, IMG submission 92530) | Coral microbial communities from El Islote,Puerto Morelos, Mexico - Siderastrea C C metagenome | ecosystem: Host-associated > Invertebrates > Cnidaria > Coral | place: El Islote,Puerto... | reverse complement strand
TTTTCCAATTTTTCGCAGATTTTACAATAATCGCAATTTTCGCAGTTTTTGCAAACATCGCAGACCTTGTCGGGGCCCTCTTTGACAGGTTTACATCGACTTGACGATTTTTCCAATTTTTGGCAAAAATTGTAATTTTCGCGGCTGCGTGCAAACCTGGACATATCTCCGTCCTGACGGCGGAGTAATAATTCCTTGTACTCTGTCGAAGGAGATTGCAGAGCAGAAGGTCAAGCTCCATACAGCCAATGAGAGCCGAACAGGGCACGAAATCCCAATGAATCTGACGCATTGCTAGCCATTCCTAAGTCAATACGAGGAGTCAGACCAGAATAGACCCAGCAGGTAACGACATTCCAAGAGAGCACTGAAGATGGGCCTTTCATTCAGTACTTATGCAGATGGGATGTTCCTTTCGGCGGAAGCAGCAGAGTAGGTTGATTATTCGGCAGATGAAGGCACGGCCAGGCCACACGACTTTTGCTGCATGATGGAGGTGGCCAATCAGGGACTGCAACTGCCGTTTAGTGTACCAACGCTGTAGAAGGTCGTCGGGAGCTAATAGCTTGTCTGTGGAAAGGCAAGGAACTTGATTCACTGAGTCAAGTTCAATTCCTAATCCAACTATGCACGTGGTGCGACCAACGAACTTCGTAGGGTGAAGGGGCAATCCTAAGACTGCACAAGAGATCCTGCTGTGGACAAGTTAAGGTGACGCTCAGGAGAGTTGGGTGGGCCGTCTGTGATAAAGTCGTCAAGGTAATGCAAGAGATCCGCAATGTGATAATTGTTTGTTAACATCCATTTGACTAAATTGGCGATGGAGTTAAATGTATGGAGCAGACCTTGGTCCAAAGGGCAGGGCCAAATCCACGTAGTACATGCCTCACGACTTTATGGTGGGCAGCAACGTTCCAGTAAGCTGATTCCACGTCAAGGTTAGCCATTAGGGTACCACGGCCATATTTGCCGACCAATGTAATGGTGTCATCTCTTTGAATGTAATGAAGTGGAAAGTCTCCTGGCCTAAGACCATAATTCACACTGCAGCCCAGGGGGGACGACATGTGTAAGATTAGGCGCCACTTATAGGGTTGACCTTTCTTTGGAATCACCCCAAAGCTGATAATATGAAGACTGCGTAGTGGGGGCGAAGGTTAAGGGCTAGCAACACGGCCTAGAGCTACCTCATCAGACAAATGTTTGTCAATTATGTTAGATTGTTGAAAAGCTGAAGCCTTGTTCTTCTTAGCAGACTTCAAAGCGGTCCGTGGATTGAAACCAAGGTGAATCCTTGCTGGATTCTAGTAATGACTTCAGAGACCAGTGCTTAATTTGGGTGACCCTTAAGCCTGGAAACAAGCCTAGCCACATTAAGGGAGAAACCTGAGAAACTGGGGGGAAACTGATAGTAACTGAAAAAAGATTATTCAAATAACAAACAAGAACATTAACAGACCACTGAGCATGAACAGGCCAACACTGTAGATTACAAGGACCTAAAAATTAACCACCCCAAAAAACAGTATGGGCAGAGAAACCGAAAACAGAAGTTGCAATAAACAAGGGAAAAGGGGGGGAGGGGAGGGTGAACTGTGTGGATGGCCGACATGAGATCCTGGTTGTGTTTCACAAGAAAAGCAAAAAAGTCATAATGACTTGAGTGTACAAATGCAAACGCAACTGTAGAAGGACTCTCAAGATTAAATAGTAATGCCCTAAATGTGCGCTGAATTATTGGCGGGAAACGCAAAGAACAAATACTGTTCCCTAATGTCAAACCGATACAGCAAGGTTGCTATGTGCTAAAACTACAAACAGTAAATGAGGTAAACACTCTAAATGTATCTCAAAGGGAGGGCGCCATAATTGATAACGTAGCTGGTTTAGCGGTGTTTGCGACGCTTGGAAGGCTCTGGAGTTGGAGAGCGTGCAGCACGGGAAGAAGTCTTCTTCTGGGGGCAGTTCGAGGCCCGATGGCTGGCAGACCAAACATTCCAGCGGTGAGCAAAACACAGCAAAGCAGACCAGACCGCTGACCAGCATTGGCTTAATTTTAATTCCAATTAGCCACACAAAGCGTTTTCGGGCTGTTTGTTGGACCAACGTTCGGTTGAACATATTTGGTTGTAACAAGAGCGACTGGTAATTATTATCATCCTTTCCAACCAAAAACCGTTCAAAATTAATTGACACAAGAGCCAAATTTAGTTGGAGGTTGCTTGCTTGCTTGCTTGTACAAGACCTTTATGAATAGACACGGTATCAGAAAGCCATGAAATAGTAACGGATGAAACCTGTTCTTGTTACAGTGGAAGATTCTTCGTGGTTGTGTCTGTCGCTGTGCATTTGTGTGCTGTTTTGGTTGCAAATGCGTCGACTGTGATGCGCATGAACGAGATACCGAGGCAGAATGGGAACAGTTTCAGTTGCCTAGCAAAAAGAATTCCAAAACACCTTTATTTTACCCGCCTGGGAAAGTGATTCATATTGTCAAAACAGTCTCCGTTCCTGCGTGAGTTTTCTCTACGTATATTTATGATGTTTAATATGTAGTGTTAAAGGACACGTCGTAGCTATACGATTTACACGTGAGTCAGTCCATCAGACACTTGGTCTATGAACCATTTAGTCTAACATAGGATGGCATTCTTTCAGTTAACATGTCAGTCTGGTAGTGGTCATGCTTGTCTGTTAGCCATTTAATCAGTGATTCATTCATTTGTTTGTCAGTGTGAGACAGTTGGTCCGTCAGCTATTAAATTATTCTGCCAGTTGATTTGTTAGTCTGTCAGTCGGTCAGTCTGTCTGTCAGTTAACCATTTGTAAGGTAGTCAGTTTGTTAGAGATTCAACAAGTGACCCAATCAGGTTTTTTGTCTTTTAGTCAGTGAGACAATTGATCGATTAGTCAGCCTATGATTTGGTATGTTTGTCGATTGTTCGGTCAGTCTTGTTGTCTATCTTGCAGTGAGACAGTGATAACCTGATGCGGAGGCTGCTATAGTTAATTTCATAATTAATCAGTGTTTTTAGTCGTGCATTTAAGGTTACTCCGGACCTTCGCGGGTGTCCTCCCGTGTCCTCCGGGAAAAAAAAAATCGTTTGCGCGTCATTTTAAAGGAAAACATGGCAAACTATACATCGTTGGAAAGGTTAATAAATGTAGATTTTGGAAAAAAAATATATGAATTGCCGATTTTTTTAATTCCGGAAAAGAAAATTGCAAAAGTGACCGCGAAAATGACCATGCATAATTCGTTTAGACAAATGAATTCATAGGGTACCAAAATTCGGCAGATGCCTGTGAGATTTGCCTTGAATATTCTTTAGATGTTGTGAAACAAAACTTGACAGATAAATTAAAAAAATAACCAGTCAGAATGTCGAAAAATGCTGACACACTTTTGATGATTGATCCTTTGTGATTAACACTGTGCACTTATTTTGCTAATGCGCTTGGATTTGATACCCTATTGATTCAACTGAATGACACATGATCATTTTCGCAGTTGTTTGCGATTTTCTTTTGCGGAATATAAGAAAACGGCAATTCATATTTTTTCCCTAAATCTACGTTTATTAAGCTATCCAACGATATATAGTTTGCCATGTTTTCCTTTAAAATGGCGCGCATGCGAATTTTTTCCCGGAGGACACCTGCGAAGGTTTGGAGTAACTTTAGTGGATCGGAAATTAACTGTTCGGGCGGATTTCGTTAATGTCGTGAGTAATGCATATGTACACCGGTGTTGCTCTTCTAAGCAGTGATCGGCTAAAATAGCTGACGCATCTTTCTCAACCAGCTATAAATAAACCCAAAACCAGCCGTGACTTGCGCGCACGCATTTTCGCCCGCTTGACTATATTCATGTTCTTGTTTCGAGATCTGATCGGTTCATTTTGTCGTTTGCATCATTTATGATTGGCCAGGCTCCAATACAAAGTCATTTTGTGTTTGCAGTCGATGCGGTCGCAAGAAAAGAATGTACGAGCCTGTATGGGCGGACTTGGAGGACTTCCAGTCGATCCAGATCTCAAGCCTGATGTGGGAGGACCACATGCCGGACTTTGTACTGGATGTACTCAATCAGTGCCTTCCCAGCAGGGAGCAGGAGGAGAGTGTCCTCAATGCACCATCCCAACCAAGCCCTTACACACTACAGGTCCCTAATATGGGCTTCATTGAAACTAATCACCTTCTTACAGAACATAATCATACGGGGTCGAGATCATCAAGATCGTATGATGAAGGTAAGGCCTGCAAATGAGATGCATGCCACAGGCCTTTACAAAATTCATGTAACTGCTTAAGTCCTGGTTCGATGGCAGTTCTTTCCAGAATCATTTCAGTCTCTGACAGTAACCCTTTAAACCCCAACATCATTGTACAAATTCTCCTCACTGGTCTCCATAGATTTTATTGATTACTAATTGAGAGAATCTGTTTAAACATCAAGACAATTCATGTTTGGTGATCATTTGCCAAATTCTTATAACCTGTACGTGTTATAATACACTTATACGATGAGGACAAATTTGATGCTGATCTGTATTGGGGCTTAAAGGGTTAAAAGTAAACAACGAATACTTTACAAACGTTAAAACATCAAGTGCAAGTTTACCAACACAGAAAGGTTGTTGAAAATGTACGTGAGGCGGAGTCTACCTCAAGGCAAATATTTGTTGCGATGCTTAAATTTGGCGATTTTGGAAACGATGTTTTTTACATGTATTCTAATTGCGCGATTTTGCAAAGGTTTCGTTGAGGCAAAAACAGCATGTACTTCAGCTCTTGGGTAAAAAATAACCGATTCGCGAAGGAGAACAAGAGGTAAACAGGAAATTTGTTTATTGAACGATATTGTCGTTGTTGTTCAACTCAATAGTAAAGTGTACATTCTTTGTCGATGTTTTCTGTAGACTAATGTATGCAGTGTAAACTGAACAAGATCACTATAGTAACTTCGATACCGTACCAGAAGGGACGAAAGTGGCTTAGTACGCAACCTTCAAAAGAAAGAAAAATTTGGCGAGTAGAAATTACTGCAGCTATTCAGTTAATTTTCGTGATTTACCAAATAGTTTCGTGAAGGAAGTTCTATTTCTCGCCAACATGCTCGCCGACAGTTGTTGCGATGTTTATACTCGCGCCAACTTGTTTTGCTAACAAGAGATTGCTAGGTGCCTTAGGGGTGCCTGTTATTGTAAGGGAACAATGTTTCTGTTTGCTTTTCAATTTTCAGCGAACGAGGTCCATGTAGCAAAACGTGAGGAAGAACTGGCGTTAGAGAGAGTCACCTCAGTTGACTCTTTAGCTTTAGGTAAGAACTTATTTGGTACTAGAGGTCCATTCTGGTTTGTGGTCAATTCTCCCCCTGCACGTCTTCTTGAAATCAGACCCAGTTATATTGATGTGTCTAACGTAAAAGAAAAACCCGTACGATACGTCCGTTCAACCCCACACCAAAACCCTGAAAGAGTGCTCTCTACTTTTCTTTCCCCGCCCATTCAGTCTTCTCGCTGGCGCACTTATTTCCACCTCAAGCAAGTCGCTAGCATTTACTTTTTCGCTATCACATTATGCTTTTCTTGCACTTAGTCTGTATGTAGTTCCCTTCATTTTGTTGTTGTTTTTGTTTCATTTTGGGGCGTCGTTAGAAGGCTATCATTAATCCGTATGGTTGATGTTGAAGGAATTTTCTAACTCTCTCACTGCTGTCCACGTTTCACTGTTAACCGTGCCAATTGTAGCTCTTTTTAGCTGTGTACGTCAGGCTGTGTTCGCTTCTATTCTGATTTTTGCTGTGAATTTGCGTTTTACTGTACACAGGAGAACAGCTCAGGTTTAAATAATACTTAAAACAGTCTAAAGAGCATATAGTAATGCACTGAAATCACGTAACACTAATCTAAAGCAGGCTGTTTAACTCGTGTCTTGTGATCATGAGCCTTTTTCGGGCACATTTGTGTCACCTGTCTAAATAAAGTTGTTGTTTTTTTATCATAACATGGTGTTGAACTGCGTAAACTTTAACATCAGCTTCTTTCTGTTGACTTTCCTTATACGCACTTTGGTATTCATAATTCAGCAGACAGCGATCATATTTTTTCCTAAAGAAATGATGAAATGCAGGAGTTGTTTCGGGGAATAAAAATGACATTCAACAGTCTGCTAAGCCTGCACCCTGCTACCTCTTGAATGTAACTCTATAAACTGAATTGACCACACAGAAACTTTGTAAAAGACAGCTGAATTAAAACTGAACTATAGATAATTTTTGCTGAATGAAGATTTGCTTTCACCACACACTGACAAAAACAAAAACAACATTTTCAACTACAAAAAGCAATGAATTTTTCGGTACCAAACTCTAAAGAAAGAGACACACGAGAAGTTTAAGAACACGAGCCGTGAATGTTTACACTACTTTTTTCAGTTCTCTCAAAATTGTACGAATGTTTCTATTGTTTCTTTAGAAACGCGGTCAAAATGTTTTCTGTTTCCACCAGGAAATTACCCATGTAACGGTTAACTTGTTAAATCTATAGAAACACGGTTTTAAACCATTCAGAACGCCCCTTACTTGTCTTTTTAAAAGTTGTAACAAACTCAAGTTCCCTAGTTGTCCGCCATTTTTTTACTTTTAAACTTCTTGGACTGCATAGCTGCCTTTCCCTCTTCCCGTACCACTAACTGACTGAACGGTTCTGTTTTATATTTGGTTACTCTACTTTTTTTTCCTTCTATAAACTGTTTTCCGTTTCCTCTTTGACAAAACTTCAGAAGTTGGACTTGACGTTCCTGCTGATATCCAAAGCGTCGGCAGCTTTGAAATCAGCGTGACTACAGTTTAGACAAGGTAATGTACAGTTCTTCTTGAGCATGGACCGTACGACGCTCTGTAAGTTCGCATGCTCTTCACTGTCTATACTGCACTATTTTGCCTTTCTTATATCTTTGCGCGCTACACAAAAATTGGTTCTACTTAAGCCGAGAACTAACTACCTAAAATGTAGCTTTAGTTATTGCGATGCATCTCTGTAGAATGATCTTCCCAAGGAACTAGGAGTAGCTTAATCCTTGGGCTTCTTTAAAAAAGGTATTTCTAGGGAGTTTAAGCAACCACGACGGCGACGGCAACGACATCGTGAAAAACAATAGGCTTTAATGTGCGCGTGCGTTCTACATTTTAGAACATTTCTTTGCCGTTCTTGGCAAAACAATAACGTGAAATGACTAGTTTTAAGGTTTTGGGTTGAACGGAAACACACGACGGTGAACTTTTGTTTCTCTAACTGAACTTGAGCACTGTCCCTACGAAATCAGCTCCCGGATAGTTCGGCCACATTAGACAATTTACACGAGTTGGCGAGTTGGAGTAATTGCGAAGTAGAATAAAAGAACCGAAGTACACAAATTAAATGACGTTGTCCTTTGCGTTGCCGTTGTCGTTGCTTTAAGTCCCTACTAGTCCTTTGCAAGACTACTCTTTTTCTTAGTTCCATAACGAGTTACCGGTGAGGCACTAATTTCTACTGCCGCAGAGAAGTAACCTGTCTTGTGTAAGTAAACGACATGACGTGGTTTTGAATTTTTCCGTCTTGTTGTTCAAACATCTGAGTGTTTATAGACTTGTCTGTGTAGGGACATGTTCCCAAACCTGAACTCAACCCGTCAATTACGCTGATCTTAATTACGGACATGTCTTTGCTCTAAACATGTTAAAACTACTAGGCAAAGAATTTTGACGTTGTGAAATAAATAAGAAGTAGTTTAACATAGTACTGTGCACGTTAATGCAAAAAGTAAAAGTCAGCTGTGTTAACGATCAACCCTTAAGTAGAAAAAGTTATTTCGTCGACCTAAAATTGAATACTGTGTAACAGTCTAAATCACTGTTTAGAAACACAAACCTGAGTTGCCCGCTGTTTATCGTGATGTATCTAATTTGTCCAAGGGTGATAATGTTGTTGTTGTTGTTGTTGTTGTTGTTGTTGTTATTCTCATGCTAAGAAGCATGCGATGATTATTTTGTTGCTTTCCCTCTACAAGCACTGAGATATCTTTGCAGGATCTTTGTAAATAATTTACTGGTTTGTCTGTTTTGTTTTTGCTTTGGTATTTGACATTTACGTGCGGAGTGTTTTAATTAGGTACAGTGTATACTGTTGGAAGGCATGCTGGGACATCTACGTTTGTTTTATAGGAATGATGGGACTGCTCTGCTTTTCAAGAGTTCCCGCCCTGCCTAGGGTGCTTTGGCTAAATTCACTTTGTATTTCTGTTCTTCTTGCTGCCAATCTCTAAATATTCAGTGGCGCCCTCTTTTCCGCTCTATCCGTGATTAGAAGATGTTCGCGAGATTTTGTGACTGCGATTGTCTCTTTGGTCTTTACAAAAGTGAGCATACCAATTAAACCTGCGTCAGGTTAACTTTTACGAGTACAAAATTAAGTTTCAGAACGACTTTTAAAACCAAATGTGCTCGCTTTAAATTATCACGTGTTTTACCCCTCTTTTTCCTATAGCGAGTGCTCTGGAAACACGTGATTGGTTTCAAACTGGAAAGCTGTGATCTAACCAAATCTGGTATTCGAATTTCCATCGAAATGTCCCCGTTGAAACCCGTCCAAATGCGTTCGTATCAATATTTCGACTCTTTCCCCAGAGTGCACGTGCCGAGAGAAAACGTTACTCACCGGCTTGTAACAAGTCATACTATGTACATGATCCGCCAACTTTTCTTTTCCCGTCTATGCTAATGTTTGATTGTTTGTTTTGACTGTTTGTTGTTATTAGCAGTTTATCTTGTTTCTTTAAAACTTGTTCTTTTACATCAACTCGTCTTTCCTTAAGCGGCTGGTAACTCCTAGCATTACCTCGTAATTTCAAGCAGAAAACAACATTCTATTTTAACGCCATTGCTTTAATTCTACACATTGTCTTTTTTCTTTTTTAACAGAGGTCGGTCACCCATTATGGCGGATAACTGCCCTCATTTCAGAAGCACCTAAAGCACCAATTGCACGCCCTGAAAGTGGCTTTGATGATTCCGACTTAGAAGAAAGCGCGCCGTCTGCGCGTGTGTCCGCGAACTGGAAAGGCTTCACTCTTCCTTCTGTTCAACAAAGCACCGATAACGTCGAAATAGACCTACATCCGCGTCCACGCGCGAACACAGACCTTTCCGATTCACCATCTTCACAACGCTCGCTAAAAACGCTGGATTATATTACCAGCAAAACTACATCTGCTGGATCAATACCAGGCTTCGTTCATACGCCAGTCCAAGCAAACTGCAGCCCGCCTCCGAAACCTCCCCGAACATTTGAGACGGAGAGATCCGAAGGTCGACAGAGCTTCAGATACAAACCGCCACCGAAACCGCCACGAACCTTCGAGTACGACTCGCAAATTCAAGCAAACTTTTCTTCATCTTTGTACTGGAATTTCCCACGTCCCCGCGCTCGACGATTTCAAACGCAGATTTCTTCACCAGAGTTAGACGGCAGCGCTTTTTCCACTGACTCGGTGGATAGACAAGATGGACAAGAATCCGAAGTGGCTCTTGAACCTTATAGCCCGCACCGGCAACAAAAAATACAGCAATATACCTCCCTGCCCCAAAGCGACAAAGGGGAATTTAATCACACCGAAGACACCTCCCCGTTGGATGAAACCAATGACAAGACGACTTTGTTTTCTAAACAATCTTCGTATCATAACGGCGAAGCTGTCCGAAGACCTAAGCCACGCTCGGGTGATGATTGTTCGGGTCCGGAGTCTCGATATTCGGTATCAGACTCGGGTCTTAACATTTCACAAGAAGAAATGTTCCTTCTGGGGTCAGTGAAACCCCGTGCTGGGAGGCGAAAAAGAAATGCCTTAAAACAAGCTACCTCCGAGACATTGCACCGCGCACTCCTCAATTTTAGTAACATTGACCAGTCGATGAACGGTCCACATAGAGATGCTAATTTTCTGGAGACCACGTTATAATGGGCTAGTTTCGAATCACACTCACTTTAATATCCAAGAAACATCTATGCGAAGCTGTGGGGAATAATTTGAATGATTTGTTTTATAACCCAAAGCCCCGATTATGTTTGATGGAATGCACATCTTTGGACGTTTACTACCTTAAACTTCCAAAGATGATAATTTTTAGCTCTGTTAAACCAGGCAATTCACCGTGTAACTTGCCACACAACTCCGTTACGAGACAACGATTGAAAGAAATTGCCTCGCAACCTTAAAGATGCGCTGCAGCGTGTTGAATATGTTTTGCAAATTAGCTCGTAGAACTCTTTTTTAAAGTCGCGTTGCAAGTTATAGGAAAACAATTTTCTGGTGTAACGGCACCTTAAAAAGTGGAGGTACCATCTGAGAAAATTTTGCCCCTTGCAATCGGTAGGGTTTTTATGTGGATAGGGTCTTGCGTCTCAAAATGTGGAAGTCCCCACGGTGAGTCACCATCGAACATACCTCAGATGAGGCTAGTAATAAGTCTTGAGGCGTTGAAGACGCCCTTGGATCGTCACGCGACGCTTTTGAAACGTTAAGTGACAACCCAAACAATGGCTGCTTAGAATATCGATGTTTACAGTTTAGCAACAAACATTCTTCGATTAGTCAAATGTGCCAACCATTGACACTAAAGAGCTTTCTTGTTTCAGCAACCAAGAGATCTTTGGCTGCCACATTAGCATCAATAGGTGACGAAGCTCGAACATGGCTATAATCTGAGAACCTGCCTACTACAGGACTTGGCTTTGGGACGGGAATGATTGAAAAGGGTTTTGTGTCTACATTGTTGGGTGAACGTTTAACTTTACTCATTTTGAGGGGGGATCTTGTTTGGAAGGTTAACGTTGGTAATTTAAATACGAGGCAATTAGCACAATTCTGCCTCTAAAATGTCAGGAAATCACTTTTTTAAGATTAAGCAATGTCTTGAGATGCATGCGTTTTAAACCATTTACGGCAAAATGCTGACAGTATAGACCTATTTGGATGCGTATTCAACTTAAAATAGACATGGTTCGTTAATCGAGTAGTTAGCACTCTGATGTATCAGTCAATGCCCTGCTTACTCCAAGGCATTAAAAGGCCTCGTGACTTTGTCTTCACAGAAATGTGTTTTAGCAAGAGAGGATCCTCTCTTGGTTTTAGTGATAAGTTTATCAGCAAAGATGATAAGTTTTTGGCCGACTGGCAGATTCACATAACGAATGGTCACGAGAACATGCAGAAATGTAGCAGTTCTTTCGGAGCCTTATTTTGGCTTGACATGACTTTCGATAACATGGGGATAAGCTCAGAGGCAAAGAATTTGACTTTTTTGGCTGTATCCCTATCAAAGGTTTACAGATTTGAAAATGGCGTGTGAGCCTTTATTTAATAGGATTATGTGTTATTTATTCCAGAAATATCTAATATGTATGATAGAAAATAATATGGAAGTAACTAATATATAACTTTAAAAAGAGTTTAAGTAAAAAGTATCAAAATATTAATAGTGAGTTTTTAAAGTATTCATAATTGCCTTCTTTTGCGTTAGATAATGTCAATAGCTTCCGCTTTATCGTTTTTATCTAAGCCATCCGCTCGCCTGTTCTTGTGGTATGTACTTTGTAAATATATTGGCGTCGCTTTGTAGACTTGCTTTAGAAGGTATATGTTTCAGACAGTTGCATGCATGAAAGATGCGTTTATGGAATGAAAAAAAAATTGTATACTTAAAACCAGAGTTTGAGAAACTGTGAGGTGAATAATTTTATAGTAATTGCATCTTTACAACACCAACTGTGTATTTAACTTTTTTAAAAAATCCTCCTAATCGTTATCCTTTTTGCACGGAACTTCATAAATACACTTCCATATAATTGATCATTTCGAGGCGATGCGTTCCGTTTAGAAAAACAGCGATAGCCCGATGTTGAATCCATGGGCTGCCATAGGATTGCGCAGCAGTCCCAGCAAATAATTTAACTATCATGCATTGGTCTGCGAACAAGCACTCTAGCTGGACGACATCGAAGCACGACCTCAGTAGTTTGTCCGCAGGTGATCTTTTCCCGCCCCCTCCCCCTTTCCCCAGTTTTCCCTCGGTTGGCTTCGCTTCACAGCCGCAATGCTGCGCCTGCTTCGTTCACATGGTTCGCGGAGTAGCCATAAGTTTATTTTTTGACCACGTGGCGAAATTAACAGTTGATATTCCATTGTCATAGAATGTTGTGCCGCGTAGCACTGGTTGTACATCGGAGAAATCGAGCAATCAACTCGTAGTGTAGTTTAAGTGTTGAAGCTAACCCATTTATCTCCTGAGCGTTTCCCTAGTAATGAAACGTGGACCCACACGAGGTAACGAAAAAATTCGTTGACCTCGGTAAAGGCGAGATAAATGTTCGCCACTATTTACTGAGCCTGAGGTGAATAATTGTTTTAGTATAATTTTGAGATGTGGACATCAAAAAGTTAAAAAGAAAAAAAACAAAACAAAAAACAAACAAACAAACAAACGAGCTGAAACTTGACAAACAAGCCACGAAAGAAGTAACTTAGCTGAGCAGCCGCGCCTTGAAATGTTATATTCACCGGGTAGCATTAAAAATTATACTAATTAACAATTATTCTACGAGGGCGCGCTGGATATGAAATGATAGATAACCAACGAGGCGCGTAGCGCCGAGTTGGTTATAATCATTTGATATCCAGCAAGCCCGAGTAGAATAATTG
>Ga0126336_10001281_pt1 | contig 12744 bp, 8 predicted proteins | sample SidCmetagenome_FD_92530 | JGI IMG/M metagenome (GOLD analysis project Ga0126336, IMG submission 92530) | Coral microbial communities from El Islote,Puerto Morelos, Mexico - Siderastrea C C metagenome | ecosystem: Host-associated > Invertebrates > Cnidaria > Coral | place: El Islote,Puerto... | reverse complement strand
TAAAAATTAAGAAGCTATTGTTAACACTCCAGAAACAAACAATAGGTTGCATGCAATCTAAAAAAATCGTGTGTTTTCCGTCGAAAATAAACGAAAGAAAAAAGCATTGGTGCTGAACCAATTCATATTTATACCACACACAAAATAGAAAGAGAATCGAAACTTTTAAAGCGATTTTTTCCGCTTAAACGTAGAATTAAATACTAATTAAAACCAAAAAGAACGATGAAATGCAGCTTTTTTATTATTTTCCAGTCTGTGGAGCAGGATATATATACACAAAAAACTTCACGGAGTTCCACTAACGAAAGACCCAGATGTTGATAAATATTGGACGCAAAATTGGTGATGTTGATAAATATTCGAGATAGAGCTAGAAACAGTATTTCATTTTCGTTTTGTTTTGCTGGAAAAATTCTAAAAAGTTGCAATTAACGTTTCAACTAACAGATAAAGAATAAAAAGAACGGTACAGATACAACAACCGAGCGCTCAACGCATTTATTATTATTGTTATTATGAAAATTTTTATTTAACAATACTTAAAATGCACAATATTTCCTGCCACACGATTAAACTCACGAGCAATCATTGATGCATAAACCAAAGATTTTGTACTGCAGAGCTTACTCATGAATATTTCGCGCAATGTCGCTATCATTCGTCGCACTTCGTGCAAACGCTTTAAATAAATGAATACTGATGATCTAGTCTCTCACCCGCGGCCTTAACGTGTACTAAAACGATCCTAGTACAAATTTACTGGTCCAGGTAAGCTTAAGTATATTGACAAAATCAATAGCGATAGAGAGCTATCTAACCAAACCTCATTTCAACTAAAATATAAACTACACGATAACTTAATGCATTCGTCAGTTTTGTTGACGAATATGAATATTTTAAATCAATATTCGTCTTACAAAGAACTCAGCTTATATCAAACGAGTTTGTCCTCTCACAAGCTTTAGTTGGGCAAGTAAGCTTACAAAATCATCAGATTAATGTGCTTACCACGCGCGAAGATAATGCACATGAAGGGAAGGCAGGTTTTTCTGCAATGATTTAAAAAAAACTTTGTTCGATCGTAACCCTCGTAATGAAAGCATCAAAAAGACAATGAAAGGTGTTACTAATTAAAAACAATTCTTCTTCAATATTTAAGCTTACCTTCCATGCTTGCCTGAAAAAGCTCAGCTCGAGAAAACCGAAGCCAAGCTCACGTGACTACTTACTGGTCACGTGGTCAAAATGGCGGGAAACGGGGAAAATCTTCAGAGTCCCGAGCTCGAGTCCTGGGCTCGAGTCCCGAGCTCGAGTCCTAGTTCGAGTCCTGGCTCGAATCCTGGCTCGAGTCCTGACTCGGTATTTAGGTATCCTCCAAAATGTTTACTTCAATCGCTCAATTAGTACAAAGAAAACTCCTCAATACACAATTAATCTTCCTCTACTTGTGAATATTTGTAAGGATGACTTTTGCGAAGACGCCGGGACCTTCTCGAAGGACGGTCATCTTCCCCTAAGTAATTTACAAACCGGATTCGAGGATGTTTTCGCTTTCTCGGCGAAGGTGCTTCCCCTGTGGGAGGGGGTGCCAGGATGGATGAGGGAGGGAAGACTTTCGCAGGAGTTGCTTGTAAACTCACTGGTGTTTGAACGGTCGTCGCTTGTACTGGTAGTTCTTGAACAGCAACCACTTGTACATCAGTCACTGGCTCTTGAACTGGGTTCACTGTGACTGCCAATCGGCTCTTGAATGGGCGTGGGCACATTATCTGCCAGAAGATTACTAGACATTTCTCGTTGCTCTCCAGAGTAAGGTAGACTTGATCCCGTACGTCTCGAATTCAACTGTTCTTTAAACGTCAAATACTTGTTTTGCAGCTGCATGTACTTCCTTTCTCTTTCATATTCTCCAAGGTCTGTGCGAGAGAGGAGACCATCCACAGAATCTTGCAATTTTTGCATTGCTGGAAGAACTGGAGCTGTCGCTAGGTTCTGTTGCTTAAGGTACTTCAGTAGTTCCTGTGAGATATTGTCTGTTACCCCTACGTTATCAAATCGTTCCTCGCCGGATAGAACGTTCGTTCGTAACCTACAATTATCTTGAGTGGTTGTTTTTAAATCAACGAGGAGATACCCAAAGGGTCTGCGCACGGCGTCGTCATATCGCTTGAAAAAGAAATCAGTTTGGCCAGGATACATTTGCTTAGCCAGGGTCAGAATTTGCAGTTTATCCCGCGGATTTTTAAAAAGAACCAAGTAATGACTGTTAAGACTAATGCTTCGACTGCCTTTCCCTTGATGGAATAAGTTCTGTACGATGTAAATGACGCTTAAGTTGCGGTGATGAGATCCTCTTGTAAACAGGTTGACGATTCGCTTGTCTCCGCCCGCATTGTCCATCTGATCGTCGATCACCATTAAGTTGCGTTTGTTGATGTCAAAAAAGGTTTCGTGTTCTAGGTCAGATGGAATACCCTTGACAAATACTATGTTTGGTACGGTTACCAGCAATTCCTTGTACGCGGGCTGCCATTGCGAATAGTACCAAACAATCCTCTCTGGTGGTAGGTGGATTACGTTTTGAGCGTGCTGAAGCAAAGACCCAGACCGTCTTACCCGATCCAGTCACCCCAGCAACCATACAACTAAATGGGTGTACAAGACGAAATTGCTGACACTTTTCTGTAGAGTTTGGCACACTAGACATTGGCGGGCTGAAAACTGGATTGCCGTGTTTATTACTCATGTGCCTTTGCATACTATCTTTCCTCGAAAAATTCTTTTCACAGACAGGACAGGACCAACTTATGTCTACTCGGTGAAAGCTTAACTCAAACTGACAAAAGGTCAACTGCTTCACATTTATATAGGCTGACCATCACCACAATTTTATTGTTTTCACCACCACTACAATTCTGAAATTCTGAAGTTCCACCACCACAATTCTATTGTTATCACCACCGCCGCCACCACCATAACCACAGTTCTGTTGTTTTTACCACCGCCACCACCACAATTCTATTGTTATCACCACCACCACTACCACAATTCTATTGTTTTCATCTCAACCGCCACCACAACTCTATTGTTTTCACCACCGCCACCGCCACCACCACCACCACCACAATTCTATTGTTTTCACCACCACAATTCTATTGTCTTTACCACCACCACCACCATAATACTATTGTTTTCACCACCACCGCCAACACCACCACTACCACCACCACCACAGTTCTGTTGTTTTTACCACCGCCACCACCACAATTCTATTGTTATCACCACCACCACCACAATTCTTTTCAGTGTTTCACCACAATCACCACCACCAAAATTTTGTTTCCTCCACCATATAAAAGACTGTGCCCCTCTAGCATTAACTCATTTCGTCACCATGTCTCGAGTAGTGAGGAACAATCGAGGTTTTTTTCAACTCTTAGCTGTTTGCTCTCCTGAGCAGCGTCAGTTTCTTCTAATGACGGCCACTCCACAACAGATGCACGCCTTGGTGCAAGTTATTCTTAATGTACTCCATGAAAACGTACCATTCTCGGAAGAAGAGAGACGCAAATTGATTCAAAATAAGGACGCTATTCTTAATCTCGCTTTACCTGACATTCCCTACAAGACGAAGAAACAAACCCTTGTACAAGAGGGTAGTGCTTTTATTGAAGATTCACTGACCTCTGCTCTTAGTAGCTTGGGGTTTCTTATGTTATAAAAGCAACGACACATTCTAGTCTGATCATTTATCATTTACCTTTAACGAGTGCTGATCAATATGGAGAGAAAGGTAGACTGGGAGGAAGAGGAACAGAGCGAAAGGGAAGATCACTCTGACGAAGAGCGTGATGAGGAGGAACCCCGAATCAAAGACGGTTTGGACAATCTCTCCCAAGCTGTTTTCAGAAAGCGTGCTTCTCAACTGTTGCATAGTGTGGCCACTTCCAAAGATATCTTGGTTTGGACACCCCACGGGCAATTACTCCGGCGTCAGAGGATAATTCCAGTGACAAACATCTCAGAGCTGGTCGAGTATGTGTTACTTCCGCATAACGATGATGTAGCCAAACCTCGTACGCTCAACACCCTCCCAGATGGACTGGCAGAGCTGGGGGTCGATAAGCCTTTGATAAAGAAGTGATTTCTTAGAAAAAGAAAAAGAAAATGGAGATAATGAAGACTCCAAATACAACGCTAACAAGGAACAATCTACAGACAGTGAAGAAGACGTGGAAATAGCTCCTGATAGAAGCCACTCCCAAGAGTCTGAAAACAGTCACCCGGAAGCCGAAAGCGACAACGAGAACAGCGACTCTGAAAGCCCAACATTCGTACAGGAAAAGGATCTAAATTCATGTCAACACTGTGAAGGCTTGAATGTTTATCACACTGCGGTCATGAAATGTCCCTAGTGCTTTTGGCATGATAACCGTGAAATTTGCCCTGTATGCGGTCACAGTATTCCCATAGACAAACAACATATCAAGGAAGAAATCGAGAGATGTTTTGATTGTGGAGCTGTCACACATTATGACCAAAAGAAATCAAAAGACACTTACTACCCTCCTGACGGAGACGAGACTCAAGGCGATTAACTCTGTACTAATGACTTTGCCTTGTAGATGTTAACCAGATGAAATAAAAGTTAATCTGTCAGTGAATATCCGTGTGTTTGACGTCTCATTATTTTTAATCGTTTGCGCACGCGATCCTTTTGTTACTTGTGCCCTTGTTCGCTTTCAAAACTTAATGTTTACATTCAGGTGCAGTCAAGCGCGTAAACGAGCGATTCCTTTGTACGAGAACTGTGAAAGCTCTTTTGCTTTATTTACGATTCTTAATAATTCGGCCTAGTGGTTTTGCAATAGAATTTGAGTACGGGATCCGGCCACTTATGAAGCCAATGATTTTTAAACATTATCACTTTTGCTTTTGGCGTTTTTGACATTTTTGCGAACCTTCTAGCCGCTCGGCTCCTGGCCGAATACTACGAGACAAATAATATAAATACCACCATTACTAGAGTCCCGCCTACTAACGGTGTCTATAGAAATATCCGCCACTCAAAACAAAATTTCAGGCCGCACTAACGCATGCTGTCAACGTGTATGAGTACGTTTTCTTTGACCAATTCGCTGACGCATCTGGATGTTTGAACGTGCCTTTGTCACGGAATTACTAGTACTTGATGTTTGAAAAACAATTGTTGTTTTTTCTTTTTGACAAGTTGACATTTCTGCGATACTTAGTTATTCCGCATAAATTAAGAAGTTTCCCGCGCATTTTGTTTTAATTTCATTCCTGTTCACTTTAATCAGATACCTGCTCAAAAAAAGGGTATAATTCGGTGCCCATACCACTACTCGCCTGTGTCACTAACTGAATAAAACATCATTCTCACGACAGTGTTTTATCACTAGCGAGCTAAGACGCGGACCTTTTACTGAACGATAATTAACATGTTGGATATCCTGAGAGAATATGATTCCGGCAAAACCAAAAACGTCATCAAGTCTGTACGTATTGCTTTCCTATGTTATTCTTCTGCTACCTCCGACTTTCACATTCTTCATACGCTGCAGCGTAAATCCTCTTAGCACTTCCAGAGGGGCATATTCATTTCAAGCATGCTTTAGGCGCACACCTTATAGGACCAAATTACCAGTCGGCAGACAGCTTCTTCTAGGGAGGGGGGTGGGGTGGGGCTTCAAAGAGGGGGCGACGGTCTACTGGGCTACTTAAAGAGAATTCACGGTGGATAGATGGATAGATAACAAGTAACAGAAACATTTCCGCAGAAAATGTGTTGTGTTCACCGACAGCGTTACAGGAAGGTCATAAAAGGAATTTCGAGCGAAATACTTTTAATTCTTTCTACTGATTCCAAGTATACTTTACATTTATGTATATTTGATGACATTTATGTTCGCATGGTAGCCTAACTCACGATTATTTGAAGATACGACTTAAATTTTAGGCCTAAAATCTTTTTCTTGTAAGAAATACATTGAAACGCCAACACTACTGCAATAATTTTATAAAATACTGTTCAAGAAATGATTTAAAACCTGTTTCCGATACTTAAAAACGGCATTTTTTAAAACTATAGTCTTAAAAAAAACGAAAATAAAAATAACATTTAAATAACAAATATCGAAATAACTACTGGACATTAACACAAATCACAACAGCATCCTAAAAGGAGGTATTGCTTATAAACGATGGTAAACGAATTGACAAAATGAATCTAAATATATATAACGTGTATGTTTCGTGCTGTGACTGTCGAGTTGCTCAACATCTGGATTTCAGAATCAAAACTGATTTAACTTCACTATGTTTTAACCTTAGGGTTACTATTTTTCGTGACAACTTCATTGTTCAATACCCCTCTCCCCCAAGATTTAGCGACCACCAATTTTAGCGCATTCGAAAGTTTATAAATTAAATTTCCCGACATTTTAAACTCTTAACTGAATTCAGCGATTACTTAAATTGTCGCCGGACCTTGCATGAAATTACTAAAGTTGTCACGGAATTAGGACTATTTGAAAATGCAAACGGTTTTCCTGAAGCGAATTCAGTTACAGTGCATTTTACATGTGAAGATTATTTGCTTTGCTTCAAGGGAAGCAATTTTCTTTTTCCCACGAATAACGTGCGACAAAGCACGAGCAAAATTTCAAACGACACCATAAAGTCGCAATCGACTTTGCTTCAGGTATAACTTAGTATAAGTTACAGTTCGTAGTTGTTTAATACAATAGAACGGGTAAAGGGGTGTCTGAGAATAAATGCAGTGTTTTGGGGAATAGACGCAACATCGTTGGGTATTTCTTGGAAACCTGTTTTCAAGTTTTCGGCAATTTTGAAAAAATTCAGAAAATAGCAGAAAACGTGCAAATGACCTTCAGACTGTTCAGTCACATGCACAATCCCCCTGGAAAGTTGAGAGTTTTGAATTTGAACGCTTAACTTGAGAATCGTACGCTAAGCCTACAGAACAATATACGGACAATTTGTGTAAAATTTGTCTGAGCTAAAGTGTAAAATCTTGGCATAAAGATGGTGCTGACATATCCTCTCCACCAATTTAAGTAAAATGCCTTGTACCCAGCCTTGCTTTTAGCATGGTGCTTTATTTGAGAGTGCCGACCCGAAACGATAAAAACGTTTTCAGCTTTCTCTCAGTTGTTTTGGTGGACTTTAAGATCAACGGAAACTAGGAGAAGTCGTTTTGTTCAGGTGAGTAAGACTTTGAAGGTGAAATTTAACGCTTTTCACTACGCAGTAAAGCCCGTTTTTAATAACTGGTCTGTGATACGCAGTTTTCTCAGGAAAATTATAGTATTTGTCGTGAAACTAGGTAATGAGATCGAGTTCAAAACTTTATCGAATTTCGATTAGATTTGAAATTTATTAAAATCTAAGAGATCTTCATTGCCTTTTGAGTTAGGATACCAGCTTTCCTACCAGTTGTTTGTTAATGTCCAAAATTATTGCGTGCGCTTTGTACCAAGTTAATTTTATTGCTACATCGGTTCTCAAACCTGTTGTTGAAATGGCTGGCCACAGAAAATTATATGAAAACTGGCCTTTAATAGTTGTTATTCGACGAAAATTATTTTCCATATGTTTTTTTTTTCTGCATCACGTTGACGATGAAGGCATCACCTATTTCATTATGGTGCTTCTATCCCATGCTAGGAACCCAAAACAGTCCATTTCTATTACTGAATCGAACAATTAACTACAGAAATGATTTCGGAAGATGACTATGTGTCGCTAGGCTGTTGAAATGGTTTATTCATAACACTCTTATTGAAGTGGTCGGATACTGGGCGCTCTGTACGGATACTGGGCAAGATATGATCGTAAAAAATCATAAGATGAGCCACAGATACTGAACTAAAAACGTCAATATATTTTTACGTCATATTTGTACGTAAATGGATTGTTTCAGGGCAAAACGACCCCATCAGAAACCGAAAGAGCCCACAGTGAGACCCAGTTTGGCCCTTTGGTGACGTTCCAGCCCCTGTAAATAGGGCTATTATTGGCGTGTATTAGAAGAGCCAAGTTAGCCCCCAAAATGGTGCTGTATTTTACTCACCGAAACGGCCCTATTTTGGAGGTTGAAACAGAACTTTTGAATGTATAGTGCGAATCAAAATGGTTGCCATGACGTTTTAATAAGTTACTTACGCGGTCATTTTTCTGTCCTAAGTATTGAAGACATGTTATTTCAGACATGCCTTAAGGCAGCCGTACGTATAATCTGAATAAGTACACCTTGGTTTGTTTAGCCGAGAAAAAAAAACAGATCTTATACTATCCCTACTTAAAGGAACTCAAAGCCAGCGAAAAGGCTTGTCCACATCATAAAAGAAACATGAAAAATATCTTTTGAGTTGTTTGGAACCTTCTCCTCCTGTTCTCTCGTGTTTTAAGCACTTACACTTCTCTCAGAGTGATTTTTATACCTAATCGCACCTTTTTGGTACGCTTCGGCGGCATATCAGGCGAGTTTGGTCGAGCCATCGGGTTCGTATTTTAGCGAGCCGTAGTCGAGCCAAAATACCCATGGTGAGACCAAACGAGTCTGATATGCTGCCGGAGCGTACCAAAAAGGTGCGATTAGGTATTTACCGTACCCAAATTTGTTCTAAATCCAGGCGTTATTTTTTCAGTTACCATGATCAGTGAGGAGTTCTAGCCACATAGCGCGTGAACCGTGGGAAGAATAGTGCGTTAATACTCTACTCTAACTCCTTATCTGTCATTTTTATAATTCTTTTGTTTGGAGTTTCATTTTTGGAATCTTGGAAGTCCAAATTAAGAGAGAAATTTGGAAAATGCGGCTCCATTTTCAATTAAAAAAGTTTCAGCGCTGTCCATAAACATACACGCGAGCGCCCGCCAGTGTGGCCTCGTCCAATTTTGGCGTGAAATTCTATTTTTTTTTCTCTGTTAGCGTTAAACAAAATACTTTATCGTTTAACAAATTAATAGTTTCACGTTTCGTTGTATTTCTGTTGTAGTTTTCTTCTGTAAAGTCTGCAAAACAGTGCGAGTTTTAGAAACTGTCCATGATATCGTAGGATATCAGGTCAGTGACTTGCTATCGTAGAAAATCATGACAATAAACAAGGCTACTGATTGGCTAATTCACAATTTGGGTACGGTAATAAGCAAGAAACGGAATTATTTTGAAGACTGAGTCAGAATTACACTTCCTTAAAGCATCCATTAGTGATACTATACCGGAAGCTAGAAAAGGCTGGTTTGTGCACAGGCGCCCCAAGCTCAAGATGAGAGAAGACGACGAGTTGCCAAACACGCCCTTTCCTGTCAGGCTCTCGATTTATAGACAACACCTCGATCAACACCGAACCAAAAACTCGCCTAAAACGGCCACGAATTACGCCCAAATTACGCACAAGAAACAGGAGACAACCCCATGTCAAGTTAAGTGAAGTTCATTTCCACATTCACAACTTTATTATAGCATTTTGATAACGAAAGGGAATTTCCCATACAAACCCTATAAATCGAGAGACACGCCTGCTACGAAAGGTCATGTTTCGAAACTCGATCGGCTTCACTCATCTTGAGCTTGGGCCGGCTGTGGTTGGTGTGTGAACAATCACGTGGGATTTACAAAAACGAGCAAAAACAAAGAGCCAGCCTTTTTGCTAACCTCTAATGCATCCTAGGCCTGTTTTTTTGTATTGCTTGAAGAATGGATCTTTCCAGAGTTGGAATAATAAACCTAAATTTATAATTCTAACCTTAAACAACGTAAATGTGTAGGCAATGTGCTAGCAACAAGACATGTTAACGGATTCAAGTGACATTCCGTTAGTGTGTCGTTCCGTACAATCGTTCTTTACTGGTACTAGTAAAGTGACGAGATTGACTCGTAAAAACCCACTTTCGTTCCAAATTTTGTTTCTTCTTTAAAGTCTCCAGTGCGGTAATAAACCAGCCGTTGATGTGAATAATTAGACTACGAGCAGTCTCTCTTCCCGCTCAGGGATAGTCGAGGGAAACGAACAAGCGAGCAGACGTACACATCGCTCGCGGCGTTGAAACGTGACGCGCGTGTCGAGCCGCTAGTGTCGTGAGCTAGCAGCTCGACACGCGCATCACACGCGCATCACGTTTCAACGCGGCAGGCGATTTCGCGCTCGCTCGCTTGTTCGTAATCCTCGTCTATCTCTGAGCGGAAAGAGAGACTGCTCGTAGTCTAGTGAATAATTGGCGTTTGTAGAATGACAAATGAAATGCAACTTCAACAGAGAATTATTTGGAAAGACGAACACTTAAGTTGAGTCTAAACAATTTCACTCGTGCCTTATACGCCGCCTAACGCGAAAATTTTAATTTGTCCCCGTTTTCAGGGCAGTTTTGTTGCTCTATTACCCATTCAATTTGCTATGAATGACCCGCACTTTTTCAGGATTATTGCTTCAGTAAATGAAAACCAATTCGAAAATAACGCATACACTGTAATTTAGGAAACTCTTTGTATTCAAATTGTAATAATTATAACGTTGGAGGCGCTATATCGGAGTTGCTTGGTGTGAAATAGTTTTATGATTTATTCAAATACTACAGCTTTCAAAAACTTCAAGAAGTGAAAAAATATGGGTTCATGTGTGAGCTGCGAAACGTGTTTTAAAATAGGTTAAATTGAAATGCCATTAGTAAGCCATTCCTTTGAAGTGTTTTTGCTGGTGTTAATAAAAAGACCTAACATTACCAAAAAAAGGGGCACTTTCTTTTGTTCTTTTATGGACTTAAGTTCTCTGAACTTATGTCTGTTATATACCCTTGTTTAAGTTTCACGGCTGCTTATCTATTCTTTTTTTCGAGGTTTAATTAGGTAACGAGATATAAAACTTCCTTTACATATCATAAATAATTAACCAAAGAAGAAATGAACTTTGCTTTCCATATTTCTTTACCCCAAAAGTCGCTGTTACAATTTTTTTTTGGAGGGGTGGAGGGGAAAGGTCATTGGCTTAATCGAACTTTTTTTTTGTCAGAAATGATTAACGACGTGTATACAATTTAATCCGCCCACAGAAACCGTGTTGCCTTAAGACTCTGTCATTTCCAAGCTGGGCAAGCATTTGTTAATTAAGCTATCAGTTCCCACGGTTTACCCCGGGGTAGGGCATTTGTCTCCTTAATAATCAATTACGAATCACTACGTAAATTAGTCTGTTTCATTTCACATACTGAGAGGTAAACCCTGCTTAAAGAGTGCAGATACATATCTCTTTCACCAGCCTTTATAGGTATAAGAAGGTAAAGGCCAAACGCGACTCTACTTGGCAAATCCACTCCCTGTATTTTGTTGGTTGCATAGTTTTTAAAATAGAGCTGTTTCGAGTAGACTTCTGCTGAGCAATTGATGTTTCAATGTATAAAGCCGAAGAGTTTCTAATCGTGCGTAAGACTGAGTGGACAATTTCACTTTTTCAAGGGCCATTAGTAAATGTGCTCTTTATACCGTTGTTTGTTTTTCAGACCTTTGATCTATTTGTAGTGTATGTGTTTTCGTTTAGGGAGTTAGTTACGTGGCTATTCAAACAGCCGCTAAAATAATTCTCTTGGCTGTTTGCAAGCAATAGGTGGATTTCTGTTGATGAACTGTTTACTAACAAACCTTTTCAATTCCTAACATCTTTCAGGCTTTAAAACAAAGAAAACTTAGTCTTATGTACCTTAGTCTTATGTCAAGAAAAGAATTCCACCGCGTTTCTTAGATTACCATAGGGTATCCGTGGAAAATTTATGAGGGAATTTTATTTTTCATCATGTGCCACCACTCGGTCGATGTTAGTGGACATCGCCTCTTAAGTAGTACCAGGTTCATTAATAACAATAACACTGAAATCCTCCTAAGGGACCTGTGAACTTCTTAGCCACGATTCGTTTCTTTTCTAACGTCCAGCGTTGCAGTCTCTATTCTTCAGTGTGGTTTTTTACATGGTGCAGAGTGGAAGGTAGTTTTAAGTTTGTTTAGTTTGTTTTTGTTTGCACTCTTCCCAAAACGTCACTGTGGCTATTTTGTATGTATGAGCTGACCCAACTGTGGGGCATGTACTTGTTCGGTCCGGAAGAGAAAATGACAAGTTCTTGAGGGAGGGCCAGGTTTGGAGTTGACGGAGCCATTACGGCAATAGCCTGTAAAAAGCATGAAGTTTCACCCACTAAATTTTGCTGCCTTAGAATTATACGTGTAATTATACGTGTAATTCTGCATAGGTGGGGCTCGTCTAGCCACACAACTAAGCCAGTGTTCAATTAATTTTCTGTGAATTTTGCATTTTATCGGTCATGCTACAAACGCTAATTAAACATACCAACATCGACCAACAGCTCCAACAGGCCTCTATAAGGAATTGCCACAATCAAAGTAATTTCAGTCGAGGGAAAATAAGAAACAGAAAATCTGATCGAAAGAAAGTGGCTTTTTCATGAGTCAATCTCGTTTTACTAGTACCGGTAAAACCACTTGTATGGAACGACGAGATCAACCAACAAATGGAAAATCACTTAGACCCGTCAACATGTTTCGCTGCTTACACACATCTAGGTTGTCTACTTTAAGTAAGAATTTTAAATTAAGCTCTTTATTCTTCCAACGAAGAAACGATTTTCAAATCAACACGAAACACAGACCAGGACACATCAGAGGTTAGTTTTCTTAGACATCTCTGTATT
>Ga0126336_10001280_pt1 | contig 12747 bp, 7 predicted proteins | sample SidCmetagenome_FD_92530 | JGI IMG/M metagenome (GOLD analysis project Ga0126336, IMG submission 92530) | Coral microbial communities from El Islote,Puerto Morelos, Mexico - Siderastrea C C metagenome | ecosystem: Host-associated > Invertebrates > Cnidaria > Coral | place: El Islote,Puerto... | reverse complement strand
TGTAATATTTTATATATTTTTACTACTTTAGATAGGTATAGATAGGTGTCCCCAATTAGCTTACTTTAGTGTAAGCTAGATATTTTAAGACACGTTAATAAAGTTTATTATTATTATTATTTAAGTAAAACGGGAAATTTGTCAATAAAGTTGTTTTAATGTCCACACCGTTTGAGATCCATTTCATCACTTGTGTTTACGCACATTGAACCTAAGGTACTAATTACGTATGTCTGGATGATCGGGAATCAAAGACTTAATATGGATTGACATACGATAAGATCTGAATCGGCAGTTTTCTAAGCATCAGAGATCACGCGATCTAACTTTTGGTGGATCAGGGATGAAAATTTCCAAAAATTTTTGTAAGATTTTGAGACCAGAGATCCGAGTTTGAATTGGTCACAGAAATTTAGTGTATCAACGATAAAAAGATATTAATAGCACGACCTCCTAACGCCCGCCCTAAGTTTTAAAAGTTGTGCCGATGAACTGCCTCGATCTCGCTCAAATAACAGTACGAGCAAAGGAGGCTGGTTGGAGATGAAAACCCGCTGCAATCTGGGTGGAAAGTTAGCAGTTTCGAGGAAAGAATCCCCTGCGCTACACAGGTAAAGATACCGAGCCGAAAGTCACATAGTGACGGGTCAGCAAAATAAACCACGTGCAATCCAAACTCGTAGTCGCAGCAGTTGAAATATCAGGGTCTGTATTAGATAAAAATTGTCTTTTTTAGATTTTAGAGCGAAAAACAAGAATAAATTTGAAACTATTGCGTATTTCTTGGTCAGCCTGTATGGCTTACACGACGATTTGTGGCGATTTTAGAGTGTTTTATTTCCTCCGTTCAGTTCCTCCGTTTCCCCTAAAACCGTGTAAGGGGGAGTTTCACCCATCCACCCCCCCCCCAACACCCAAGCCCTTCCGTAAGTAGCCCCTCGTTAGTTTTCTGGTTGATATTCATGATCTGCCTCAATACAAACACCCGACATGGAGCTTGAGGTGTTGTGTACCATCTACGATGACCGTTCTCATTTTGTTTACTATTCATGATCAATCAGTGTATCACGATAAAATAGCAATCAAACATGACTGCAAGATTAGTATATGAAGTTGAAAGTATTTCAAAATGGAGGCATGGCAAACTTTTACTCCTCATCGTTGATCTTTTTCATGGTGCCGTTGAAACTTTTTTCAAGCGCAAAGAATCGCTTAGGAAAGTGATCTATCAACTAAAACAAGATTCACTCCGTGGAAAAACAAGAAAAACGAAGCTTTAACAATCTAAAAATTAAGCACTTCTTACTTTCTACGTGACACTGAACAGCCAGCAGAAACAGCAAAACGCAAATCTCAACATGCATGGTTCATCTATAAAAGAAATAGGATACGTAAAATAAAGTTCTGTTACAAATGAACGAACAAAGAAGAGCTCGTGTGTGCTGTTTTAACAGCACATTTTAAAAAAAATGTGTTAGGGAGGGGTGGGGTGGGGTGGTATGTCACACTCAAGCCTAATGTTTGGAGCACGACCTTGGCGCCCGACTCGTCTGTAGCAGTCGAAGTCGATGTATTGCGTGCGCAGCAGGGATACTCACAAACAGTGTGTTCACCTAATTGCCGCGCACGTGAACTTCAGATGGGCGTATGAAAAGTCTAAAGACCCTCCTAAAATGTCACAGCTTGTAATATAAAGCATAACACTTACGGAATCAACGAATAAACTATATTTCATTTTTAAATTTTTAACTTAAACAATCCCTGTTGGACAAAATATGTCAAAATCAAAAGTATCTTGACTTCTCTTACGGAAATGCAAGGACAGGAAGCCATCGCAAAGAAGATCCCTTCCGCCGGTCAGCCAAGGAAAAAATTCTCTTCACTAGCTAGGTTTAGGCTTTCTAGAGCTCGTGATTATAGCGGACAGGGAATGATAAACAGATGCTTCGAATTATTGCCCTTTTGGAATGTGGTTCTTGCCCTCGACCGAGCAGGAAAAAATTTTGCATTTAAGGACAAAATAAATCGTTAACGCTAAAGTTCCTGACTGGCGTTAATTTGTTGTGCGCGATAGGCAACGGAGTATTGAGAACAAAGAAGCTGAAAGGTGAAAACGAACAACGGGTGACGTTTTTCAACTGGCAACTGACGGTGAAATAAGGACAGCCCGCGTTTATAAGCCAACGATGACTTTATAGGTGATTTTAAAGTTCAGATGTTGAGTCTAGGCATGTACCTTCAAAGTTTACAGCCTTGTGATTTAATCTGTATCGGCCGTGAATGATTCTCAGTTGTAACTTGTATTATTAACGCAGCGCGCAAATTCCCTCGTTACCTGCATTTGAGCTTACAGCAATTCTTTCCTGATAACCGCTGATAGAAAAATCACCCTAACTTAGTTTAGAAAGAGAATATATCCAAGAAGGACGCCAGCTTAGTGTCTTATATCTTACGTATTTTACTGAAAGCTTAGAAAGCTTTTTCAGATACTAGTGATCATCATTATCTTTTAGGGATAGGCCTGTACAGAACGCGTCACGAGGTTAAATTCTGTTTTATACTAATTGAAAACTTATGCATCTATTGAATAAAATCCGAAAATCACTGACTTTCCTTAGAGCTTAAAAAGCTTTTTTAGGAACTAGTGATTATTTCCGTTCCTGGAATAAGCTTGTACAGAACCTATCACGGAATAATTTTATGGCTGGGGATTCAAGCCATCCTTAATTACACCACACATCTGAAGGTCGCGTGCGCGGCAATCAGACTAACCAATTAAAAAGTGTGTCTCCTACTGCGCACGCAGTTTATTTCGCAATGTCACTCCACACCATGCATAGAGAGCGTGCGAAGACTGAGCAAGAAGAAATTGTGCTAGAGGGCATGTTTACGGAATTTACTCTTCTAGTGAATGCACGAAGTAAATCCTGTTTTAGTTGATAGAACACTTTCTTCAGCGACTCTCCGCGCTCGAAAAAATACCAAAGACACCATTAAAAAAAAAAAAAAAACGAGTGAAAATTCTTCATGACTGAGTAATTGGACAGTACACCTCATTTAAACCAGTTTCCTGTACGTTTCAAGCATCTCAAGGGAAAAATGCCTTTTGCTGTACCAACCAGTTATTTTTTTGGCTTAGAGCACTTTTCAAGTGAATGTCGAAAGTGATTTTGTGTTTTCTTTGATTTTGATTTTGTTTGCTCTCTGATTGGCTAAAAACGCTCGCGCCACTTTCTCAACCAATCAGACGTAAAACCGAAACCAATCGTGACTTGCTCATCCGCGTTTTCCCGCGCAAAACGCGGATGAGCGTTTCATGTATTTGCTTCAATATCTGATTGGTTAATTTTGTCTTTTGTTTCTGTTGTGATTGGTTAAAGTGATAACTTTGGTTTTGGTTTTACGACACCTGTTTAGCTACACTTGTTTGGACACAACACTTGTTTATACGACACTATCTTTCTGGAAACTACTCATTGTGGTTTGAAACTGATAGCAAGACTTCGCGTTGTCCATAAACATCATTCAATTTTAATGATAGTTGAAAGATTCCTTCGGCTGTTAAATCAGTGAAGTCAGATCAATTTATCTCTCGACTGGTACAGTCGGGCCCCAAACATTAGGCTTGAGCGTGACAGAGCGCCGCATGAGCTCTTTTATACCTATACACCCATTTCAATTATGGTTGCTTTAGTAATGCGTGATGCATTATCACCCATGTTTCATAGACCGCAAAGCATCATCATAGTTTCCTATGAATAAATGTATTGGTCGCTTTTCTCGCTGAAGGCACTCCAGGAGTAAACCAAATTATAAAATTGTACATTTGCTCTTGCTTTAGGACTAATAGCCAGAGAAAAGTAGCCATAAATTTAACTGGCGAGCGTGATGAAACATGCATCACTGAAGCTAGTGAAGCAACCTTTCTTTTGAAATAGGTGTATACCCATGTTTGGGTATAGGGCTACCGCTGAGGGTAAAAGCCCCTGACCCCAATTAACGTGTAGAGCAAAAAAAAGTAAAATACTTACCCTCTGTAGCACAACACCTTTTGTTTTGAGGTCCTGTTTAGGAAAAAGGACACAATGTACACTCTCTTGTTTTACACAATATTTAAGTACGTCTCCGATCTAGGATTGGAGACGGACCTGGAGACAGACATACCCTGCTGCTAGACAAGTTCAGAACCCGTTTAGGACGAACTCGCACAAAACTATATACCATGTTCAGGGCAAAGAGGCCAAAAACCATACCTGCACAGTAGCACGTCCCTGTATAGGCCATATAAGGGAGTCCCCCACCCCCGGAATGCAATTTGCCCCTGATAAATCCATAAGTTAAATAAAAGTAATTCGAAAAAAACTTTCGTTAAAAATTTCGAAAGAGTTTATTTTTGGACAGATGTCCGAATTCGTGTATTTTGTGGCCATGGGATTTTTTCCTCGCACTCAGTATCGAGGTAACCAGAAGAAAATACTCCTGTATTACAAGAAGTGACAGAGTTTCATTCGTGTTACCGCTGACCACCTGCGCCTCTCTCAGCATTGAGTTCTGAACTTTGGAGTTTGCTTACGGAACTGTCTTTTACTTCTAAAATCAGGGGACGACCAACAGGTTAATCACGATGCAGGTAAGAGTAGCACTTAAACTTTTATTTTTTCAGTTTTCTTTAACAATAACCTTGCTCACTGCATTTCTGAGGTAGTTTTTACTTGATCGTTGTATGTTGTGAAATAGCTGGAAATCGCGCGCGTCTGGGTTTGCGAGAACTCCCCGTTTTACGTAGGCCACTTTTTTCAATGTTGATGTTCTGTACCTAGCGGACAACTTTAAGATACTATTTTTTCTCTTCTTTATCTTCATATTGCCGTACTTCAGACATATTCAAGTGTCCATACTGTATATAACTAAGTGCATTAATTACTTTGTACAGCTGCAGTTGACTCCCGATACTGAACTCGAACCTTCAAGAGAAAAGGTTCGAGTTATCGAGAGTTTGAGTTATCCAGGGTAAAATTGTAAATCATTCACTTCGAGGTTACTGAGAGTTCTAGTAAATGGGAGTCAACTGTAAGTGTAAGAACTAAACATGAAAGCTTAAGCTTTAAATTACAAAAAGTCTGAGATAATGCGTTCGTTGGTTTAACGTTGTGTGACCTACTTTTTTCGGTTTTTATCTCACTGATTTGGCATATACTAAGACTATTATTACTGTCATTAGCTGTACATGAATTGATTGCACCACTCTCGGTCGAGAGAAATCTGACCTCGGACCCATTTTCAAAATCATTAGCGGTCGCAGAAAGAAGGGATTTTGGACATAGAGTGAGAAAATGCTCATTTTCAGGAAAATGCATGGGGATATTTAACAAATGAACATTTTCCAAGGTGCGGAGATCAGAGAGCTTTACCTCTGGTCAAAAAAATCTGCGATTGGATAGATTTTCAGGCTGTAAATTGCCTTTAGCGGCCTTAAATGGTGTTGTGCCTTTACTTTGTCTTACCTGTATAAAGGTAATAACAGTCATGTCAAAGAAAGCCCAAAACGATGAAATAAGCCCAAACAAACACACAAAGATGCAAGAGGGAAGTTAGTTTTATTCATTTTCACTACAAAAATATGTTGAAATTTAGTTTTATTTCACGTTCAAAATCAACAATGTTTTATTCCCCGTGCAAAGTCTGAAATTGTAAAATTATGGCCACTTGTAACCCAATGTACTGGTTTCTGTCGGAGGTCACGTCCCAACTCAAGAACCATGAGTAACTAATAACGAGGTGTGAGATTGGACTGCCTGTATGTGCATCCATGTAAGTTAGTCTAACTCTAGAACATGTACATGTAAGTCCTGGCACAGTTTGGATCCATGAAATTTAATGAATTTTGCAGGTAAGCATGGTTAGGACATAATTTATGGTGTAAAATCCTGCAAGGTGTTTATATGTCGTGTTGTTGCTGTGAGGCTAGTATAGATTTTACATGTAAATGTGTCCTGATAGCTTCTGAAGTAGGTGGGAAATTTGCACCAGTATCTGGAATCTTCTCCAAGTACAGAGCAAGTACATGTAGCTACTACAATGTGAAACAAGGTCTATCCTTTTAGAATTCAGGGCAGACTAAAATATAAATAAAATGGATCTGGTACAGTATGAATAAGCCTAAGTTAATTTTAAAACAGTTTGTATTAACATTTTCTCTTTGTGCAAGGTTCAAAAAAGTCCACGTTTGTCAGTTTCACCAAAATATCATATTAATTTTAACAAGAGTCGAAGTCTTTTTTTCCTCCGAGAGATACAAAGCAAAACGTATTTTATGGTTTGACTATTTGGTTTTATGGTTTGACGTATTTTATGGTTTGATTTTATGGTTGATGACAGGTATCATCAAGCGATTGTGGTCAAGTGATTAGCGATTGCAACATATCCAATGATGCACGTGATGTTTGTACATTTTTGTAAGTTAAAAAATTACGGCACACACTCTAAGTAGTCAATGGTACGCAGAGTCTTCTTCTTATTATCTTGGTTTCACTGTTAAAATTTGCAAGAGTTCAATTCGTAATGTCCCAGAAAAATCCATTTTGCCACTCAGGGAAAAGAAAAAGATGAAAATCGTTGACTACGTTTCCTACAGAATGGAAAGCTGCACTGTCTGAAAGAGACAGAGGCTCCTATTACAATCAAGAAGAACATTGTGATTAAAGGACCTAGTGCGAAAAAAATCCAAAAACACAACTCTTAAAACAACTCGCGTTCAACTGGAGAGCTATTGAACCTAAAACAACTTCAAATTGTTGACATGAATTTAGTACAAGAAGATAAATTATAAACAATGTAGCAGTTTGTAAAGAGTGGATTTTCAATTGAATGCCTCGACGTTGCCAGCCACAGAATAGGTTTAGAAACCACATGGGCTATTCGCTGCGCCATTGACAACTGCGAGATACATTCAAACCCTTTGAAGTTCAATTCCTCCAAAAAAAAATGGTAACCAGTTCGAAGTAAACAGAGCCATTGTTGTGGGTATATGATCCATTAGTTAGAAGCCATCCACTGCAGATAAATGGGTTGAGCACTGTTTTGCCAGGAGAGTCATTACAGCACATTTCTTTGTGGTCTGTCACGGAATACCGCCGACAACATGAAGATGTATCCAATTAATTGGTTGAATGTGATTGGATCACAGACGCATATCGGGAATGCCCTAGTATAAACAATTCCTGTCGCCCCAAAAACTTCAAGTCGCTTTTTCTCGAGTGTACATTTTTCGCAGATACCCAAACTTTAAAGAGTTAATTCCTCGCGAAATGTGCGACTAATGGGCATGAAATTTGACAAGCAGGTAAAACATATAGTGAACTACAAAAGGGTGTCTGCAATTTTCGATTCTCGTTTTAACTTTGAAGATATAAAGAATTAATTTCAACATTGGCCTAAAATCGCTGTCTTCAACTTAAAAAATTCATAAAAAAATAGTGGACTGTTAAAAGAGAAATCCCAGATACCTGTTTTTAGAACAATATCTGAAGGTCATTTTCCAAGCCAAAATGTAGGTGTCGATGCAAACACATTGGCAAATAAACTTAAATTGTGAAACCACTTTGTAGAAAAAATGTGCTGTAGTTGCTTTTTAAGGTATTTTTGGTCCAAACAAATTCAAAAAATTAATTTTCTGTTTATTAAGCTTTCAGAAAATATATACTTTAATGGTGTTAGTACTATAGCTTGTGTGCAAATTTACTTAGAACCCAAACGCGGATATCTCTTCCATGATACCTTAAATGTTAAAATGATCAACTTATTGAAAAGCTCACCAGCTGACATTAGATTGATTGCTCGCTTGCACAGACCCACACTTGGTTGGCAAGGTACACATGCTGTACTTTGGTACTTGAACATGACTAGCATGACTTTTGGACTGAATGTAGAGTGGCCCAGAGCAAGATTTACATGTTTTTAACCCTTTAAGCCTCAGTGGGGATCAGCATCAAATTTCTCCTCCAGATGTCAGTTTATTTTAAAACATAGAGGTCATGAGAATTAAGTAATTGGTCACCAATATGAAATGTGTCAAGATGTTTAAACAAGTTCACCCAACTATTACTCAGCAAAATGTATGAAGCCTAGTAAGGTCAGAATTGATTTTGTACAGTGTATAATGAGGGGGGGGGACAGAGGGGTATAAACCTCCCGCTTCCCGTACCCTTTAATCCCGGTTTCCGCCCTGTATTTGTTGGCTCCCGCCTCTTTGCATTTTTTCGATTGCAAAATTTTGGGCAATGTTGCGTAATTTTTCCCTTTTTCTCCCGCTTCCCGCAACCTTGGGAATCCCGCTTCCCGCCCCCTCTTCTCCCGCCTTCCGTACACCTCCCGCCCCCTTTTCTCCCGGTCTCTCGCCCCCCTGTCCCCCTCCACTATAATGATGCTGGGGCTCAAAGGGTTAAAGGGGACTGTTGATTTTGTTGGTCAGGGGTACAGTGGAATTGAGAGTAACAGGGACAAGAGTACGAGCCACAGAATTGCAAACATGAATTATGATAAGGTGTGGGTTGAGGCAAAATTAACTGGTGCAATTTAAAGTACAGATTTTGTTAACTCTTTCAGGTGGATATTTTGGACTTTAGAAGCCAGAGGAAATTGTGTACCTTAGAAGCTGTAAGTTACATTACTGTACATGTATTCTTACTTTGTAAAAAAATACCTTAAACACAAGCATTTATTTCCTATAATAAGTAATGGTAATTGGACTGAGTGGAGTACAATTCAGGGAGTAATCGGGCGAGTAATTTCAAATCAGCTGAGTGTGTAGCGTGAGGACGATTTGAAGTTACAAGCACTATTACCCCTAAATTGTACGACACGAAGTCCAGTTACCAATTAATCGTATCTCTAACAAAATGCGAGATTAGAAAATCTACGTGCCCTTCGGGGATATATTTTTTATTACCAGTTTTGCAAGCAGTGGAGAAACAGCTATAAAAAGAACCCATTTCAGAGCACCTGATTGATGCGCATGCAGCGTAGTTGTCTGATTACAGCTATCCAATTACAAAAAGTTCAAATTGGACAGCTCCAATTACGTATCAAATAGGCGCACGGAGAACCAATCACAATTGAGCATTTTGTTATAGATACAATAATTATTAGGTATATAATAATAGATGTAGGTGTAATTGTTGAACCAATTATAATATTTATAATTTTACGTGCTGATATATATATAACAGGGACACATTGAGGTGTACCCTCCCCTCCCACTCCACCCCTGAGGGCAATTTACTCAAATGAAATTTAAGTTCAAAATTGTTACTTCATTGCTTTTTATTAAATGCATTTCCCATCATTTGATATTATAAGTTGATTTATGTCTTGAGAGAGACGACAGTGAGACAGCACTGGCACACTGTAATTTGCCTTTGAGTTGTACTGTCATAACTACTTGAAACATGGCATTAATGAATTTACTTTTTGTTTAGCTGGATCCAGCAGCCACTATTTCTGATGTCAAACAAGAATATTATAATAAATGTAAGTACACCCTGGTAGAAATTCTGTGTGATATTGCAGGATCCTAGAGGATCCTAGGAAATCCTATAGAGTCCTGTATAGGATCTCCACTAGGAAATCTGCATAATGTTCCTGGTGACTGCAGGTTGTTGTTTAACTGTCATAAGTTGTTTATTTATTTTGAAAGGTTGCAATGATCTTTATTTGTACTTAACACCACATTTACACAAATAATTTTTCATACATTACGCTATTACTGGGCTGAAAAATGTTGTTCGTTATACCGAGGACTTCGCTATATAGAGGTTCGTTGAATCGAGGTTCCGCTGTACTTCCTCAGGAAGATTTGACACTTGCCCAGGCGAGTGGGGTGTTCATTGCTAATTTCTGTCGCCCTGTACTGAGCTTTTCTTGGAAGATCCCCATAATACAATAACTATTAAAACATATGGAAAAAGCAGAAAGTGACTATGATTAATCCAAGAATTGCACGTTTAGATTATTTTAACTTATGTAATTAATTTAGTTAGTTATTTTGTAAACGTTTAATTGAAATGTTCAGTTTCTTTTATAATACTCAGTTTTCCATTGTCAACTTTTCTTCCAGTTCCTAAGTCCTACCCTGATAGGCAATCATATCGTCTAGAGTCAAGTAAGCTCCTTTAAGTAACAAATGTTAAAGTTGGACATGCATTAATTTTTGTACTGTCAATGCACTTTTTTAATGTAAATAAATATGTACGTTCTACTAGTTATTGGTATTAGTTTCATTTTAACTAGTACAAGTGTGGTTATTATTTTTTTATTCACCTCTCTAGTCTTACTGCCTTGTGGTTACCCCCCTCCCCCCTCCCCCCTCACCTCTCGTTGCTTAGTTGGTAACACCCAACTACAGAGGGAGATGTTAATCACAGATTCAAATCCCTGGCAGACCAGTCTCACACTTGTCTCAACTCGTATTCATGATTTTGTCATTGCATGGTAACAGTAGTTGTTGGCCTTGTCTTTTTGCACCTTGAAATATCAATAAGTAGCCAATGTTAACCCTTTAAGCCCCAAGGGTGACAAGCATCCAATTTCTCCTTACAATATCACTAGTTGATCAAATATACAGGTCATGAGAATAAAGAAAATGATCACCAGACAGGAAATGTGTTGATGCAGTGTTCATTCTAGAAATTAGTCAAAGTGGGTCATATGTCCCACATGTCATTTTAAATTGGGTCATTTTAGAAATGGTCTGGGTCATGAACAGTTGTGGTTGTTGCTGAAGCTGTTGGCTCGTGAAGTTGACTTGTAGTGATACTTATTGAACTCTCTTTTGATCTTTCACCATCTTTCTCCGGTCCTTCTTCATCGTTCTCAGGATGTTCAATGGCCATTCTCTCGTCATTTCATGTTAATTTTACAAAGAAGAACAACCGAACCATGAAAAACATTGATGACCCAAGCAACACTTGCAAAATGTCGAAATGGGGGCTCTATTCTCTCTCAGAGTTGCGTGGAACGCCTGACACAAAAAGTACTCATAAGCACGTGTTTTTACTTTTATTTATTGCTGAATGCCTGCTACTTTGTATGTGTGGTAACTTGTTTTCTTTCTCTTTTTGTGTCAGTATGACACCACGATAATTTCATTTTGCGTCAGGATCTAATTTACCGCATCAATGACGCAAAGACGCGGCCTAGATTGAACACTGTTGATGTTAAATCAAATTCTCCCAAGTTCTCCATAAGAAATATATGGAGAACAGTGAGGAGAATCTGCATGTGATGTTGGGGCTTGAAGGGTTAAAGAACCCTTGTCACTTTTAAAAAAGAGTAGACAGTACATGTTGTTCCTATTGTTGTGGTTTGCCCTGTTTATTCAGTCATTGAAGATTTCATGGGGAGTTAAGTATGCCTTAAGCACTATTTCCACCCCCCCTTTCACAATACGTTGCAAATTCAATAATTAAAACTAATCCAAGCTACACAAAGTATTGTTTTCTTTACTTCTGTTTGCTATTAGGAGGGAAGTCTTTGAAAGATGAGGACAAATTACAGTCTCTAGGAGTTAAAGATGGAGGACGTTTATACTACAAAGACCTTGGTAAGATATTTAATACACATACATGAAGAAAAAAACAAAAAAACTCAAAGGCTGGATGAAACAACCTGTAAAATGTAGAACTTATGAAACTAAGATAAAAACTTCACATCTGGGCTTTTTCCCCTCTAGGGCTATAACAAATAAATATTGACGCAACTTTGGTATTATTTTGTCTTCTCAGGTCCTCAGATCGCCTGGAGAACAGTAAGAAAATGTTATAATCATTTTTGTATGATATGTTTAGTCTACTTAATGATGTGTGTTAATGTACTGTAATAACTATGTACATTTGTAAAAATTAATGCACTTAGATGCATTTAGATTATAATTACATGTTTAACTGTACTATGTAGATAAATGTCCCGTGGAGGAGAGGGTGGGGATGTGTGGTCCACTCCTTAAAACCCTTACCCTGTTTCAGGCCAAAACATGTGATTTTCCCTACCCCATTTCAGACCTGGGGCTGGATTCATGAAGCCATCCTAAGATAAGATGTGTCCTTTGCATGGTTGGAAAACAAAGCCTATTGTTAAGAAACAATACTTAAGATTCATCCTCAGCTTAGGACAGCCTTGTGAATCCTGCCCCTGACCTAAAATTTAATACCCTATTTTAGACCTCCCCAGGAACCACTTCTGTTTGCATAGGCATTTGAGAAGAGGAGATAATAATAAAAAAATAGCTTCTTCTAAAAACCATACCTATTTCCAGACCTGATCACACAAACCTTTTCTTATTTCAGACCAAAATGGTCAAAATCTATATCCTATTCTAGACTAAGTGGCCAACTACATGAGCGAGAGTGGCTCGGTTAGCAGGGCTGGCCCTGTCTACTGAGATGACTGCTCAGCCCGTTATTACATGAGGCAAGCCAGCCCACCCACGGCTAAATTTAGAAGCTGTCGCAGGGTGGGCAATTGGCATGCAAAAAGCACTTGCCCGGCAGGATGAGTTGGTTGTCCAATATCACGTCTGAAAAACTATACCGATTGAAGTTCACGAAATTTCATTTTAGGAAGTAAACGAGAGTAGTGTTATTTAAATAAACCAAAGTCAGCAAGCTTGGATTTATTGTAACTGATATTCTTTATTAAAAAGACTTTTCAACCTTTGTTTTGCTCATTTTGCAAAAGAACTGTAGCTTTTCC
>Ga0126336_10001279_pt1 | contig 12750 bp, 9 predicted proteins | sample SidCmetagenome_FD_92530 | JGI IMG/M metagenome (GOLD analysis project Ga0126336, IMG submission 92530) | Coral microbial communities from El Islote,Puerto Morelos, Mexico - Siderastrea C C metagenome | ecosystem: Host-associated > Invertebrates > Cnidaria > Coral | place: El Islote,Puerto... | reverse complement strand
GGATCACTAGCACATGACTTATTTGGAGAGTTGACTATAAGTTTCCTTACATAGTCAGGTGTCACAGGCTCGAAAGTTGTGAAAAGGGGTCCCGCGACACTAGGCTCGTCGTCATCCCGAAGGGTAGCAGCTGAATCATAGCTATCCAGTTTTGTACGGATATCAGTTATCTTCTTAACTCCTTCCGTGCAAAGGCCCATGGGCTGACCAAATGCTGCTAATCGTGATGTGCCATTCGTATTACCCTGCTCTCCACTTTCAGCAACAATCTCAATGACATCATTTTTGTCTACTCTCTTAAACTGCCTGTCCACGTAATCAGTGAATGCAATACTGTCATCTGCAAGTGGAGCAACGGAGTTAATACCAACACCCTCTCTTCGACTGCAAACAAACGCACTGTCATGCATTTCATGGATGGACATGTTGAATTTGGAGATCATGGCTTTTTTGCGTATGAAAGGAGAAGGGCACTTAGGAGAGAGAAGAGAAAACTGTGTATTTTACCCGTCTGCGGGGTCAAGGCGCATATATTCGGTATGCGAAAACACAAGAAAGCTATCTCTTAATAGGCACCTACTTTAGTCATTATCACAATGCATGGGATAATCACAAAGTTTCCTTACTGAGCCACAGATTGAATTTCTACTGTGTATATATTACTCTAGATGCATCACTGGCACACGCTAGTATTTCATCGCTTCTAGTGCACACTGAAGATGACTTGATGTTCACTTGGATCACGTCAAAAACTTTGCGCTGTTCTAGGACATTTCTGCACTCTTCCTTCAAACAATCTTTCAGCTGGTCCTCTAGTTGTGCTACATTTCCGTCACATGGCTGTCCACGTTTCTCTAATTCTGCTTCTACAGGGTTCTGGTTGTTAACTAAGAAACTTTCAACTAAATCTCCTTTCCCAAATCAGCAACTCGCTGTATACCATTTTCATGACAGCGTATAACTACCCCTCCTAGTCCTGGAAGATAGCATAGGGAACGAGCATCTGGAATTCGTGGCTTAATAACTGTCAGTGCAACGGGATTGCGTAGATCAGCTTCGACAAGACGTGATATCTAAGAACAAAAGCTTGCCATGAATTGGCCACAAGAAGTAGACACAGGATTAGGAAACATGTCTACTTTGTTAATTTCAGAGAAGCGGTACTTTTCAGGTACCAGCTGATGGACAACACATCCATCGATGGCTCTTAATGTATCCAGAACCTCTGGGCTGCCTAAAAGAATGATGGGGTCCATAGCCATCCTGTCCCTGTTTTTCACATCTTCAGCTCTTGAGCACTGCCTGAGCTTTGATCTTATGCCAGTATTGTTATCGTCTCGTAGTGTCTGAATCAACGATAGGCAGGCGCGTTCACCGTTCAATAAAATGAACCAGTTGCAAAAATTGCACGTCAGACTTTTTCCCACATGAACAGAAACAGGAAAAAAGGAAAGGTACGTTAATGGATCGATCGTCTCTTACAGTTTGGCTCGACATTGTTTCTTGACCTCTCTCACGATCGATTCCACAAACAATTTAGTGCAGATAAGGTGGATTTCGATAGAACGTGATAAAGAAATCAAAGATGATCAATACGGCACTACCATGTGGGTCAACAAACATAATGCTGGAGAGACGAGGGCAAAGGTCCAAGAAGATCAAAGGTGAGGCAAAGATCCGAACATGCATGGGAAAACGGCTGCCACGGTTTACTGACCACTGGTATTTGAATCATTTATTATCAATGTTCCTATATATAGTGTTCATTTATCACCGAAACCTGATAGGTAAATCATGCATCACGCGCTTGTAACACAGCAAAACACGCATCACACTGCCATGTTCAGACACGCATCACGCGGCTAATGTTGGCGCAATCACGCGTCACGCTGCAAATTTTGTCGCAATCACGCAGCCCTCTTAGTAGTCTACCCAGTCAAAATAATCTAGCCCAATACTGATAATATTTAGTGGGTTGAGGACTAGAAACATTACAAATAGTAGATTCAACTAAACTATTCGAGTGATGTTCAGACAACAGAGTTCACCACTGTATATTATATAAAGCTGTACAACACTGGAGACGGGGACAACGACAGCGGCGAAACATTTACCGGAAAATCATACAAGTGAGTTAGCATGCATTGTTCGATTGTTCATGTGGTTTAATTCTCAGTCAGATTCTCTGTGAGAGTCTCTTTTCCTTATAATTAAGGAGAATACAAAATAAACCATCTGAAAGCAATGGTCACACAACACAATTCCGCGGTATGGCCAGTGCCTTACGCATGCGCACAGCCATATCACCCGGGCAGTGGCAGCCAAGGACAGCTGTTTCGTCCTTGTTGGGATTCATCAGCATGGCATAGCCCCAGGCAGAGAGCTGAACAAAGTTCAGTGCATCTGCCTTTTACTGCCGAGGCGAGTACAAAGCACTCCTCTAAGCGACAGCTCCACATTGTAAATGCGGTAGCTCCATACGCATTGCCTAGACTGTCTTGTACGGTCGCAGCCACAGCTACCACATTTACAATGTGGAGCTGTCGCTTAAAGGAGTGCTTTGCATTCGCTTCGGCAGTAAAACGCAGATGTGCGCTAAACTTTGTTCAGCTCTCTGCCTGGGGCTATGCCATGCTGATGAGTCCTAGCAAGGACGAAACAGCTGTCCATGGCTGCCACTGTCCGGGTGTATGGCTGTGCGCATGCGTAAGGTACTGGCCATACCGTGCAGTTGTGTTGTGTGACCATTGCGAATACGTTTACAGTTTTTAAGAGAATACGTTACAGTTTAGAGTCCAGGTCTTCGAAGCCGATAAAGGATTGAAGGCTCAATATCTTTAGCTTCGTCCTAAGTAAAAATCTATCAGAAAGAATAGAAAATTCCGCTTTAAGATGAAAGAACTTTAAAAAAACATAGTAATAATAATAATAATAATAATAATAATAACAATAAAATATTTATATAGCGCTATTATCACTACTTGCTCATGGCGCTTCACAATTGATTGTTCAAATATTCCATGTAATACAGCTATTACTCTAGGTGCAGTTATTTAACTACTCTTAGTAACTTGTAGACCAACTTAGTAACTTACTGACCAACGGTTGACACTCAATAACTCGAGCCTTCAAGGGAAATCAAGAAAGGTTCGAGTTGTCGGAGGAAGGGACTGCTGCTGACGCCACTTATATCATTACATGCATTCACAGGAAGAAATGGCACGTTTTGTGTAACACAATACCAGGAAACTAAAGAAATTGACACAAAGGGCAATTAGACAATTCAAAAAAAACATGCTGCTCATTTTCTAGAAGTTTGACTTAAAATAAATTAAGTGTTATGGAGTATGTTTTATCTCATTACACTTTGACGGGAAAAAGAATCCACTTTGGGTTAGCGGGAGGTTCGAGGTTTCCAGAGTAAAATTACAAGAAATGTTTGGAACAAATCCAGGGGGAAATCAATGTTGGTTCGAGTTAGTTCGAGCTTCGAGTTATCGAGGGTTCGAGTTACCGGGAGTCAACCGTATCTATATAACCTTAAACTTTTGCAGCAGGTAAAAAGTGATAGAAACGCTAAAGTGCATTGAAAAACTACATAAGATATATGTCAGTACAGAAGCTTAGGGTACGAGCTACACGAGCGAAAGGAGAGAAGATTAGCGAGGGTACCTGTATATAGAGAGATTGAGACTTTCATTCCAGTCCGTGATACTAGATTCTAGTTGTCCTTTCTATATATTTCACAATGGAACTGTAACCATTCCTTTGTACTTGTTTTTTCGACAATCGAAAAGCTCACGCGACCACCAAGGTATTAACAGATCATTATAGACAGTGGCGGAAATGGAAGCTTAAATATGTTTTGAGAGATTCTGCCCCTCCCCTTCCCTTTTCCCTTCATTCTCTTTGCCTTCACCATCTCTCTCCTCCCCTACTCGCTCATATTAAATTTTTTTCTTTCTGTGCCCGAAGAAAAACCACACCCAAAAATGGTGGTAAAATCTTTCAGTGACCACTTACATGGTCAAATTCCCGTGTCTAGGAAATCTGAATGCCTCTGGTTCGATTGCTCTAACTGGGTTGTCTGATAACATTCTTGAATGGAAATACAAATAAGAAAGACTTAGTGTAACCACTTACATTTATCCTGATTTTCTCTTGTTGTTGTAAGACAATTAATACATGTACAGCTACATTTAGCACCTATAATGGACTACTACAATTAACGACAGCGCCAGGAAAAGGGGCTGTTGCCTGGTACAAACCATATGTTGGCATTTGTGGGTATGGTTTTCAGTTTGTTTTTAGTCTGAAATAGGATATGATTTCACTTCTGGTCCGAATTGACAGAATACATCTTTACGCATCTTTACGTTTACGATCATGGGATTAGAAAGAAAAAATCCAAGTCTCCAACGGGAATTGAACCCATGACCTCGATCCGATACTCTAGCCGCTGAGCTACAGGGAGACTCGTAGGCAAGCTTGGTCATAGCTACAAGGTTCATCTGACACACATCCTGCTGCATAATGTCGAAAGCGTAATGCAAGTGTGGAAAGCATGCATGAGACCTCAGGGAAGTTTTGAAAGTAAACGGCGAAAATAGAGTATGAATAATCATATGTTTTTGTTTTGCATAGCATTAGGATGTTTTTTTTTCTATTCGAAATTCGAGGAATACCTCCAGGTCACTAAAATACATGGTGAATGTCCAAATGCTGAAAAAAACACCCACGGGAAATTTACGAAAGGGCGTTTCTTTTCCTTTTTTTTTTTTTTTTTTGCAGTGTTCTGCATTGTTTGTCAACTTGCTTTTTGTACTCACATTAACTGGTTACCAGTTAGATTAACAAACGCTCCGGACGGGATAGTTTCCAACTGATTGAAGCCTAAAAGACTAAAATTAAATGTCGAGATGTTTTTAGTAGAGTTTTATTAAAAGGAAGGCTCTGCAATTCTACTTAATTCAAACAGCTCGCTCACCCGACGAAAACTTTGCAAGATCACCAAAGATGTCAGTGAGCAAACCATAAGAACAGACAGAAAACAACAACAAAAAAGTTACATAGTAGCGAAGGACCGTGAACGAAAATGCTGCTGGTATATATACGCAGGATCTGTAAAAGATGTGATAAGCTATAAATAAACAGACAGTACTGTAAGCAAGGCTAATTACTGCGTAGAAAACGTAACACGACAGTGTCATGACATGATAGAGCCCAAACCGAAAGCGCTAAGGCCGTCTTCACAACGGGAAGAACGCGTTGTGCAAGATATGTCCCATCCCTCTTCCAAGAGGTTCACAAATCTATTGCCTCTTTGCTTAAACTGTGTCGTGTCGTGACCTAAAGTTCAACTTTGATGTGTTGCACTGCATGTGCAGCTCTTGTATTCCAGGCCGCGGTTGTTCAAAACGCGGATAACTTTATCCATCGGATAAATCACTATCCAGTGGATAGTGTACTCTGTTTTGGCATCATTTATCCACTAGATGTTGGATAGCGTTATCCATCTTTTGAACAACCTGGTCCAGGCATATAAACTACTATTTATAAAGCTGGAAGACCTGCTATTATGCTTTTCATCTGGAGATGAATCCAGCCAAGCTCTGTGGTGTTGGCAGCTATTACGTTTAGTACCCCCTGCAACTTCGTATGAAGACAAAATTCAATTTGATGTAGAATCGCCCTTTAAAGTGGCTGCTTTTAGAAGGATTTGAAAGTTATAGATGACCTTCGTTTTGTCACTAAGTAACACAATGTAATGTTATAAAAGGACGTTGTATCACCGTCTTTTCAGAAGAAATGGTAACGTTGGCATAAATGTCACTGCCAAAGAAAATACAATTCTCACTTCTCGATGGCTCCGAATGGCTCCACCAAAAGGCGGCGTAGAGTGTTTCCAACATGACTTAATTGTCATGAAAGACGTGGTTGTTCATCGTGGTTTATAATGAAAGCTTTGCTTAATCGTTCATCTCACGATTTTGTCACTTTTATGTGGATCACGACGTTTCGACCGCTTACTGCTGGTCACTGACCGCATGTGTCACTATATGTAGCACCACGGTTGTTTGTGATTGGAGCATTTCGATCCTCGTTGTGGTTATTAATGATTAGAGGATTGCCCCTTGTTCTCATTTGACGCTGTTCTCTCGTGTCTCGCAAATAGCATTGACATCGTTACCTTCTTTCGTAATAGAGAGTACAGCACGCCTTTAGTTGTCTTAGTGGCTGAGGTTTCCCCCTCTTTTTTTTCTCTGGAAAAAATACCGTCTGGCAGAATCGGTATGAGGGCAGCTGAATCAGCATAGTCACATCTGGTTACATGTTTTCTACTGAGTATTTCTTTGTTATCTGTTCTTATAGCGCTCCTTTACTTTGGCTATAGGTGGAGGAGGCGGAAGGATCCATTTGGTGCATTCCTTCTGCGGCTGTCGTTCAGGTTGTGTAGTTGCCTTGAAGTCTTTCTCGAATTCTTACCATTTTCACTTCTTTTCACTTTCAGGACTGTTAGGTTTCTTTGATTAAACACGAAGAATCACGAAAAAAAATATAGTGAAAACGGCTTTTAAACTGACAATGGTAAAATCTTTAATCGACAAAACAAGGTACAGCAGTGAGCTGTCAGTGAAGCGTGAAACATAACGTTACAAGGACAGTACTGCTGGTTTTCATGTGACGTCCTCAAAATTCTAAAAGGTAATTTAAGGGCACCACAAAGCTGTTCTTTTAATATGTTCATCGCACTAGTGAGTTAAGTCTTCAATGAAAGTTTTATGTCGTTATATTGCTTCGTTTTACAAATAAAGCAGTTTAAAATTTGACCACCGGAACACGGGAACTCCTAAGATGTCTTAAAACCGATATTTTTACCTTACTTTTCCATTCTCAAGTGTCATGATGACGCAAAAATGTAATCTCCACAAGTGTAAAGAGAAACTAGGAATGTTAATTTAATTCGCTGCCTCACTTTTTGTACTTGCTCTCATGGCTGCCATATCGGTGCCCCAAAGAGGGACACCAACGCGACGGATGTATACTGCGTCTTGTAATTTTCTGAGAATTGTTTTCTCACAAAATTGGGGACCCAGAAATTGTTGCCGTCGGTTTTATTTCTTACCTACTCTTCAACTCCTTTGTTTCTGAGGGTTGCTTATCCTAGCAAACTCATTTTATCATAATGACAAAAACCAAGAATTCTTTCTGCTCTCTTTGAACAATGACCTTTTAATCAGAAAGAAGGGCAAGCGGTGCTACTTAACACAGATCTGGTTGGCGTTTTTTTACAGCCACTCTTTTGAGTCGTTACCTAGAACTTTGTCGACCTTAGCATTTGGCACAGCAATTGAGCTCTTAAATGGGATCAGTATTATGATGTAAATGGTCGCCTGAAAGTTTGACGGTTGCTCCAGATTAATATCCTCCGACGAATTTCAAGGCAACAGAAACTTCTGGAGTTTCTTTGACCAGGCTAAACATGCCCAACAACGAGCACGAATGGACCTTTTTCAGAATCTCGGTAGTAAAAGAAAGGTTAAGTAGCACAGGAGCCAAGAAGGCCCACACGGCCGGAGCTTATCCCGGTCTCTGTAACATGAAACAACTGAGAGTATTGCTTCTCCCCCCTGGATGGGATGCCAGTCCATCGCAGGGTTACCCCCAGCAGTATGTCCCCGGTACGCATTTATACACCTGGGTGGAGAGAGACAATGTTGGGTACAGTTTCTTGTCTAAGGAAAGAACAGATGACAGGGACTGGGCCTCGAACCACCGACCTTCAGAATCTGAAGTCCAACGCGCTAACTATTACACTACCGCGCCCCCTATCTCGGGAGTTCATGCCCAATTGCTAAAACTCTAGGGATTGCTTCTTACTCGAATCTACCACAAGTGCGAGGCGATGGACGATTCTCCTCCACCTGATACACGTAGACTGTTCAAGGAATGCACAGTCAATCTAGGCCAAACGTAACCACTGTTCGCAGGATTACAAATTGAGTTGGAATATTCGTCTTTGCCACGGATTCTTTCGTACGTTTTTCGCGATTTGAAGGGAATCTCCAAAGTCTGGACGGGATCTTGACGATTACGCTTGAAATACGGATAACTGCTATTGCAGTAGCAAACGGATGTTTGATTTTCCCAGCTTTCGATGTGGGAAATGTGAGTTTTGAGCTACGAATGCTGTCGAGTCATTCGTCGACAGCCAACGTGCCTTGAAAAACGAATCTCATGTACAGCGTGATAAATTGAACCCGTTTTGACAAATTTCTCAAAAATGTCTGCGGCACATCCCAGCAGCAACGGGGTCAGGAGCCGTGGGATGCTGGATTTAAATACGAAGCGAACCTACAGAAGGAAGGCTGAGGGGTTCAGCCTGTCAATCACAAATCCCAAGATGTGCCGATGGAGGCATTTGATTGGCTCACTTGCAAGACCAAAAGGGGCGTGCTTTCGTGTCGAACATTCTCGCAAAAATGGTAGCCGATGAACAAGATAAATAATTAGTTTATTCTCGGCGAATTGGGTGGATATTTCTGCGATAATCGCACGAATGGAAATACCATGTATGTTCACCCCAAATTTTTGCAATAACAATTTTCTGAAGACGAAAAGAGTCAAGAGGCGAAATGCCAGACGCGATAAAAGCAATCCGAAACCGATAAATAATAAACAACTCGATCCGTATAAATACGGCTTTTACAAAACAAAACCAGGTATAAAATAAACCAAATAGCAGTCAAACTCTTCACAAATTTTTCAAGGAAACTATTATTTCTGTATAATGGTTTATAATAAGATCGAGCCTATGAAAGAAGCCCAAAGGGTGAGAGTATTATGAACAAAATAAATTACAGAATCTGGCAGCAGATTATAAACCAACTGTAATTCAGTGGTAATTGCGGCCGCCCTTGAAAAATGTCCCAGCAAATTACGTCTTCACAGACTGATATTCAGCTTCAAGTCTTGAAATAAATTTGCATGCGTCTTTGACTTTGGTTTATTAATAGTTTAGTGGTGAAGAAGCTGTTTTGGTAACTCGGCAGAATTTGAATGATTAGTCTCGGGTTTATCAGTGTATATCTCGAGTTTATCAACTCCAGTTGAGAACCTCAGACTCGCAAATAAATTGCAACGTTTTAGAGTTAAATGAGAATTGACGGCTTACCTGTATTTGTACACTAGTATCTACAGCTTATTTTATTCTAGGTTTATTCATTCGTTGTTCGGATAAGCAAACGAACATTCTACTCAGTTGATATCAACTGCGTGACCGTGACGTCGGCGTCTACCATTACAAAACTAGATTGGAACCAACCGAGCGTTTCAAGGGGGCGGAGCCTTCCCTTTTATAGGCTCGCTCCGTGTTTAACGAGCTCATGACATCCGCAAATCGAAAAAGGTTTCCCAACAAACGACCTTTATGGTCTGCCCGCTGAACAACAAGAGAAATAACCCGTCCAACAGCAACGCACGATTTTTTTCAATATCGACAGAGTCCATTTGTTTGGGAAAGGGTGGGAGCTGCACATAAAATTATTTTATGCCCTTTTTTTAACATGAAAGAGGAATTACATTGTTTTACGGACCACCAGATAGACCGTCCTTACGTGAGAGTACTTCGATTTTATGGCGCACTGTTTTAGTGTTTTACTGATACAATTATACTTTCAAATTTTATTTTTAACCACCAATAACCTTAAAATCGCTATTATATAAATTTCTACAAAATTCCATGCTCTCCCCCATCCCCGTTCTTTTCTTTTATGAATATTGTAAAGTTAATCATTCTGAAAATCATTATTGCTGAACTATGATGGCATAGTTGTCATGCTCAGGTTTCGTCAAGGCCTTGATGGACTGGAAGTTAAGTGCCACTTCGCCATTAATAGGAGCCGCATTAAAAATGTTCAAAACACGCTTTCTTCCTTTACCATTTACGGGAGAAACATGCTATGGCATGTTGTGGCAATTGCAGTGGTTCTGCGTCTTTTTTCTTTTGCAGTAGGTTGTTGGCACATGTACATGCCGAACTTTGTAACCCCGAAGTTAGTCTCAATATTCTCAGTACGTGTTCAGTCTCAGTATTCTCTTTTGAAAGTCTAGTCACGCTGGAGCTTCCTCTCATAACATTCGAACTTCACATTCCCTTGTCCACCGAATGACCTTCTTTTCTAGTTACCCTCGTTGTTTGTTTGTTTGTTTGTTTTAATACCTCTCCTAGCCCTATTTAGCCAGGGCGAGGAAGGGAGTACAAAGTGCTGGCGCTGACTTTGAATGTTTATGTCTTTCTAAATTAGAAGACATCTAAGAAATGAAAGACTCTTTAATACCCCTGTCTATAGAACAGATCGGTTGAAGAACTCTTTTATCATTAGCCATTAGCATGTGAATAGTTTTTATGACATGTATATGACAATTGTAACAGTGTTTCTTGATTTTCTAACGTCTTTTACTATTTCTTGTTATTTTATGTTCATATAGATTATAGAGATTACTATTTCTTATAATAGGCACGCAATGCAATCGTTTAGACTGCGAAGTGTGTTTTTTTTTCAATAAACGGTTTTACTACTACTACGACGACTACTACTACTACTACTGCTACTACTACTACTACTCTACTACTACTACTACTACTACTACTACTACTACTACTACTACTACTACTACTACTACTACTACTACTACTTATAACTTTTCCTGAAATTATCTGGGAACACTTTGTTATGAGATGTCACTGTTCATTAATTTCAAGTTACCATTGCAGCCATATTTTGACAGCATTTTTAATTCTAATAATTGTAAATTTTCATCTAAATGAAAATTGTCCACTTTAGTGCAATTACTTCGACAGGTTTGATCATTCTTCGTTGTAATTCCTTTTTTGGTTAATTTTGGTGATTTTCTTGGCTCATGGAAAATTCAAGGATTCCAATATGGCGGACATAAGAGGGTCGCTGTTTGGAAATCATGACATAATTCGCATCTCGTGTGACATCACCATGTTGTGGACGTTGAAGGAAACATCTTTGGACGTACCCATATGCACTCCAAGTTTCCTTGTCGTAGCTTTTTACCAATGACCGCGCTCAAAAAGTTATCGGTAGCTTATAAAAAGGGTCAGACTCCTTGAATATATCCAAGTCCTCTTGTTAAAAATGCCTGGTCTGAAAGTTTACTGTGGCATTTTTGTTCCAAGCGCAGCCCATCCCGTTAGCAGTAATTACTGCAGTCAAGTCAGTTACTGCTTATCCATTTCGAAGAGCGGTGAAGTGTATGCATTAGCAGGCTGACTAGCCAGCACTGACGTGATGAACAAAATTTACCTTTCGTTAACGTCTCTAGCGAAATCACACGATTTCTGTAGGTTCGGCGAGGAAGTCGTGTCCTTTAGACACAATGCCGACGTCACTAATAGAGAAGTTCGGTGCTTGGTGGAGCATCTACCCGTTATTGTGTTCTATGATTAATGAATATCTTCAGTCTGAGTATTTTGTAAAGAAAGGAAGGAAGCGTTGGTTGTCCTTTACTGGATTTTATGTTTAAAGAAACTTCGCCCTGTTAGCAACGTGGCGTGCAGATTCAGTCCATGTGCCCGTCAGTATCTTATCCAGTTCAGACCCTTTAATAGTCCTTTAGGAAGCATTATGGCACCGAGGCAGCCTTATTAAAAGCTTGCAATGACATCCTATTTTAATCTAAAATGTTTACTGAAAACATTTGCCCCTTTTGAAACAGTGCTCGCACTGTTTAAGTCCAAACTGGGCATAGCTGGGGCAGCTTTATTGTTATTTTTTTTTAAGTCTGTCTTATCTGCAAGATCACAACATGCCACTATCAAAGTGCGACTCTGTGAAATGACTTTTATCTAGACTGTGGCTTACCCAAGTTGTCATGTTTTGGGCCGTTACTATTTAATGCATATATATGCTAGCATCCTCTTTGATATAATTGGCCGTCATATTCTGCAGGTTCTTCGTTGTGCTGATGCAATTAAACAGTATCTTTTTAGTCCCAACAGTTCAGTGAGTTAGGAAGCAGGTGTTAAAGCTGTGTTAGTGAAATGAATGAATCATTCAATCAATCAATCAATCAATCAATCAATCAATCAATCAATCAATCAATCAGTCAATCAATCAATCAATCAATCAATCAATCTATGGATAAATGAATGAATGAATGAATGAATGAATAACTTCATTTAATTAATTGTCAAAGTGTTTAGAGTAATAAACTACTAATTGTGGACACTGTTTAAGGCTTTCATATAAATTAAACGTACGATTAGTAAATTAATATCATGGGTGACAAATTACTCCTTAATTTTGGCGCGAAATTTCAGCGTTAATTTATAATTTCACACGTGCTATGGCAACGGGACTACAGCGCAAGCGCCAAGATGGCGTCGAGGTTAATGATGAAGATATTTTGTGCAGAACTACAGCAATTCTGGAAATATTTATTAAGGACACAATCGGTAATCTGTAAATTTTGACTTTTAATTGGCTGATCTTCTCAGAAATCAGCTGTGAGTTAGGGCCTCTTCATATGAGCCTGGTAACCGCGCTGGCCCGGTTACCGGGATGAATATTGTCGTGTGTTCATATGGGAAATTTCAGCGTCGAAAATGGCGCGAAACAACTCAAAGACCCTGGGAACGAGTTTTGGCGCGAAATTCAAGAAGGTAAACAAAGATGGCGGCACGTCGAACAGTTATATCGTTCGCGCCAATCGTAGCGT
>Ga0126336_10001278_pt1 | contig 12751 bp, 6 predicted proteins | sample SidCmetagenome_FD_92530 | JGI IMG/M metagenome (GOLD analysis project Ga0126336, IMG submission 92530) | Coral microbial communities from El Islote,Puerto Morelos, Mexico - Siderastrea C C metagenome | ecosystem: Host-associated > Invertebrates > Cnidaria > Coral | place: El Islote,Puerto... | reverse complement strand
TTCTTCCATCTAATTCCATATTTGTTACTTACTTGCCAAGGGAAGTTGAAGGAATAATTATGAGCGAATTCTATTTCTCGAACAAAAATGGATATGAGGATCTAAGGGAGACTGGCTCTTAATGCAACTGAAGACGCAGCCATACAGCTGTAACTGACATTCAATTCGATCGGCCATCGTTACTTTTAAGGGACTTGCCCTCGAGCTCTATACCCCGATATTTGTTTGTATTCACCTTCCTTTATAGTAAGTTGTCCTTTAAATGACAAACTCGAAGAAAAAATTTTAGGCTAAGAGTATGTTGAAGTTGCAAGCTTACGCTTGGCAAAACGTCCACATTTTCTGCTAATCGATCCACTGTTGTTCACAACGTCGATTTAATTTGTTCATTTTGATGCAAAATCCACATTCATTGCTTGGCACGTAATGATCCAAAAGGTACCAATGTAATCCTTTGTTTTAACTTGAGAGATGCTTTTTTGTATTCCAACTACGCACAAATGCTAGCCAAATAAACGTTGCAACCGTCTAGCAACCGATAACTTTTAAAATGCCCCTTCGCTAATGTTACAAAGGTCCCCAGACTCAAATGACAGCTGCTGACCACTGAATGTAGGCGCTTTGGTTTCGGGCTCATACCATTTTTAGACAGGAACTACAACACTTTTTGTTCTAGTAGATAAATTATCACAATATCTGCTTTGTTTCGAAAATGAAACAAAATGCGTTCATAACTAAATTGAGATCGAAGTTTAAAATAGAAATGATACGTGAGTCCCTGCAGTTACGAGGTAACTCCGCCTTTAATCCCCAACCCCCCAAAATAAGATGCACCTCTTGCAGCAAAGTACAAAAAAAAAAAAAAAACCACCGATAACAAATTACTCCCTTTGCAGAGTTTAAGTCACTCCAATATTACTCTTAAATAACGAAAATAACCCCCAGATAGTTATTTTATCATAAAGTACGTACGCGTGCTTTTCTGTATTATCCAGCCGGAATCTGATAGTTGTATTGGCTTATGAATTATAAATGAGCTTTAAATGTTCGTGTACTAACATCAAAATACGTAACACGAAATTTAGTTTGTAATGCCTAACTCCATAAACTGTTGCAGTCTCCAGAGTTTAAGATATATCCTATTTTTTTTGTTTTAGATTGCTTAATATGAACAGCCTCCAGATAATACCTCATAAGGCTTTCAAGAACTTAAAGAGCCTTAAATACATGTACGTAAGTAATGGACGGATATGCTAATTTAAAACTCCGTGAGGGGTATTTTAGGGTCATTGGGGGTTGGAAGTTGTTCCCAAATTGATCGCGTTGGTGTGCGCCACCTAGGATCACCTGGGAGGTGCTACCATTGAAAAATGTGAAACTTTTGTCTCCTCAAAGAAATAGCTGGAAAACTGTAATTCCAAAATAGGCAGAGAACGTCGTTTATTTAGAGCCTTAATTTACAAATTATCTGCATTTGTGTCATATTATCTACTGAGACAAGTATTGCAAACATAAACAATGCAAAGCTAGAATTATAACGTGAGAACAAAACAATCCACGTTGCTAAAACGTAATAATAATAATAATAATAATAATAATAATAATAATAATTAAAAACAATATTGTAATTGTGATAAGAACCTTCCCAAAATGCTTTGCACTAGAAACATTTTAATGCAAAATAACTTAGTTAACTTGTGGTCGAAGAGGATGCAGTACCGTGCGTTATTTACAACTGCGTGAACGTTATCCCTCATATCTATGTTAGGGTGATGACGTTAATAGTCACGCGACTATGGCAAAAAAGATATGTTTTAGCTCACTGCAAGAACAGGCCTCTATCAATTCAATAGCAGATAACGCGCCCTGATGGTCATTGGAATGGGCGATATGGAAATTGCCAGTTTACATCTGGCGTTTGAGAGTTAAGGTGGCTCTGTACAGGAGTATTTGCCAGGGGACTGGTAAGGAGTCTGTAGCTATGGCAGTTAAGGGGGGGGGGAGAAGAAACAAAGCTTGGCTGGTTAATAGAACTTTGCATGAAAGTAACGACCATGATATGCTCATTGTTGTGACGTCCTTGGTCACGTGGCCAGAGCACACGGAATAATTCAAAATCACTTTAAACCTGCTTTAAGCTCAAAAAATCCGTAATTTCTCAGAGTCATATTGCAGAAAAAAATTGCAAGTTATTCAAAAACGTCCATTATTACTTTTCCTTTTGAAAAAAGCACGATTAAAATGAACCTTAAACTTTTGATAATCCCCTGTTTTGCGAGGTTTTAATGTAAATGTAAAAACGAATCAGCGTGTTTGCTTTTAGACTATGCTCTTTCTAACTACGGAGGTTAATTATCAAACAAGAGCTCACAATTTTAGACTACTCGTCACATGAATGTTTACCAAAAATTATGCGATAAAATCGAAAAAAGAGGGAGCAGTTTCCAAAGCTGGATAAACATCTGAACTAGATTAGTTTTTGCTATATTTTTTCCCAGTTGGTTGGAAGAAATGCTGAAAATAAATGAAAGCCAGAATATAAATTCTCTCTAAATTCCTAAACCTTAATTAACTAAATTTATTTACAAGACCATCCTCGGGTTAAGAATTTGTAAAGAACCCAGCTAGCCATCATATTGTGTCGTTTTGTACAACGCATTTCTTGTGGGTTCACATCTAAAACCTTAGACGCTCTCCTTTTCTGATGACGAATTGTCGTTGAATTGTCTGTGGTGTAGTGTGGTGATGTTTAATGCACGGAATAGCCTAGCCAACCATACATAAAGTATAAAAACATCGTGTTTTTGCGTGCAACAGTAGACTTTAAGAAGCCAATCACTCGGTTTGCTTTGTTGATCATGATAATGAAGTGTTCAGAAAATGATATGTTCTTCGAACTAACTACTCAAGGTCAGATTTCCTGCAGATTTCGGCCAAGGTCATGGTTTACATGTACGACGCAATTGCAAACGCAAGCATATCCACATGGTGTGTTCACACTTGCGACAAACACGAACACAAGGTGACGTACGCAGGCGCAGTGCCCTTGAGTCGTTGTGATCCGAGCATGACGAGAAGCTAAAGCTTTGCGTTCACTGGCTACACAATTACAAGGGTTCTGTGGCAACTGAAAACGAACATATGCACAAGTACTACAGGCACTACAATTTCACTTTAAGTGTTGATAACTAATTCCATACCACACTGAGCGTTTGTTGACGAAGAGCAATGCACGAAAAGTCGTTGATTAAACTGAACGAACAGGCCTTTTCAAACAAAACCTTAAATCCGCTGTTTGTGTAATATTGTAATTTTCTCGCTGAACTGACGAACTTTATATCCCAACTCAAAAACATTAGCTAGGTGCTTCAGAAAAAAAAAAGATCTCTTTTAGGGTAAAGGGCACATTTATTTGAAACAAGTTAAGCGTTAAAGAAATGCAACGAGTAAACACGTATGCTGCAAATAAATCCAACAGACAGAAGTTTGGATCAATTTTACTTACACCTCAGTTGTTAGGTTATGACTGTCGTGGAAAGACTGACGGCTAACTTTATTTAACTCCGTTCTTATCATATATCTACAGAAAAAAAAACAATGTTTCAAAATCAGAAGTCCTTTGACTTTGTTTATAAAACTCGAACTTTATTAAATGGAGGGTAAACTATCCCACAATTTTTTATTGACTCACTGCAGTTTATGAACTAATGAAAACAAGAAACGCGTTTCAATTTTTTTTTCCGAAACACGTGCTAGGAATATCACCATTACTGTGGCTGTCACAACCAGGGAAGCATATAAATTTTCTATTTAGTGACAACCCAATTATGGTTATATGGCCGTTTGCATCATTTTCAGACCCGTTATTTAACCCGTTATTTAATTGCATCAAAAAAAGGGGGGCTGGAAGGTCGCTAATTTCATTTTTGCATTCAATTATTAAATCACCCACTTACATCAAAAGATTTCCTTTCGGGATGGTGAAAGCCTGTGACCCAATAGTCTTGAGAGGGTTATCTGAAAGCATTCTAATGAAAATAAAGGAAAGAATTAATCTAGTTCACATGTTTATCCAGCTTTAGAAACTGCTCCCTCTTTTTTTTTATTTTAGAGCATAATTTTTGGTAAACTTTCACGTGACGAATGGTCTAAAATTGTGAGCTCTTGCTTGCTATTAGACTTTCGTTTTTCTGGGAATAACAAAAACATGATAAGAATAATCTATAGCTTTCCAAAACTGCATAATAATGCTGTAGCCGTAGCTCATCGCATGGTTGCACCATCAGTAAAAAATTTGCTATCCACTAACGGAATATTCTTAAAAGGAAATAAAAATGATTTCATTTCTTTATCGCAGAATTATATCCTTCAAGTTAGGAAGTCTGACGTCATTGTCTTCACTGAAAGAAAAAAGACTGGCATTTTGGCCATTTCTGATCCTCACACTCTTTTGTAGTAGCCTTACAGTCGATCAATTTTGACCCTGACATGGAAGGAGATTTATTATTTGTGAGACACGCAACCTTCAATATCATTACAAACACAGGAGTTTATTACCTGCGAAGAAAATCTCCCTACCCATCCCACACTTGCGTACATCGAGAAAATCTAAGATTGGAGGAGAAAATAAGCGTCGCGAAACCTTAAATTTGTGTAATTCAAATGGTGCGGTACTCCTTCTTATACTGCATTATTACTTTGTTGCCGGCATTTCATTTTCTCTTCCTCTTCAATCTTGTTTCATTCCTTCTGCCTTTTCACTTTTATTTTCCCACTTCTTGTTAATTTCCATTTCTTTTCCATCACCAGTCGCCTTTTTAGACGTGCCTGAAAATATATCCCCTGGTTCTTAAAAAAAAGTTAACATCGCTACAAAAATAGTGTGAGACTATTCGTCTCACTGCACTTTTTATCATGTAATTTTACACAGCTTAGCAGTGAGTAAACGAGTGAACTAAATTGTGGCTATGAACCTTGTACAAAGCATTTTATAGCCAGACAGTGTCCATAGCCTAAGCCTATGGCTAAGGCTGTGCCATGCGATTGCTAAACCTTACATCATAATAAACAGGACATGAATAGAGTATCTATTGAATTAACCATAGAAAAGAGGCAAACTAACTAGTAAACTAGACAAGGTTGCAACATACAACAATAAAACTATAGATAAAAACCACCAACAAAGAAAACAATGATACATTTGTAGGCTTAAGTTAGGAGTGTAGAGTGCAGTACAAAATAGATACCCCGCGGGGTCAAGAGCGTCATGTTCCATTAACTGTGTTTTACAATATTTCGTTCTACCGTAAGATTTTTTTTGTTTTGTACAGAAGCTTAAAAGAGGGGAAAGTCGGCACCATGAAATTTACAGATGCGGATCACACTTGCATAGTTCATCTGTAAGCAGTTTCTAAATGAAAGAATTTGTTGTACTCATTTGTTTTTTCGCCTCGACACTTTTTTGTTTTATTTTATTTTATTTAAAGCCTCGCTGCGTTTTATCTACCTTTTCTTCTGCGTCTTTAGTGGCTTAGGACAAGATGACACTGAATACATCGACATCTCTAAGGAAAATGCTGCAGATGTACAGACAATCTTGTTCGAGGCTCTTGGTCGAGCTGGGTTTGCCAATCAAACTTATGGCAAATACAAATTACTTCCATGCACGTTGGGGACGTTCGTGAATCAAACTGTAAGCAATAGGGCCGACCTCAGGTGTCTGGAATGTACAGCAGGTGAGGTGTTCCTTATTCACGTATTCACGTAGCATTAAATTTGAAAATAACAAGCCAATTTTTGCATCCGAGAAAATGGGAACTAAGTAAATTGATTCTGCTCCGAGTGGCCTTTTGTAGACTTCATGTTGGCAGGATTTTATTCGTTTTGCTGTAGTGTGTTTAGTTTGCCTTCGTATAAGAGATGGTCCCTTGAAAACAAAATATAAGGAAATATACCCAAGATGAACTCGTCCAATTTCAGATTTTGAATGGAAATTGTGACCGAAAACGTGCGACGCGTAGCAGGTGTACCTTTTTAGCGCTTCCAGTATTCGAAAGGGAAGGGAAATTGCTGTTTTAGTAATTTAAAGGGAAACTACGGTACACCGGAAACTAATGGGATTAGCAGCTAATTTTGAGCACTAAAAAGGATCCTAAGCTTTGGCAGAAATCTAAGTGCAAAATTTAAACGTATAATGTAGTATACGAATGCTTGAAGCAGTTGAGGGACTATAAAACCCTCGATGAACTACTGTTTTTAAGCTTATTTGTGAGGTGCAAAAAGGTTTAATTTTTGTTCTAGGTATATGAAATAGTAAACCCTTTCGATCAAAATTAGTATAGTAAAGGGCAAGGGTTTAAACCTCGGTGCGGAGCCTACCCGTACGAAACTTTATAGAGTACACCCCCCCTTCCCCGGGGGAGAAATGAACCAGTCGGCTTACGAATTTAAAAAAAAAATGGTTTCAAGGGAAAAAAAGGAAACAAAACAAACAACAGGTTGCTTATAATCGATTTGCATTCTTGGCGTTTGTGACGTTACTCCAAAAAATAGTTTGGCATATTGAACCAATAACTGATCGCGTCACCCTGTTTTAGAAATTACCAGAATTAATGAAGCGCTACATGCACCTCAAATAAATTCTTTGGTGTCTAATTCTTTACACTGAGGCAAATCGTGAGTTTGGGTTGGAACATAAAGAGAAAACCCAGGCAAAACTCGTTCTTCAGTCCTTAGCCTACATGGTTTTGGTACTACGCGTGAAGAGATAAAGAGAGGGCCTGAGCCTGGGCCGCATTACGTGATGCAAAAAAACGTGTAGCATTGAGTAGCCAGAAACGTTTTTGATATGAGATTCTGTTTCTGAGTCCTCATGGCACTTCCACTGTCACAGTGTACAAAGGACATAATCCACTAAACTCTTTACCAAATCTGATTCTCGATATGTTATATACTCTCTGTTAAGGATAAGTGATTCTCTTGTAGTGAGCATTCATATGGCTGTCCACTCAATTTCGATCCATTTTTCGATTTCTCGATTTCCTTCAAACTTTCTGTACAATGTACAAAAACACATTTATTTTGTTAGTAATCGTCAGAAGTCCCGAGATTTGGAGGCAAATGTTGTCGACACCTGGATCGGGCAAACTGGTATTACTTAAATGCCAGGAGTACACACATCCTGTTACTTCACAAGTTTGGTGAAAAAAAGTTTAAATTATCGGGATTTGTCGAAACGACGCAGTCTCAAACTGGTTAATGTTAACGGTATCAAGAAGAAGCAGGTCAAGTGGTAAGACAAAAATTTCACAAAATACTAACTTACTCTAACAATCTTTAGTAATTTTCTAAGAGTACTAGGATAGATTCAGAAGTTTGAATGTGAAACTTTTGTTTTTGTCTGGTATTAAACTAAAACTTTTTGGATAAATATACGGTCGCGATCGGTAGAAACCATTTCAAAATTGGCTAGTTTGGACTCGAGGAAATAGTCTACGAGCAGTCGCTCTTTCCCCTCAGGGATAGTCGAGGGAAAAGAACAAACGAGCGAGCGTCAAAATCGCCTTCTGCGTTGCGTAACGTGTGTGTCGCCCGTGCAACGCAGCAGGCGATTTTTGCACCCCCTCGCTTGGTCGTTTCCCTCGGCTTCCCCCCCCCCCTCTAAGGTTTTTTTAAAGATTTTTTCAAGACGAATTGTTATCCAGACCTGCCTTTTTCAGTAGCTGTACGCGTATCACTGAGACACATTTTGACGCAAGCTTGGTGAAAATCGGTTGCTATGGTTACGAGATATGACGTCATAAGTGGCAGGTGGTCAAGCTATTTTTGAAGCAAAATTCGTGTTTTTTACCCTTTTGAGGTGAAAAATGTAAAAAAATGTCAACAAAAAGAAGCAAAATGTTTGATTATGTCATATTCTACATGTTCCACAGCGAAAAATTCCAATTTAAAATGTGTTTTGACAATTTCTAATTTTCGGTAAAATCCAAGATGGCGCCCAAAATGGCGACCATCTTGAATGACGTCACTGGCCCCCAGCAGGGCGCCAACCCATGATAGGTACCTCATCTTGTAGAGCACCTCACAGGCTTTCCGCTAACGGTAAATGTTTTCAAAATATTGTAACATAACAAAAACCTATGGGGGGAGGGGGGGGTCCATCAATCCCCCCTTGTACCGCGGTGGGGGTGTAACTTTGATTGTACGTCCGAGGGTTAATATTATTTTTAAGTGGAAGTCGTTTTGAATCATTATTTTTTATCATTATTTACTTATTATTTGGTAAAAGAACTTGTCCTGACATAATGTCCGACCAAAGTGAATATTTCGTCGGACATGGGCCGATTTTAGTCGGACATTGTCCGATGACCTGCTCTTCTGCTCTGCAGAAGTTTTGAGGACATCGAAAACGATCAAAATTGAATGGTCGAAAATCCCGCGAACAGCCATTGATTGTAGTGATGAAAGAAGTTTCCAAGAAAGCCACAGCAGACATTTATCCTTTGTTGTCAGTTTATTATTATTCAGCAAACTGTCAGTATACCCATATATGGTCAAGAAGCCCTCAATATCTGTCATCTGTACATGACAGGGGCCTTGTGCCCCACATGGCGCAAAGAGGCCTAAGTGAGTGAGTGAGTGAGTGAGTGAGTGAGAGAGTAAGTAAGTAAGTAAGTAAATGGGTAAGCACATGACAGATATCCAGCGATATACGTAGCAGACCATATTTGGAAGTGCGCTGCAGATCTTGTTTCACCGCTTGTCCAGGCGGCCATTTTGAAGAACGAGGGAATGTTTTCCAGAAATTTTAACACCCTGGAAGAAATTTCTAAGATTTAAGGCAACAAGAATTTGCTTCAGCTTACAAGGATATCCAGAGGTTGGTTTGCAATTTTCAAAGTGAGAACGCAACCATGAAAATGCTATTGCGAGCGAAGCAGATATTTCAAACTCAGTTGCTTACGGAAAGTTGTAAAGTTAAAAAGATATTAATTCACAGGAAGAGGACTTATTCTCAGTAAGGTAGCAATGCATTATTTTTTACGTTTAAAGTTAACTTATCATTACCAGACATGACTTTGTAAATGAGTTTACTTGGTGTGAACGACAGTAAACTTCGATTTCTCGAAATTTTGCTGTTGTGTCTATTATGTGTTGCCAGCTTTAGGCGATTTTATCATAGAACTATAGTTTTCCTCGTTCTGAAAATGGCAGTCGATGAGAATTTGTTGAATAATAAAACAATTATCCTGCTCAATTCTGAGGAATATCTCCTGATTTAGCCAACTCGACCTACGGCCTCGTCGGCTAAGAATAAGGTGATATTCAGCGCGATTTCGCAGGATAATTGTTAATTATTACCACAATCATTAATCAAAAAATGATAGTCGTGTCCACCGTTTGCGCTTGACAATTTGTCATGTCACTAGATTATTTGTTTTTCGTGCTGTCTTTAATTTCAGATAGTTCTGTTAGGCTCAGTCCGGGCCATGAAATATCTGAAATGCGTATTTTACATCACAGAAGCCTTGTTTAAAAGCGCTGATGTCGTTAAAAAAAAAAAAAAAAAACGATTTTGGCTAAAGACGCTTAAAGAACAAAAAGTGTGCCTAGCTTAAGTGTTTCAAGAACGTAATTCAGCCGAACTGTAGCTGAAACACTGATGAAAGTAATATTTTATTATTGATTCTTTCAGGCGGCTTCTACTCAGACGCTGAAGCTTTTGTCAGTAACAGCTGCCAAAGGTGTCCTAATGGCACCTTTGTTGCCTACGACAAAACACCTGGAACAAGTGCAAGTGATTGCATTGCTTGTCCGCAAGGTAAACTAAATAAAACAATGCGTATTTAGAATCGCAAAACTGATATGTCAGTCAAATGTTAGAATCTGCCATCCGGGAAGGACTGTCGCCGGTTTTCAAACACAAAGAATTTATAACTATCACAGGAACAAGTTTTAAAAAATAGAGTTATAAAAAATAGTAAATAAGACTTAAAGTCAGGTCAAAGTTTGAACGCATTAGAACGCAACTCAAACTCTCCAATAACACCACAGCGCAGTAGGAGTTCCTGTAGTTTTAAAATAACAATAGCTTAAACGTATGCTTAAACCTCCTCTTTTCCACGTCCTCTCTTATGAACAGGTACAGACACTGTTGCATTCGCAGGCTTTCGCGCCTACAAATGTTTGAATGGATTCTACCGGACTCACCTTTTCCAAAGCTGCACACGATGTGATAAGGACGACGGATTAAAATGTGAGGATGACTACGCTTCGTTCAAAGAAGGTTATTGGTGGAAATGGGAGAACGAAAGCCACAAATTCCTTTATGAACAATTTACTAACAATGTTAAGAATGTATCTTTTCGTCCTTTGCTCCACTCCAATTCTTCCAGAGATAATCTTCCCCTCATTGAGTACCCTTTCCTCCTTCCACGGCCACACAAATGTCCACAGAATGATAGCTGTCAAGGAGGTCTAAGTTCCTTATATATATGTAGCCCTGGATATGAAGGTCCGTTATGCGAAGTTTGCAGTGACGGATACCATAAACAACTAAAAAAATGCAGAAAATGTCCTACAAAGGAATGGATGGTGGGGCAGCTTTCAATAATGGCAGTAGTTGTGGTAATAGTCATTGCGGTCATTGTGTGGACAAGCAAAAAGAAAAGTAAAAATATTAAAGGACGCTCCTCAGTTGATGTCATTCTTGGGAGGTTGAAAACTGTGATCGGCTTCTACCAAGTAACATTTGGAGTACTAGAAGCATTCTCATACCTTAAATGGCCAGAATCTCTCGCCCTTATTGGAAAATATTCTGAGATGTTGCAGCTAAACGTTCTTCAGATAGCGCCTATCAACTGCCTCTTTCCACATTTGAAGGTCAACGCCTTTGGAAGCTTGTTTGCCACGCTCGCTATAAACGCTGCTGCCATCATCGCTGGATTTGCTGTTTATAGACTTAGCAAAATGCGACTGAAAACTTTGAACAAAGAAGAGAAATTGACAAAAACGTCTTAGCTGAAAGAGTTGGTTTACAGAAACCTTTTTTCTTCCTTTAAGTGACGTACCTGAGCACGTGCTCCAAGACACCAAACGTTCTCCCCCTTGCTTGCCGTGAAGTTTGCTATAACGAAAAGAAAGAAAGTTGGCAAAAGTTTCTAAAAGCAGACTCTACCGTTGAATGCACAGGGAAAAAATATAACAGATTAGTTATCGTTGCATACTGTGCTGTTTTCTATATAATTCTTCTGCCTACAGCAGCCATGGTAATTACTTGGAGACAACGAAAAGCGGTCAGCAAAATTGAAAACGAATCCAACAACGAAACAAGCGACAGAAAAGATCACAGCACCGCGATTTTGAGAGGGTTGAGGTTTGTTTATGAGAATTACAAACCTCATTCGTGGTATTGGGAATTGGTCGAAACAGTAAACTGTTCGTAAAGTAGTTCTAACATCTGGTTTGATTCTTGTGGGAGGCGAGAGCAGGGCGTACATTGGATTAGCGTATGTGATGTCAGGTCTCTATGGAATGTTGGTTGCCTTTAAGAAACCCATCATCGACCCATTTGAGAACAAGCTGATGCTGTCATCTCTCGCCGTCACCTTTGTCAACCTTGGAATAGGAGCGGAGAGTAGAATACCCAAAGAGGGTATACCTTCCTCCATCGATGCATACGTGGACAGCGTAATGTTCAAGGCACTGGTTTTTGGAGCTAATTCTTTGGTGATTGGTCTGCTTGCGGGTAAGCATAAAGATTTTTAATTCGTTCCCTTCAACTTCGAATAAAGTAGATGATCATTCTATATATTACTCTTGAAGTAGATTCCAATTCATTAATCTGATAAGATTAGCGGCTAGGCTGGTCAAGTTTCTACGATTGTTATCTGTTATCTTCGATTGTGGGCTGCACGTGGTTAAAAATATATAAAGTGTCACACTCAGCCGTAGGAGTGCTCGTTACAGATACGTGTAGAGCGAAATACAAATTTTAATAGAGAAAACTGTAACGCATCTACTCGAGTTTCAAGACTGTTCCGCTGGCGGTGGTAGAAGTGACACTTAAATTAAAATTAAGTAGGGCAGCTGGAGCAACCCTGACTCTGATTGGCTGCATAGAATATGTTTTTATGTCGCCACTAGTTATCAATTCAGATCTCTTGTTGAGGAGTGTAGATCTGTCAGCGGACAAGATGCAAAATTTCTCTGGTCCATTGTCAAGGGAGCAAGTTCTTACAAAGAATATCCCTCCCGGTGCAATGTATGTTTATTAGCTTTTTTCTTCTTTCTATGCTCGTGAAACTTAAGAGACTCTACATTAAAATTTATATTAATTTATTATTCAACAAAGTGTCCCTATGCCCATATATGGCCAGGAAACCCTCATTATCTGTCTTTTCTGTGCATGACAGATATCCAGCGGTACATGCAGCTGACCTTGTTTGGAAGTGCACTGCAGATTCCCTTTTTCGGCTTGTTGTGGCGGCCATTTTGAAGTACGAGGGAATTTTAGCAGTATTTTCTGGCACTTTCAACACTCCGGAAGGACTTTTCCATGACTTAGCGTTCTCAAAAAGTCAAAAAAGTATTTGTTTCAGCTTCTGAGGATATCCAGAAGATATCCAAAGTACCTCTGCACAAGAACAAACTGGCCGTTCGACAGAGCTTTCCTCTGAGCTCGAGCACGCCATGTTGGCCGCGAGCAAACAGGTCATGCAAAGATGGTGGCTGAAATCTATCCGTGAATGAC
>Ga0126336_10001277_pt1 | contig 12754 bp, 10 predicted proteins | sample SidCmetagenome_FD_92530 | JGI IMG/M metagenome (GOLD analysis project Ga0126336, IMG submission 92530) | Coral microbial communities from El Islote,Puerto Morelos, Mexico - Siderastrea C C metagenome | ecosystem: Host-associated > Invertebrates > Cnidaria > Coral | place: El Islote,Puerto... | reverse complement strand
GACCACAAGGTATAGTTTTTATGTGAGTATTCACGAATTCACTGCTATTCTCAAAGACAATTTAATTTCTTCCAAAGAATTAGCAGCCATGTATAATTATTTATCTCAACTTATTGTGAGTGGAAGGTCAACAGCTAATTCCAACTATGCCTGCTTATGGTGTAAAATCCACAAGGACAGAAGGTAGATAGATACCATACTGGTCATTCATACAAGGTATAAAGAAATAACAATTTCTTAGAAGTATGATTGCAAAGGGATGGAGCGGGAAGATATTCAGTCCTATAAGCTATATGGATAATAGTGAACAAGTAGCATCCCTGGATCCCCATCACAACTTATGACAGGTACCCCGGAATAAGATTGCAACATCAACAATGAATGGCAATCACAGTAATAAAAATGTTCAGACATATATATGTCCAATTAGTAAATATGCATTCTTTAAGCTGATAATTGATTTTTGGCAGGGGGGATATCCAGTGCCTTGTAACATACAACAAGCCGCTTCCCATGTCACTCACTTTAGATGACATTACAAAAAGTATTAAAAAACAGGCGAGTACTGCTGTGTAAAATGCCCGCTACTCAACGTTCCACTTGACCACCTAATCCTAGATGAACTCCACCTTCTTCTGGGATTTACTGATGTTCTCCTGTCTAACCTTCTTGAAGATGCTATGGCGTTAGATGATAGGGATGATTTCTGCAAAAAGAGAGGGGAACCAAATGGAACACACCTGAGGAAGCTTACTGAGCTAACCTACAGTTGTGGGGCTACATTCAGTGTCTGTGCTAAAAAAAAAATGGCGATGGAAAAGGGATGGGGAAAATGGAATGGACATCACTTATGGGTGATGAGAAAAAGAATTCTTCCTACCTTGCCAACAAAACTTACAGAATCCAATGACGCTATTCACACAGACAGCAAAGACACAGTGGTAAAGCTATGGATGGTGAGAAAAAATCTCTTATAGTTCAAAAATGAATTGTTTTTTAATTATTTATAACCAAATATAATGAATACAAATAATATTGCCATGTCTATTACTAATCAACATTCTGGCAAATGAGCACATATTCTAAATTGTTATTGCAGGATATTTCTGACACTACTTTAACTGCATTTTCTTCAAGGAACCCCAGTAACAAAGAATCATATGGTGTAAGGGTGAGTTTGCCACTTTAAAGCACAACACATGCATAGATGTAAATATTCCTCACATTGTTGCAAACTCCGCCCCATCCTACCCCTACACACACAAAAAAATTATTGAAAGTGCACATGTGCATCCACATGTAGGTGTCTACCCTCATTCCTTTACAACCCAGGTTATCAGGTGTGTGTTATTTAACACGAGAGGTATACTAAAAACACAGGCATTGAAAAAAAGCTTACCTTATATTCACAGATACGCAACTGGATAACCTCGTTCCTTACCCTGGCGAACAAGTCCAAAGGATATCGGAACAGGAATGTAACACCTTACATGCATGCTGCAGCCTATCATCTGCAAGACTCGCTTAACAAGTTTGAGAATGTCAAACAGTTTAGTGGGCAAGGCAACACTTTTAGTACTACAGCTGTTTATTGATTCTAACTACTAATAGGGATCAAAGGTTAGCAACTATATACATGTCGGTACGTTTAAATGAACTGCTAACATTGTAAGCAAGCAGTCATGTTTACAGTGACACAAATAACAAGCACCCGATCAAGGCAATTTTTCAGACGTATTTCTACAGAATCGTTCTCTTGCTTTATTGTTCTATGAAACTGGTTCACTCACTTTAAATCACGAATAATTACATTGCTTAACTTCTCTTCAGGTGTGAAAAAGAAGTGACACAGCACGTAGCACTGTTCGGCACAAATCAAATAACTGGGACAGTCCAGCAGAGATTATTAGGGCAGAACATAGAATGTAATCCCTCAGTTGCAGGGAAAGAAGAAAAAAACATACAAAAAGGAATCCTGAATTTTGGAGCGATGGCAAACAAGCCCTCACGTCAGAGGTAACAAAAATGCATAAGCACTCAACACAATGATGTCCCCGTAGAAGAGATGGGCACACAAAATAAGCCCTCTTCAAGGAGAACACAATCAAGAAAAAAGAAAACTCAAAGTAAAAAAACAATGAAAAAATGAAACCGACTTCAACAAAAAAAATCAATAATAATATTTCTGTGATAAGATGAAATTGTAATAATGTCGACATCAGGCAGCTACCTTTCTGAAATTCATGACAACTTTTCTTGAAAAGCCCTAGCTGATAGCATGACATTTCCTGATCTTGTGTCCACCATATGTCCCTTTGGAGGCAGGAAATCAAATGCATTAACTTAACAGGGAAATGGACTTTAGTTCCAGGTCCATGAGGTCTAATAACGTCGCCGATAACTTTTTTATTTCACTGCAACAAACACAAAGGAATCTTTTTGTTTCCTTTGTTCATTTTAATTTTCTGCTTTACGTTTACATGTGAGGTGCGCCTTTATTTCTTAAACAGAGTGTTTTAGTTGAAAATAAGCTTGAAGCTCTCCACGTCTGCACATAAACAGAAAGCTGCAGCAATGGCCGCAAGTCGATGGGCAAATGCAGGTGGCACAAAGCCAAAATTCAAGGATTTTCAGTGGCAAGTCGGGGACAGAAACATCAATGATGCTATGCGGAGGCAAACCAAATTAAGTATTGTGCCATCATCGTGAACCCACAAAGAAATCCCTGTGTCCATGGCCGTGACTTCAACTGCTCCCAAACTACCTGACTGCTTGCAAGAAAACTGATTGATGTGCGAACCTGTGAACTGTCCTTCTGAACCTGAGCAACTCCAGTGTTTAGACAGCTCTCTAGGCCACTGACTTGTAGCCACTGTCCCAAGACAGCGTGGAGCAGCATACAAGAAGACAAGGAGGCTTGCAAGTCATCCCTGAAAGCAGCTCCATTGTGCGAATTTCAAACCCACATTGATAATGCTAAGCACACGATAGAAAACCTGACAAATAATGGTGAGCTTGACACATCTGATGGGCAACTTCTGCTACGAACATCAACCACACTTGAGAAACTAGCAAAAAGTAATTTAAGCGATCTAAAAGACAGTGACCGTAGAAAGGAGAAATACGAATTTTGTTCGCTAATACAAAACACAATGGAAGAGTTCGAGTTCAAGTGTACTTGATGTGGACAAAAAGTCAGCTTGAAGAGTGATACCTCTCGTGAAAGCCACAACTTGTCCAAGATCTGCAATGCGTCATTTCGTTGTTCTTCGTTGTATTTCAAAGATTATCATTGAATTCTCTGGGCTCTCTGTCTGGACCACATCAGTTCGACTTAGTGGCTTGCGCCGTTTGTAAAACAGATCGCCAACTGGAGCGTGAAAGAAACAAGAACTGAAGCAATCCAACTTGGAAACCAATCATCATTACACATCCAGGTGAACGGCTTTTATCTGACTGGCAGCAATTATTTCAACCACAGCTCAGCTACCGTCCACGATGCCAAGAATGGGAACATTATCGCCTTAGCCACATGACCTTTTAATGCTTAGGTGCCTGACCATTGAAAAACGAGTGTCACTTCCAGTGCCACAAAAAACAAACTTTTCTCGTTGAGAAGTAAATGTTACTGCTGCATTTTTAACTAATTTGAAGGAAAATCTTTTTTTCTCGAAACGAATAACAGGTCATGTCCAATATTTGGTGAACACATGTATTTAAGTAAACTTGAAGACAGATCAGATGGCGTAAGATGGGAGTGCAGAAAGCAATAAAATGGAAGGAGACATAAAATGGAGGTGTCAAAACGGAACAGCAGCTGGTTTGAGGGAAGCAACATGACATTAAAAGATGTTCTTAAATTTACGTACTGGTGGTGCCAAGGTCTAGATCAGACAAATACTTCATGAACTTGGCCTGTCGAGCCACACAGCAGTAGACTGCGACAGTTTCTGTCGAGAAGTATGCGAGGTGACTTTGGTGGAGAATAATGTTGATTTCAGTTGATTTTCAGTTTTAGTTTTTAGTTAGATTTCAGTTGATTTTTCCTGGTTTTTTGTTAGTGCATTACCCATGTTAGTTATTTAGTAACAAAACAAACAATACAACACCATCCTTTGATGGCTTAAGTTACTTAACACAAATGTTACTTTTATTATGAATAAAGCATAAGAAAACAACAGACATTTGCTGCTGCAATGAACAAAGAGCAAACCTCTAAATTGAACATTTCATTCACCGGCCAAATCAAAGCAGTAAAAACTATTAAACCCAAATTTATTTTTGCCACAACTACCCAAATCATATTTAACTTAGATTATTATTATTTAGATATGAATATTTGTCACTTGACTTCTTTCGTTCTATGCTAATGTAAACACTAGCTGCCCAGACAAGCTACTGCTATTTGCGGGATAGTGTAGTCCTTTGTATTTTACTTATAAAATTGAATAATAAACTTTGAACTTTGAACTTTGGATTTTATTCAAACACAATAGTACTATACAGTATCATTTGTTCCCAGTTCAGGTTGTACCGTCATGTCAGTTAACAAGTTCAACCTTTGTTGACAAGGTTATAACGACCCTCATTTGCCCACTGGAAATGAAAGAGTATCCACAGCCACTTCCCATATCTCGCCCCTCTGCTGACATGAAAAATGTTGCAAGGGCATCTCGAATGTTGGAGGCATCTCTTTCAGTTTCACTGTTTTGAACTACCAATGGCAGCTTCATCACGCCATTTTTCTAAAAACTCACCTCTTCTCAATTCACAGATATTATGAAATATGCATGAGGCAGCCACAAGGTAACGGGCAGAACCAACTGCCATGTTGACACACATAAGAAATCTTCGAAAGCGCTCTTTCTATCTACCAAATGTGTTCACTACAGACATACGTGCTTTGCTGAGCCGGTAATTAAAGTGACCCTGCCAGTTGATTTTCTGGATAAGCTTTAGTTAGCCAATTTAAGAGAGGGTAGGCTGGGTCACCAAAAATAACAGGATTGATCTCAAACCTAGTATTGTTTCTTTGATGTTAGGACCGAAAAGCTCGCCTTGGAGTGCACAATTATAAAGTTCTGAATTTGACAACACTCATGTGTCATGAACTGTCCCTAGGCATCCAGTAACCACATCTTGAAATAAATACCTGGAGTCTACCATTGCTTGCATTATTATACTGTGTTGACATAATCAGTGTGATTTTCTAGTGGAGCTTGAAAAGGAATGTGGGTGCCATCGATAGCCCCTGTGAATGCCGGGAATCCCCACTTTTCTTTGTAAAGCCTTCGAATTTTGATCGTTTGGTACAGACAAAAACTGTAGCTTTCTTGTTATGGCTTCAGAAACGTCTTTTATACAAAGACACACAAATGACATGGAAACACCGAACAAATTGGCTAGTGTCCTGTATTCCACGGTGGAACCCAAGTAATGGAGCATTATTGCTACCCTTTTCCTCAAGGAAACAGCTTTATGTATTCTGGTGTTCTTGCGAGCAATGTCGTCTTCAATCTCAGAAACAATGAATTGAAATGTTTCTTTAGAAACAAAAATATCGTACCAAACCTCGTTTGAAAATATTGCTTCTGCCATCTCAAACCAGTTTATAACTGTGTGCTAACATCCAAAATTGTCGGTCAACATTAAAACTACAAGCCAGCACTGTTGCCATTGTCAAGAACATCCTGTACCTCCTCTTCCTTTTATGCTGGAAACTAGATTCTAAAATGTCACTTGCACTTCTGCCTATTTTTGAGATTTCCCGTGAAATGAACGACCTTTTCAAGAGTAGAATCCTAGATATTTTTCTCTGCCATGTTTGAATGAAAGTGAACACATACGCAATGTGATAGGATCTTAGTACCCTGACCTCCTTCTACCCGTACCGCAACAAGATCTCATGGTGGTTGGCATGGTAGGAAAAGGACTGTGTAAACAAGGTATCTGTGCTACATGTACATTCTTTGGTACACGAACCCATCTTATCCGTGTCATGCCAAAAATTTTTGGTAGTGTAAATCAGCCTTCGGTCACCTCTTCATCTAATACACAATTTTCATACTTAACCCATTGGTTTCTATTCATAAAATGAATTTTATTTGCTTGCGAATAAACATTTTTATGGCTCCTTTCCTCTATAGATTTAGTTAATACGTGTATGTTAGGTATTAACTAGAATGTATTATAGAACAGATGTATTCTAGGGAATAGGGGTGGAGTGAGCTGAAGGGTCTAACCAGGGCATTACAGGTAGTCTATCTTTCTATAGAGGCCTCATTTTCAATAGAAAAAATGATTGAGCAATAGTCACAATACTATCCTGTGATGCAAAGCACAACAGCTATTACATTTTGCTAGAATCTCGTATTATATGTAAAAGTACATAGCCTTGACTCCAAATTTCAGATTTAAATATTAGCAGTCACCTCGTGGGCATCCTCTTAGCCTCAACACCTGACACAGTCTGTGAGTTCAGTTCAGTAAAGTATCTGCTGGTTCACAGGCCGATCAACCACCTGTTCAAATCTGCAAGATCTCCGTTCTTTGCTATTTCTAAGTTGAGTTTGTCTCTGTTTCTTATATTTATTATGCATAATAAGCCTAAGGTCCTTATTTTGGGTCACTTCTTTGTCCACCATTTTAAAAGCTCCATCTATAGCGGCCATGATCAACGGGTCAAAGGGGACCTCTATTTATCCCAGTCTCCAAACGTATGTTTTCATGGTGTTGGTGGTCACACCGTTGACAAACTGTGTTTTTGACCTCGGTATTGTGAAACGTCTCAAACCAGACATCACAATTTTTGAAGTGGACTCTGAAGATCTATGCCTTCCTGAAGTAAGGCCTGATACTTTGGGTCCCAAAATAGAGGTACTGGTCCAAGTCCATACCACCACTGTCACGTTTGTTACGTTATGGTGTGCCAAGTCATCAATCTCACAATTTTTTCCAGGTTAATTCCCCATTACACCAACAAGGTGGCCATCTTAAGGTGGTTTACTACAGTTTTCAGAAGAGAAAGATGACCTTTTTAAAACTTAAGTTTAAAGCCAACCGGAGTTTTCATTTGGGTCACTTGTTGCTCCAACTGTCAAAAGAAATGGTATTAACCTTCATTATCCTGGAAAAGAAATATGAGAAGCTTAGAAAATATCAAATATAACAGACCGAATGCTTGAAGGGGATTTTTCTCAAAATCTAGCTCGCAACCCTACCTCAATTTGTCAGAATTTGGAAAGTAGCTATGAATAAACAACTAGGCAAAAAAAAAAAGGAAATTCTGTAAGGCAAAATTTTTGCTAATAAAGAAAATGTCGAATTTTCGCTTTTTTGAGAATTTCTAAAAATCTCTCCAACAGTTTTTGCTAAGATTTTGTAAACAGGTGAAACTTACAATTATGAATTGTTTCTGAATTTTTACTGTGGGTTATAAAGTCAGTTTTCGAGTACACTGGGGTAAAAAAGTTGATTTGCAATTTTTTTTTGCGACCTCCTTCGTGAGCAAAACTGAGCATGCATGCAACTTAAGCGCGTGCTGAAATAACGATGCAATATGGCGCATGCAATAAACAAAAAAAATTTTACAACAACCTCGACGTTTTTGTCAAGGTTTTACAGATATTTTATACTGGTAGCGCTCACTAACTGCTTCAAGATTTCGTTCATTCATGAGCGATTTCTACAAGCTAGATTGCAGAGGGTTTTCAGCTTCTTCTCGATGATGGCAAAACCGGTATTGCAAACGCGAAAAAAAATTAGCAACAGAGAGAGAATTTCTCAGCGTGCAAAATTGTTCCTCAGAAAAACTGTAGTAAGCCACCTTACATAGATTTTTTATAGGAGCTACAGGGGTGCCCTTCTGCGTGCCTGCAAAAAATGTAAGGCAGGTAAATTTACCACGCCCCCAGCATAATCTAGGTCCTTCACTGGCCACTTTTCAGCATGCGTCTTGCTTGCATTGCTGTTGTTGTGAATATGTCAATTTTGACGCAGTATCATTTTAATACTATAGAATGTTACTAGAAGCAGCTCGCTTTTGTCGGCTTGCCAAACTTGCTGCCGTTTTTATTTTAACACTCTTCTTTACTAGTTGCTATGTGATTACTGAGTTATCGTCCCTATTTACATAATATTCCTGTGTCATATGTTTTGCTGGCGACGACCTGCTGGGCAATTTGTGTTAATTCACCCTTCCTTGCTCATCCAACAAATACTATGTCCAGGATTTCTATTCTTCCTTCATTTGCAGACAACATGATGGCAAAAGGTAAAAGCCATGTTGCCCCTGCTGCATCATCTGGGTCAGCAAAACGTCCGAACAACTGTAGTACCAAACCATCGTCCGCTCCAAAAGCAGAAAAATGACTTCAACGCTGTCTCTTAGCATCCAAAGTGCCTCCCATCCCAGTCAGTTAGAGAGCATTGCAATCACAGGCGACGCAACAATGAACCAAACCTCAGCGTCCCTTCAAGATGTTGCAAACATTGCTACAACTGCAGTTGGGGAGGGACTCAAGGGAATCAGGCATTATGTCTGGCCTTTCAAGAGAACAGAACTCTGAACTGTCTGCCTCTGTACAGGCCTCAGTGGCAGACGTGATCCAGGACATCACCGGTGAGACCAATTCATCGACAAAGAGTAAAATTTGAAGTAGTTCCGCAACAGACACGCTTGTAGAGACTAGTGACTGGCCGATGTGTATCCATCAGCAAATTTCAGTGCCGCTAGTGTCTAGAGTTCTGGACAAAATTCAGTCGAAGATTTGGGCAAATGAATACCTTGGTCTTAGGACCCTGTTAAATACAACTTGTCCAAGTGATTCTCGCTATAACTTTGTTATTCAGTCAATGCCATCCACGAGTTGGCGGGTCATTAGTCTCAAAAAAACCTCAGAAGTCTAAACGCAAAACAGCTTGGTTACGGCTTTTCAGACATTTGTCACTATCTATACAGTGTGGTTTTCGACCGATGCTCCAATATTGATCAAATATAGCAAAACAGTGCGCTATTATGATGCAAGTTTTCGTTTTTTGAGGCAGAAAACACTTTTCCCTTGGGAGTTGCGGTTGCAGGCACACCAAATGCAAAAAATGCCCAATCTACCATTTCAGCCATTCACTACAAGGGTGCCAAGGCACCCTTTCCAACAGCCTACTGCTGGAGATTTCACTAAGGGGAAATGTTCTGGCTGCAACTTTAAACATGACTGTTTCAAATAAGGTGCCTTGCATCCAGCCTGTAAACGGCCTTGCACTGTTCAATTTGTCTACAAAGAATGTCCTCTTAGCCTCCAGACCCAACATGCTCTGCGAATTCAGCCCACCTCCTCCCCTCTCTCCACCTTTGTGAGAAGCACTTTAGCTCCAGTTTAATAGTTCAGTATGTTGTGTAGGAACATCAATAATCTCATTCTTGTAGATCAATGAGGCAAATAATCTTTCTCCTAGAAATATAACAATGAGGTTTAACCATAACAAGGAGAGGAAGTACAAGAAAAGGAAATACAGAGAGAGTACTAGGCAGTATAAAAGGCAGTGGATAGCTAGGAAGAAGGCACGAGCAGCTGAAACAGATCTGTCTGAATTATTAGAGGGCCAGACATACCAGACTGGAGTACAGTGGGCATCATATCTCCCAACACTTGTTCCAATCAGCTCAAGACAGATGAAGATACCAAAACTTGTTATTTTTGATCTTAAATATATGTGAATCAGAATACAGGCAGTGCATTCTCTCTAGTGTATCATCTATTGTGCTTTATAGGGTAATCATAAAAAGTAAGGGGGAGGGAGGAGGCTTATTGCGAAATGGAAGACAAGGTTGGTTTCTGTAGTTTCCCGTTTTACACTTACAGGCTGTACACTGCTGGCATTTTTGCGAAGATGTGGTTTCAAAACATATTATCTTATTCACCAGTGGCCTATTTTATTTAAAGTTTGGTGACTGTAGTGTTAAAACAATGTATACTTAATTTCCCCATAGGATTCTGAGGATGATGATAGTGATGGCAGTCTGTATAATACCTGGATGGCTGTTGGAAGCTGACAAGGTCAGTATTTTAGTTAACAAAATCAACCATCTGAGCTCGAATGTAGGAGGGGAAGGTTGTTCTGGTCTTTCATTCATTTTTCTTTATTATATGGTGGTATCATATTAATTATATTTCCAGGTGTTGCACCATTGCAGGTTGAACAAGGATTTTTCAAAAACATCTCTTATTTCTGACTCCAGGATTAAGGACAATAACAATTTCTTTGTATTTTTTATAGATGAGTCAGCATCGTCATCAGATGACGACCATCGATGCAAGGAATGTGTAAAAACTTTTCCAACAACGTCCAATCTAATGAAACATATTGACCTCGGTGAAGTATGAGTAAATAAAGCATTCTAACCTCGTCAAAAATAGAATGGAAGTATATTAAGTTTGAAGAGTTTAACTTAGACTACAATATGGAGTGAAAGAAAGAGTGCATTAGATTGATACACACTCTCATGAGCCAGATTGTGGTTGCCCAAAAATTTTCTTGCTGCTTTGTAGAAAAATATGACAGCAAAATGGTCAATGTTAAGGATGGGCTGGAGTGTGAACTTTGAGACAACTGGCCCCAACATTTCTTTATCATTGCCAGAAAGTGTACCACAACAACGCTGGGCTCATGCAGTATGCACACATGCTCAATTACTGACATTTCATCTACAAATGGATTTAACTAAGTGTGAACTTACTGCTTTCATTATAGACATGGATCAATTTCCACTGAACCAACAACTTGAAAATCATGTTTGTTAAACAGGAAGCTACATAACTGAGGTTGAGATGTTCAGGTGTTCAGCCTGTCAGTCAGACACAGTCAGTCACAAACTCCAATGAGACGATTTCATTGGTTGGGAACTGAAATCAACTGGTTCACTTTGGGGTGGTATGACCCAGACCTGTCTCATTTTCTAAACTAAAAATAGAATTAAATTCGCACAAGAAAATTATCTAGATTCCTGAGTATATCATTTCCCGTCTTGCCATCAAGATGCAAACAATCGAGAACAATGCTAAGAAATAGTGGCAGATACATGTAGTTATGACACGTTATTATGGGCAATCACAAAATTTTTCACTCTCATGCCACCCCAGCAAAAAGCACCAGCTACATCTTGGCATAAATGTGTTGCAAATAAATCGATCTTGTTTGCTTCTTTTCGGCTTTCTGAAGTCACATTCCACTGCAAATTAATATTGCTGTAGAATAATGTTTAGTCAAGCTTATACGACAAATTCAAATTCAAATTCAGACACAACTATAGTTTTAAATTTTGTTTCAAGTTGGATTGTTCCCGCATGGGCTCATATATTTGGTAGCCGGGCGAGGTTGTTTTCAGATGCCCAGGAAAGAAGCAACAAGCATGGCAAACTCAGAAGCTCATTATGTTTAAAGCAACTTTTTTTAAAGGAAGAGTGCATGGTCTTTTTCGTAACAACAGTTGAAATGAGAAAAACTAAAATCTTAAAGCATACTATAAATTTACAATGACTAAATGAGATTAACGATAACTGAAGTCAAAGTCTCATAATGCCCCTATGCCCCCAAAAGAAACCCTACAGGTGGGGCAGCCAAAAAAGAGACAATGTTAATCAGATTAAGATTCTCTGTTGGAGTTGTGTGTATGATCCAAGTTTTCTGCCATCTACCGGCCCTTACTCACGTTTGGTAAGAGTTCTGTAATGCTTTTGTTTCTTTATTAGCTACTTCGTTGGACCGTCTATTTATTACGTTTGTATGTCGATTTCAGTTACCACCATTATGATCAAGGTTATTGTCACTCACATGTACATTCATTACGGAAGTCAAGTTGTCTAATACAAATAAACCATTTTAGAATATTTACGGTGCCTTCCTTACATGGCATTTGGTCATTTTTGAGACGTCATTGCAGTTATGGGGTTGTCATCTACAGAAGGTAAATGCCAGATACACTGTGAAGAGTAGGCGCCAAAACCCACCTGATGGATCTTATTTAAACGTACTTGCATAATTGTTCTCATTCAGCATCAATAGGATGACCAGCAACATTTCTTACTGTTAAAATCTGCGACATAAAAACTGTCAAAATAATGCAACTGTTAAGATCGCCAAAGCTGGTCACTCTTCTTTTACAGGGAGAAAATAAGACAAATATCTTGCAATCCATGTCAGTACACTGTGGCTTAAGCAAGAAAAAGGTCTGGTTCGATAAGTTTAGAGAAGGATTGAGGACGCATGTAGACAGATTTTAAAAGTAATAATGGATACACGTAACCCATTCTCAAATTAATTCCAGTAAGAAGTGCACATTTGAAAGTCATGACCCAAGGAAACGATTCCATCACAAGACAGCACGTCAACAGAGATCATTAACTGAAAATCATCATGAACGTTAGCACTTTATTTGGCTGTCTTTTTTTTTTTGATCCTTGAGGATCTTTCTGAACTGCAGTAGAGAGCTCCCCTGGGAGACTGTGATCAGCCACGTGAAGCACATGATGTTACGCCTTCAGTACTCTGGATACGATCAGAGGTTCAGAACAGAAGTAGTGCGATCAGCACTCAAAGCTTACAACCATCTGGTAGAGCTAGACGTGAGGGATGAGCAACCATTGTACAGGCCAAGAGATTGGAGACAGAACGGGCTGAAGAGAGACGGGGGAAGCCAGAAACCTGGTACAGAAAAGGTGGTTTCGACACTGTGATCTTCGTACCAGCAACACCAGGG
>Ga0126336_10001276_pt1 | contig 12756 bp, 7 predicted proteins | sample SidCmetagenome_FD_92530 | JGI IMG/M metagenome (GOLD analysis project Ga0126336, IMG submission 92530) | Coral microbial communities from El Islote,Puerto Morelos, Mexico - Siderastrea C C metagenome | ecosystem: Host-associated > Invertebrates > Cnidaria > Coral | place: El Islote,Puerto... | reverse complement strand
TCTCCATACATTTCATTGACTACTAATTGGGAGAACTTGTTAAAACATCAAGACAATTCATCTCTGGTGATCATTTCCAAAAATTCTCATGACCTGTATGTGTTATAGTGCACAGATATGATTAGGAGAAAATTGGTGCTCATCACTATTGGGGCTTAAAGGGTTAACCCATTGGCCACTACTCATACTGTGCCTCCTCCACTGAACATAGTTCTCTTTGTTTTTGCATCCAGCATGGATAGGGACAAAACCTTGAAAGTAAACTGGAATGAGTGGAGGGAATATCACTTATTGAATCCCAGTGGTCACAGCATGCACGATATCATCCAGTTCTGGAGACATCATACAGTGAGTAACAAGAAAATCATGATAACCACAGAAGCCTCTGTTGAACCTTTCTTTGAATAAGCCCACTGTCTTATGAGCTCCCTCTCCAGTGATCCACCTTTCTATAAGTACTGGTGGTAAATGGTGGAAGAATACAAAGAAAGTAATTGTTATTATAAATGAGGATAGGTAATGATTGTATTTTTGCCTGGCTGATGGAAAACAAAGCCCAGCGAAGTTTTTGGGAATCAGTTGTTGTTGAGTTAGGGTGTAGTCAGTAGATGATTTTTTTTTTGTCAAACATTGATACAAAACCTATTTCTTGTTCTGTTTTAGCTGGAAGTGTAATAGAAGTCTGGAAAAATGAATTTTGTTCACTTAAAAATTTGTGATTTAAAATTAATCCTTTCTACGTCTCTTTTTCTAGTAACCCCCTTTTCTTGAGGGCCTAGAATAAAATATTTCCTAGAGGTAAAATAGTGCTTTGACTGTCTTTTACCATACAGCAAATTGTGAAAATCATAATTAATTGCATGCAATTTTGATTGTTTCCTATTCTGTTCATGTGTAGGTCATTGACATTGGGGAGGATATGACCGTCCCAGATGAATTCACAGAGGAAGAGAAGGTATCAGGAATGTGGTGGAGGCAGCTAGTGGCAGGAGGCGGTGCAGGAGTAGGTCAGTACGTCATTTAATATAAACACCTTATTCAGTGTGTTTAACGAGTTGCGTAGTATTTTTCTGAACGCCCAGGGCAAGGAAAAATGCGAGCAATAAGTAAAATGTGCGCGTGTATTATTAACCCAGACACCAAAATAAGAGGTTTATTATTCTACTGCATTTTGTTTTTACTGCATCCTCCTTCAGCAAAAAACCAATCAAAACAGGATACATTGTATAGTGTAATGTGCTGGCATATTTTGTGCATTCTCTTGCCCTTATAGGGTAAAAATTCTGATGCAACAGTAGAATGATAATTCTATGTGATGTTGCTTTTTGGTTATTTATAAATGCAATTCAGTTAAAATGAAGTTAATTTATGTTTCTTTATAAGGTAGAAGTATGATCCACTGGGTGAGTGTAGTCCTCAGAGGGACTGTTTACGATGACATTGACTGACCTTTAAACAACCAGACTGATGGTGGCTTTTGATCAGGTTGTCAAAACATCAGTCAATGTCATCGCAAACAGTCCTTCTTAGGACTATACTCACCCAGACAATCATACTTCACCGACTTATGAGATGACTCCTTGGTTCAAACCATTTACAATGTTATGTTTCTTTATTTGCAGTTTCCAGGACAGCTACAGCGCCCCTGGATAGACTAAAAGTTTTACTACAGGTGGGCACAAAACTGACACAGTGCAACCCTTTCACTCCCAAGAGTGCCTAAATCTAAATTCAAGACAAATCTCAAATTTAATTTTGAAAAAAACTTAAATATAAATAGTACCATGTAAAAGAACTGCTGACGAGGTTTCATTTGAATGGTCACACCATAGGATTTCGTCCACAGACTCAAAACTTAGAATCATCTTAAACTCTCCATAACTGACTCTGGGAGTGAAAGGAATAACCCTTACAGTCAAAGCAGGAGTAGCATGACCTCCTCTTCTCTCCACTTCCACCTTTTCCATCCAACTAACAATGCAAAAAAAAAAAATTTTTTTTAGCATTGTGCTAGGATTGAAAGCAGTTCAATGCATTAAGAAACAGTAGAATAATTAATCACTGTGTCTGTCTGTCAGGAGAAAGGTTATGAAAACTGGGATACCTGCAAAAGTCCAAAGTGCCTGTCTCACAAAATTAATTAATCCAATCATGATTTGAGTTTCATTTTAATATTTCAAACTCCATTTGAAACGGGGATAATTGAAATGAATAATGAAATCAATATTGCAATACTCGTCATCACTCTTTATTCACCAAGGAAACACTACTTCTGTTTGGCTGTGATAAAACAAAATATTTTTTCTGCAAAATAAACTATTTTATTAACTCTGGTCATTTCTGGAGTAATTATTCGTCATTTTCACAAGGCTACTTTTGTATTTTTATTGCTCTTAGATATTTTGGAGTTGCATTTTGAGTGAATTGCATAATGATGAATCTGCAATGCCGTTGCTCTATTGTACAAATACAAATCTCCTAGTTTGCGTCATTGAGGATTCCAACTACACAACAGAATTGCTGAGTTTATCTTTAATGGGGGCAACCTTTTCTAATACTATGGTGTTTTTGACACCTTGTAGGTCCAAGCATCGAGTCAGAACAGAATAGGAATCAGTTCTGGTTTCTCCATGATGGTAAAGGAAGGAGGTATCAAGTCATTGTGGAGAGGAAATGGTGCTAATGTGGTTAAAATTGCTCCGGAATCAGCCATAAAGTTCTTTGCCTATGAAAGGGTGAGCACCTTTGAAATGAATGTGGACTTCAGGGGGTCCCTTTGTGATAAATATTCAACAAGATATGAACCTGTGTGTAAACTCTAGGCTCAATTCATGTATGGGGTGACTTGAGGGCTGTCCATTTGGAACCCAAACGCATTTAACTATACACTCAACTGAAAATCCAGCATACCTGAAGACATAATTATTGCTTCTGGAGATTCAGCTTTACACGCTCATTGCCATACCTTGTCAAATTTCTTGAACAGGCAAAGAAGTTGTTAGGTGCAGATGAAAAGCAACTTGGGGTTAGTGAGAGACTAACAGCTGGTGCCATGGCTGGCGTAGCATCACAGACTAGTATATACCCGCTGGAGGTAATGTTATAAGTTATTAACCCTTTAAGCCCTAACAGCGACAAAGGTGAAAATTCTCTTTACATTATCACTGCTTGTTCAAACATTCAGGTGAGGAGAATAAAGGAAGTGATCACCAAGGAGGATATGTCTTGGTATTTAGACAAGTTCTCCTTACTAGTTTCATATGAAATGTATGGAGAACAGTAAGGAGAATATGCCTTTTTGTATCAGGGCTCAAAGAGTTAACAGGCAGGAACATCTTACTGTGCCTCTCAGTAACATGCAGACTCTAAAGTTCAAGACATGCAGACTCTAAAGTAGACATGCAGACTCTAAAGTTCAAGACTGAACTAACAGTTGCTTTTTTCACTGCCACCAATCATTGTAGTGAAAGTGTCAATCAACAAGGAAGTTTAGTTCAATGGATTCAAGGAGTGAAGATTGTGTGCTTTGAGTGGTGGATTAGGATCCACTTTGTTTTCATGTTTCTTTGGTTGTCATGGTAATAATGATCGCTTCCTGTAAAAAATGCAGATAGAATTAGAAAAGCAATTAAAAGCTGAATTGGAATGCTTCTTTTAACCTTTATTTAAATTATGAATCTTACTTTCATTTCTTAGTTCAGATGAGTAGGAGTTTAATGGTATTGTGGTTAGCGCATTGGACTTCAGATCAGGAGACCCTGGTCCCTGCCATCGTGTTGTTTCCTTAGACAAGGCATTTAACTCTACATTGTCTCTCTCTTTCCCCATACTTCTGGGGTGTCCCTGTGATGGACTAGCATCCCATCCAGGGGGGAGTAGCAATGCTCTCAGTTGCTATGGAAATGGGGTTAAGCTGTGGCCGTGTGGGCCTGCTGTGGCCGTGTGGGCCTGCTGTGGTTCACAGGCAACTTTACCTTCACAGGTGGTATTGCATTCCAAAAACGTACATTGTTATGTTTTTGTAGGTTCTAAAAACAAGATTAGCTCTTCGTAAGACAGGGCAGTACAGGGGACTCGTTCACGCAGCGTACGTGATTTTCACAACTGAGGGAATAAGGAGCTTTTACCGTGGGCTGTTCCCGAGTCTTTTGGGAATTATTCCTTATGCTGGAATAGATCTTGCTGTTTATGAGGTAAGTAGTAACTCAATAACTGTCTTTGGTGCTTTTACTTTCCCATGAGACATTACTTTAAACTGGGCTAAACATTCAGCGAGACAAAGCAGAGAAATGAAATTTGTCTTTGAGTGTTAAGGGCGGTGCCCCTTTTTGTTACTGCGCGTACGTCCTGCGCATCTCGAGACAGGAATTTGCCTACTTATACAATGGTCTTTTTGCAGGGTTCATGTCTATGTGGAAAAAGCAGATCATAGCAAGGGCTATCAGAATTCAAAAAGAAAATCAGGGGTAACCGTGCATTTTTCAGAGAGAATTGAGCTTAAATTTGGAAAAAAGTGCCATAGTATACGTTCTTTGTATTTCAAAGTATTTTTAGAATTGTGGTTGCTTAATCATCTCTGAAAAATGCGTGGTTACCCACATTTTCCTTTTTAGATTCCAGTTGGTCTTGCTAAGACCTGCTTTTTCCCCATAGTCATAACGTTTGCAAAAATACCTCTGTATTAGTACCCACCGTCCTTATCCCAGTGCCACAAGGGATCCTCATATGTGCCTCTTATCCTTAGCTTAAAGGGAGATGCACCGCCATAACTTTAAAAGTTCTTATTCTTTATGAAGAGGCTAAAATCAAGATGAGAGGGAAATAAGGCATTGTTAAGCTGATGAATTTTTTGTTGCAGACTCTTAAAAACTTCTACTTAAATTACCACAAGAACGAGTCAGCTGATCCTGGAGTGTTTCTTCTGTTAGCGTGTGGTACAGCGTCAAGCACGTGTGGACAGTTGGCTAGTTATCCTCTGTCATTAGTTAGGACCAAACTGCAAGCACAAGGTAAAGAAACACTGTATATCTAGGCCTTCCTGGCACAAGCTGTGAACCTGCAATGAGCGTGTGAGGACACAGCGGAACAAGTCCACTCTTCTTGTAACCTGGACTTAATGATTGCCTCAGCAGCTTAGCAACTTACCTCAAGAGAAAGCAGAGAAAACGACCAGCTCAGCTTTCATAGAAAACCTACCAAGTTCTGAACGTGCGCGCACTCATCACGAAAAAAATGATGCGCAGAAAGGATGCGCAATGCAATTGACTAGAATCACCTTAAGTTGATATCTTTAACTGCAAGGGAAACCATATATCTTTATTTCATCCGCAGTTCACATATATGATTATTTCATATACACCTGTTTTAAAAAACGTTGTCGGGTAACACGTGTAAACGATGGACAATGCGACACAGTGGAACTCTGGGAAGATGACAGGGGAAGTTTGTTACTGGGTTTCGTTTCTTGATATTGAAAATATTTTCTTTCCAAGATAATTTTAAGAGTAAATTAAGGCATGCTGTGTTGTTGTGATGTGCACGTGACTAAGAATAGAGTCAAGAATTCGTGCTTCCCAGAGCACCATTGGGTCGCATCGTCAGTGGTTTATGCTTTTCTTGTTGCATTGTTTATGCTTTTACTCTCATTGACGTGCATGTGGTCGAAACATTTCTTTCAGTTACTATACCTGATATACTTGTTTAATTACAGCCCGATCCCGGGAAGCCACAAAGGGAGATAACATGGTTTCAGTTTTTAAAAGAATTTTACAAGAAGATGGACCGCGTGGACTTTACAGAGGTCTGGCACCTAACTTTATGAAAGTTGCGCCCGCGGTCAGTATCAGCTACGTCGTGTACGAACATTTGAGAATGAGCCTAGGAGTTATTTAGCAAGCATGATGGCGCTTGGGTAATATAAAGGACCACATTACATGGAACATTAGACACTGGAAAAAGCATGGTCACTCAAGCGTTATACGGTCTGGGGCAGAATTTACAGTCAAAGAGGCTATGTCACGTGGATTTTACTATGATCTAGAACCACGTATTTTCGTTTATACACGAAATCTGCCGACACACCAAGAGGATCATATTGCATAGAGTGTAATATAGTCCTTTTGGTGATAAGAAGATTATATTACACCAAGTGAATTTTCTAATTCAAAGTGATGTTTTAATGTCTAACGTAGCTCTTTTACGGCTCTAACTGACTGTTACAGTAGACGTTTTTAATTTTGCAGAAGATATTCAACAATTTTAAGTTTCCTTTTATAGCACTTCTTTTAATTCAGGTTTTTTGGACTTGCAAGTACAGTTATTAGGGCTTTATTTCCGGCAACGGAAAGTGCTTAATCACCGCAACAAGCAAATCAATAATTGTGAATTTACCAGCCCACAGTAGTTTGTCTGTTGTGTTATACAAAGATATTTATAAGATTTTTGTTGTTTGCTTGAAATGCTTCTCTCATCTAGACTCTGCGTCGTAGCTGCATCAATTCTCTTAGCTTTTCCCGCACCAGTCGGCGATTTGATTGGTTATGGCACATAACTTTAGTTTTTCTTTCAAACGAATAAGAATAAATTGTAGAGCTTAACAAATGTCATTGTGGTAAATGGAAAACCGCCATGTTCTGCTGAATTAACGTTTCTCTGGAAATAATTTATCATCCAAGATAGTTTATGATGTAAATTATCGTTGTACATTTTTAATTTCATTTTATTCAAACTGCTCTTGCTTTTAAATAGTGTATGTAATTTTTGCTATTTTACTGGGTTGTGAATTTATTGATGGCCTTTCTTTCTCCAACAAAGTTTACCGAATGTTATACCATGCTTAGTGTAGTGGATAAGTCTCTCGACTAGGTCACAAAAATTCGTATCTTTATTGGACAGTTTTCAACTCTTTCTGCTGAGTATCACTAAGAGCAGGTGATTATTCAGTGCAATACTTCTTTCATCGTTACTCAACTGATGTGCTTTCTAGTTTTGTTACTTTTCATGTAAATTAACACTTCCAGTATTAGTGTGAAATAGTTGGAAGTATTTATTGTAAGCTGTTTTACAGCGAATGCAACAGCCAATCGCAGGATCTCTGAGCTAAAATAGAAACATAACAAGACCTCTCCAGTTGGCTGTCTCTCAAAATAACGAATTTTCATTGCCACTGATTCGACATCTTCTTTTCTGTGAAAACTGCAACTCTTAGCCCCCGCCACCACCCCGTTAGGACTTAGTTCCTGTCTTAGAGCACAATTCCCGGGCATTGAAAGGAACTGTGTTTACACCATGTTCGATATGGTTTGGACACCAGCCATAAGTTACTTTCACATTTGTATCTGTTACAGAAGGTCGTTGTAGTAACCAAGTCTGAATGGGGCCTTATTCACACAAATGTTGTTTAGTAATGGATCTCAGATACCACGCAGCTAACGACGCATTGGACCTTGGTATCACGCAGCTCTATTGTTTTCAGGGCTAGGGTCCACTGTTCTGTTGTTTGTTCTATTGTTTTCTCAGCAAATCAGAGAAGACCTTGTAAGAGCTGCGTACCTGCTTGCAATCAACTTCAACTCTCTGCACATTGTAGCTTTATCTGTAGTCATATCTTAAGAAGTTAATATTTTATCATCGTGATCATAAAATTCTCGCAATACATACACCTTGGGACACACCCTCGGTACTCTTGTTATTTGAGAGAAATGTCTTGTAACAATAAAAGTGCAAGAAAGATTTTTAAAAAATATCATTATCATTTTCGTTGGTCGTCTGGGAAAATATGTAGCGGCAAGTTGTTTCTCGTACGCGGAAAAGACACCTGGTGAGGACGTTGAATCCGGTGCATATATCAAATCAAAAATGTTAGTTCAGCATGGCTGCCCAAGGAACAGCCTCTCAAGCGTGACCTAAATGCAAATTATTTCCTGCTGAGTCACTTTGTAATTTGCAACGCGAGGTCACGCATTGCAGATCGAAATCGTACAATATAAGCTATTATACTTTGAGTGCAAACACATAGCGAGGATCAGTAGCAAAATGTTGCTTTTTGAAGAGTTGCCTGGATTTCTTACGGTTATGCTCAATCTGCACATGAGGTTTGACTCGGTTTACGTACAGAAAGAACCAGTGAACTTTACTTCAATGAATCCGATCGGAGACTGTCCCGGATCGCTGAACGGAGGTATGCGAGCTCCGAGCAAATGCCTGATCGTTGTGCAAGAATGGTGGGGAATGAACGAGCAAATCAAGGAACAGGCGAGGCAGATAGGTGAACTGGGCAAGTTTGTGACCTTGGTTCCTGATCTGTACAGGGGAGAAGTAGCCGAGAACACTACAGAAGCGATTCATTTGGTTAGCAAGTTGAATTATCCAGGTGAGTTGATTAAATACACTGCAAGCACTCGAAAAACAACTCTTTTATTACATCCCCTGAACTTTCTTTACAGATGTAAGATGATCCTCCTCGATGTTAGTTGGTCCTCCTCGATGTTACACTTGTTTGCTCCCTGTACTTCTCTCAGCTGTACGGCGTTTACGGCGAAAATATTTGGGTACTGATTGCATAACTTTGGGTGTGCACGTAAACAACCCGTAAAGGACCCGTAAAGGCGCAAGAAAGAGCAGTCATACGCGAGATGCTCGCGATGTTTGCGCGCTTTCGTTGGGTCAATCACCCGGCACCCGAAGCTGCAAATGAAAAATACGCACTGAGAACGTTCGTTACTTTTGTTTTCCAGAAGTTTTCCCGCGTGTTTATCGTTCAAATTCTGGAGATGCACTTATCATATGGTTGCTTTTTCTTGCTTAAAATATGAAAGAAAGAAAGAAAGAAAGAAAAATATCTAACCACATTGAAGATGAGTACAAGATGAGTAGCCTTGACTTAAGTTGCCTTTCCTTCTCCCGACACAATCTTAAATTTCCTAGAACCGCTTTTAGTTAATAAAACACTCATGGCGCATTTTTGCTCCCACATAGGTGCAATCCAAGACGTCAGCGGTGCAGCCAAGTTTCTCCTCAAATCAGGCTGCAAGAAAGTCGGCATCACGGGTTTTTGCATGGGGGGGTCTATCTCGCTTGCCGCTGCTGCCTTGGTTCCAGAAATCTCCGCTGCAGCGCCGTTTTATGGGATTCCGCCTCCTTCACTAGCTAATGTGTCCACAATTAAGATTCCTGTGCAGTGCCACTTTGGCACACAAGACCGATCAAGCACGGCCAACCCAGTGAAATACAATGAACTGCGGCAGCAGTTGGACGCGGGTGGTGTGGATTACGAGTTTTATGAATATGATGCCGGCCATGCTTTCACTAATCCTCACAGTAGTAATTATAACAAAACAATAGCTGAGGTTTCTGTTGGAAGAATGATAGATTTCATGAATAAGCATTTAGGCAGCTGAGCCGCGATAATGAAACGAGTTGAAGTACAACGACTTCATTTCTTTTCAGTGTAACCTGTTTTTAAGACCACAGATAGAAACAAACAGAAGCAGTTTTAAACACACTTAAAAACAGTAAATTCACCCTAAAGACGTACACACTCGTTTTTTTGGGGGGGGGGGCGGGGGGGGGATAAGACCATCTATGTTATTTGGAAAACTGTTGTCTTTATGTGGTTCCTATTTGTATGTACGTAATCGCATACTGTATATGTAAATATATATCGTTTGTAAGTTTGTTCTGCTATTTTTTTGTTATTTTCCTTGTGTAGTGAGACAGTATAGAATACCATTCACTGTTAACTTTGTTACCATACCAAAATAGAGATAAAGGACACTGTGACCTGTTAAAGAAGTACTCAGCTTTAATGAACCGTTCTCTAGGTTGTCGTGTTTCTGTATTATGGCCACACTCTCTCTCGAAGTTTGATTTGTAATTTACATATAAGCCATCCTTGTTTAATAAAATGAAAAAACACAAGATTCTCAGCTCAAATCATTTGTGCTGAAGAAGGGCTCAAACAGTTGAATAACAAGCACATCAAATCGAATCTGCATTTCGCCGCAACAGTGTCAGGGGTACTATGTTTGATGGAGGTACTAAAGAGTATTGCTAAAGACTGTGTCTGTTTTTTAGGATTGTTGAACCAGCGCTGTAACGCAAAGAAAACAAATGATTACTAACCAGGAAAGATTTAATCCAAAGATTTCACCCTAGAATACCTTAGAATAGACTGCTGTTTAATACCCTCAGTCTCGAGGTGGTCGATGGGTATATGACTGTACTCTGATTCATCTTTCCTGGTACATAGAATAATTCTGCAGGTTTAAACCTTATAATCGATTTATAACTCAGAAAAATGTTTTCAATCGGATTTAAACTTTCATCGTATTGTCTGTGGACTTGCTTACAAACGCTGGACTTGATGAGACTAATGCCCAGTTCTCCTCGCAACTCGGCTCCCAGCAGATTGTTCCATACAGGCGGTAGTTAGTGTCTCCAGATCTCTCCGTCCGCTTTGGGGGAGAGTTTGTGGGTTCGGAATAAATGGACTCTTTTAGACTTCTCTCAAGCCATCTGTGGTGAACCGAAAAGATCTTGACTTTGTTCAGGGAAACTGAATCTAGTGGCTCACAATTAATAGAGCTAACTGAACCTTGTTATTAAAGGGCCCGTCTTTGGCAAATCACAACTCCTGCTTTAATATTTTGGACAGCTTTGTGTGTAGGTTTTTCTTTTTTCTTTCAAGCCGCTGCTCCAAGTCGTCAAAAGTAGAAAACGCCAGGGACCAAGGTATATTGACAGTGGAATTGCACGCCTGGCTGACAGGCTCAGAATATCCAGCCATTTGGAGTAGCGCATTTTCCATCCAATATGGGGTGCGCGAACTTTGAATGTTTTACAGATTTATTCCTGCATGTTTAGTTAGCTAAATGTGCCTAATTTAATCACCATGAGCACGATTTACCTTGCATTTGCATTGTAATTTCGGATTGTGCAAATTTAATTTTCAGTGATTTTTTCCTCTGAAGGCTCAATTGTATCGACTTGAACGACTTGAAACTCGAAAACTGTTGCAAGAGACAGGGAGGAATTTATTTTAAACTTTGAAGTTTATTCCTCAGAGAGATACAGTGATTCAAGTCGTTAAAAAGCAGCCTCGTCCCTAAGCGTTCTCTCTTGCCCCGTAGTCCGAGCGAGAACGCCTGGGGACTAGGCTAGCGAAAAAGCAAGTTCAGAACAACTGTTACCTACGCTTTTGTCTGTACGTTACCTTCAAACGGAAGCAGCGTTATTAGTTAGAGACTGGAAACAGGAAACTGCTTAAAGAAACGATATGAAAAAAATTCTCGCCTGAAATGTCAGCTGTCTCCTAGCTCCTCTACTGCTGATATTTCAAGCTAAGAAAATTTACCTAGCAAATTGAGCCTTGTCATAAGGGATGGACCATTAGATATAACCGGAGGGGGGGGGGGGGGGGGAAAAAAAAAAATATAGAAAGAACAGATTTTAAAATTTTTAACCCCCCCCCCCCCCCCCCCCCCCCCCCACAAGAATTTATTTGCCAAAAAATCTCATTTTAAACTCGAGTTAGTCTTGGTTGGTGCCCTTGTACAAGTTGGTGCCAATTCTATTCATTTAAGTTTATTTTGGAGGGTCTTATAAGATGTTGTTGGTTAAATAAAGTACTGTTTTTAATGGCTAAGGCTGGGGAAACTGCATTTACCTTGAATAAACAAGTATTTCTTCAAAGTTATCTGGAGTCTAATTGTTAAAATTATTTCTGTTACAGTAACATTGCTATTCATTTTCATCAAACAAATACATAAAATTGCTCTCATTTGCCAAATTCTTATTAGAGAAAGAAACCAATACAGATGAAAATTTCACCTCAAAATGTTTCTAATATGAATCTTGTAAAGGATGAGATTCCGCTCCCTGGTTTACCCATCTAAAATGATCATGGAAATTCATTTTAAGATGGTACATGTATTCTGTCTGAGACCAGTGGTTTGTCTTCCAATGTGAATTCCCTTAGTGTCATCTTTGAGTACTCTGAATATTTCTATCTGTTTACAAGAGTTATAATAGTGTGAATCCACTTTCATCTGTGGTCAGAGGTCATTGACAAGTTACATACAAGCCATCTTGTATAATGAAATACACATGTTGTCTTGATTGGCTTGTTGATGTTTGTTGCACACTGTGTTGTCTGTCCTTCTAGGTGAAAGTGCTTTGAGTGTTGTAATTAAGAAAGCAAAGGAAGGCCTGCAAGGAGTTGAGAAACAGGAGGCTACCACAGAAAAGTAGGCTTTTTAGCTAGAGCTGTGATTTTAAAGTTCTTCAAATTTGGTGATACATCTCATCTCTGATAATTGCAGGAGTCAAGGAAAATGTGTATTTTACCTTCTAGCTTTTGGTAGTACTACATTTACCACTTCTGGAAACAAATTTCCATCCAATGATAAATACATGTTAGTAGAGAGACACACAATATTTTTTGTCCCTGCAAAATATGAAACCCTGCATTGGTTTTTGCTTTATTTTGTTGAGAAGAGTGTAAAAGTGGGGCATCTTCTCGGAGTTAATTCATAAAATGATATGATTTGATAACAACTGCGGGAGTGCCAATATAAAATAAATTGTCCACAGTGTTAGCCCATCTTTAGAGCTTATCAAAGGATTATAATCGTGCAACCCATAATCTGTTGATTTGCTCTGACAAAGCTAATCTACCTCGTGTCAGCTTAGTTGAAATCAAATTAATTAAAGACTCTCTGTCGACTACAATGCAATGCGCGCATTTGTTTATGTTTT